>Ga0187783_10001121_pt1 | contig 19809 bp, 16 predicted proteins | sample 1015_SJ02_MP02_2_FD_132471 | JGI IMG/M metagenome (GOLD analysis project Ga0187783, IMG submission 132471) | Tropical peat soil microbial communities from peatlands in Department of Meta, Colombia - 1015_SJ02_MP02_20_MG | ecosystem: Environmental > Terrestrial > Soil > Wetlands > Peat | place...
CGGGAGGTCTTGACGCGGTTCGACGAGCGCTCGGCCCACTACGAGGTCCTGCTCACCCCGCCCTCGGTTCGCCCGTGAGATGCCTGGCTGTTGCGGCCGAGGACGGCCAGCGCCTGGCGGCGGATCGCCTCGACGATCGCGGCCGCGGGCTCGCGGCGACAGGCCAGGCCGACGCTCTGGCCGGCGTACATGGCCAGCTGCTCGACGTCGCCGCCGGTGGACCTGGTGGGTATGGCGTCGCTGTAGCGGCGCAGCGGCAGCCCGGCCCGCCAGGCGACCGGCTCGCCCTCGCCCGGGCGGCTGCCTTTCGGCGGGGAGCCCGCGGCCTGCCACTGCCGGAGAGTTGAGTTGGCCAGTACCCGGTGCGGGGCGTCCGGCCAGCCCTCCTCGAACAGCGTGGTGTAGACGGCATCCTCGGCCGCCGCCCGGCACAGCGCCGCGGCATAGGCCGGGTGCACGTCGGCCTCCTCAGCCAGCAGGAACCGCGTGCCGATCATCACCCCGGCCGCGCCGAGCATGAGCGCCGCGGCCAGGCCGCGCCCGTCGGCGATGCCCCCCGCGGCGATCACCGGAACCGCCTGCCCCACGGCGTCGGCGATCGAGGGAACAAGCACCATCGTGCTGACCGTGCCGCGGACATGGCCCCCCGCCTCCGCGCCCTGCGCGACCAGGACGTCCGCACCGGCCGCCACTGCCCGCTGCGCCTCGGCGACCGAGCCCACCGTCTGGACCACGACCCCGCCCGCCGCATGCACGGCAGGAACATACGGCGCCGGGTCGCCCCAGAAGAACGAGACCAGCCGCACCCCTTCGGCCAGGCACGCCTCGAGCCGCTCGTGCATGTCCCATTTGAGGACGAGGTTCACCGCGACCGGGCGCGAGGTCAGCGTGAAAGCTTCCCGGAGCATCCGGCGGATCTCGCCCACGTCCCGCCAGGTCACGGAGAGCATCCCCAGCGCGCCCGCCTCCGACACCGCCGCCGCGAGCTCCACCGAGGTCGCGCTCCCCACCGGTGCCTGCAGCAGCGGGACCCGGATGCCCAGGACCGAGGTCGCCGCCGTCGCCAGCGGCCCAGCCCCCGTCTGGTTGTCCTCCTGCTTGTCAGCCCTGGTCAAGTGGTCCGGTCCACGACTCATGCACGTCAAGCAGTTCGATCCGCTGTGGCGGGCGGAGCAAGCCGGTTGCCTCGAGCGCGCTCACGGTGGCCCGATAGTCGGCAGACTCCCCGAGCGCGTCGGCGGCGGCCCGGTCCTCCCACAGCGTGATCACCACCCGCTCGGCGCCTGACCTGGCGAACAGCACGCCGCCGAAGCCGTCGTGGCGGCGGAACATCGGCAAAGACACGGTGCGGGCGAAGTCCTCGTACTCCCGTGCGCGTGACTCATCAAGTCCCGTCCGCCAGATCCGTACCGTCCGCGGCCTCATCCGGGCGCCTCCTGACCGGTCGTCCCCGGGGTCGCATAGCTGTCCGCGCCGAGGATGTGGAGCGAGACGTAGTCCTGGTCTCCGAGGACCCAGCTGTCGTGGCCGGCCGGGATGCTGAACCAGTCGCCGGCGCTCATCTCGGTCTCGGTACCGTCTTTCAGCCTGACGGCGGCCCGGCCCGCCAGCACGAACCCGACGTGCTCGACCGGGCACCAGGCGGCGCCGTATGCCGCGCCGACGTGCTGCGACCAGCGCCATCCCGGCTGGTACACGGCCCGGCCGAGGACCTGGCCGGCGACGTTGAACACCTCGAACTGGCCCAGGGGGAACACGCGTCGCTCGCGCGCCTCCTCAGGACCGATGACCTGCAGAGCAACCGGCATGTCCTTACCCTGGCAGAGGTAGCGGCGACAGTCTTGGACGCGATTGCTGATGTCCACGGCGCCGTAGCTAGAAGGACCGGGCTCGCCCGTACCGGGCCGGGGTGACCCCGACCGCCTGCTTGAAGTACCGGTTGAGGTGCGATTGATCATAGAAGCCGCATGCCGTCGCGACGTCAGCCGGCCGCTCGCCGTCACGGAGCAGGCGCTGGGCCGCGGCGACCCGCAGCGCTCGCCGGTACGCGGACGGCGGGAGCCCCATCTCCTGGTGAAACGTCCGGACCAGGTGGTACCGGCTGGATCCGGTCGCGTGCGCGAGGTCGCCGAGACTGAAGTCTTCTTGCCAGTGCGCCTGGATGAAATCGACGGCACGCGTGACTGGCCGCCGACCGCGGTGCCGGGCGGGGCTGTCGGGTGACACGATCCCGGCCACGGCAGTGGCGGCCGAGGCCAGTGCTTCGCCCTGCTCCAGTGAGTGGCCGGGGACCAGAACGAGCCGGTGGAGCCGGGCGAGCCGGGACAGGAGCGTGCCGTCACCTACCACGACCGGGTGGACTGGACGGCCGGCGGGCGGCCGCGCGATAACGGGCGGACCGCCGTCGGCGGCAACCTGCTCGGACTCCAGGTACAGCACCCGGTACAGGTACCCGCCCGGGGTGGCCGGCTCGCCGGTATGCACCACGCCCGGCGGGATGAGGAACGCGCTGCCAGCCGAGGCGACGTACCGCCTGGAGGCGAGCGCGAAGCCGGCCGCCCCGTCCTCGACCGCGGCGATGGTCCACGAGTGGTGCAGGTGCGCGGCGTACCGATGCGACACGAAGCTGGCATGCAGGACTTCAGCGCCCGGAAGGCCAGCCGGCCGGAAAAACCGGGCCCACTCGTCCCGCCTGGCCTCCGGGCGGTCAGGCACCGCGATCACATCAGGCACGTTCACCGCTTACGTGTGAGTCAGGGAATGCGCGCGCCCGACGGCGTCGGCGCGGTGAAGCAATGGCTGGCAGCGCAGGCGCCGGGCGATGTCGCGGACTTCGCCGGTGGCCAGCGAGGCGGCGTCGGCGTCGCCGTGGCGGGTGAGGTACTCGGCCTGGTCGAGCAGGCCATGGGCCAGGTGGTAGGGGGTGCTGCGCTCGCGCAGGCCGGTGATGGCGGCGGCGAAGGCGGCCGCGGCCTGGTCATCGTCACCGTTCGCCACGGCCAGGCGGACCCGGGTCAGGTCGCGCTCGGCCCGCAGCATGGGCGCCAGATACCCGGGCCGGTAGGAGTCGAGCAGGGCGATCAGGTCGCCGACCGCGGTGTTATCGCCCAGGTCGTGAGCGGCGCGGGCGGCGAGCGGCCAGGCCCAGCGCAGCGAGGTGCAGCTGATCCCCATTGCGTCCGCGTGGGCGAGCGTGTCCCTGCTCCTGCGCAGAACGGCCTGCGGCTGGCCGCGGGCGGCGGCGGTGAAGGCGTCGGTCAGGCTGACTGCCGCCTGGTCCTGGGGATCCTCGCTGGCGCGCAGGTCGCTCAGCGTCGCCATTATGGTCTCGGCCGAGTGGGCGTCCCCGCGCAGCGCCGCGAGCCAGCCTCGCTGGGTGGCGAGTTCCTCCATGTCGGCGAGGCCATAGGAGTTCACCGCCTGGGCGAGCTCCGCTTCGGCGGCATCCCAGTCGCCGAGCTGCAGCAGCGCCTCGGCCAGGTTCGTGATCGCGATGGCCAGGTGGGACCGTAGACCGACGCGGCGCAGGTGCCCCAGGGCGGTGCGGGCGGCCTCGGCGGCGGCGGCGGAGTCGGTAACCCCCAGGACGTCGGAGAGGTTGACCAATGCGCGACCAAGGTGGAAGTGGTCGCCGGCCGCGGTGGCGAGCCGCACGCTTTCGCGGAAGTAGGCGATCGCCTGCGACCGGCGCGAGACGGTGCCCAGGTAGATCCCCCGGCCGAGAAGCAGCCCGCTAAGCTGCCCGGCGCTGACGTCCAGGGCCTGGCCGAGGATGAGCGCCTCGGTGGTGAGCCGGTCGGCGTCGGGAGATCCAGCGAACACCGCCAAGCCGGCGAGTTCCTCCAGAGCGCGCACCGAGTCGGCGTCGGGATCCGCGCGCAGGACCTCCACCGCGGCGGTGAGCTGATCGCGGGCTTCGGTGTGGCGGCCCCACAGGCGCAGTGACCGCCCGGCGATGGCCTGGGCGCGGGCGGCGGCCCGCTCGTCGCGGCGGTGAAGATGATCAGCACGCGCACGCTGCGCGTAGTCGACGGCCGTGGCATAGTCCGCGTTGGCCACGGCGGCCGTGGCGGCCCGTTCCCACAGCATCCCGGCGGCCGGCTGGTCCCCGGGCTGGTCGGCCACGGTCAGGTCGGCGGCGGCGGCGTAGCTCGCGGCGCCGCGCGCCGGCGCGCCGGTGCGCTCGGCACGTTCGCCGGCCCGGATCAAGACCGTGATGGCCTGGCCGCGGATGTCGGCGGCGTCGGGGTCGTCGGGGATGGCGTTCAGCGCGTCGAGGTAATGCCGGGCGATCACATCGGCCATCTCTTCGCCGTCGCCGGCGAAGACGGCGCGCAGGTGCGCGGCCACGGCCAGGTGGCGGGTCTTGCGGTCGCGCCGGGACTGCGTCTCGTAGGCGACCTGGCGCAGCATCTGCTGGGCGAAGCGGTAGCTGCCCCGTTCGGGCGACAGCGGGTCCGCGGACACGCCGAGGACCTCCCGGCGGACCAGATCGGCCAGCGCCGCCCGCACCGAAGGCTCGTCCTGTGCGGAGACCGCGATCAGCGCCTCGGCCGGGAACGTGGTGCCAAGCACCGCGGCGTCGGCCACCAGCCGGCGCACGGCGGGGTCAAGGGCGTCGAGCCGGGCGGCGAGCAGGGAGTGCAGGCTGTCCGGCACGACCAGCTCGCCGACGTCACCGGTCAGCCGGTACACGCCCTCGACCGGCTGGACGATGCCGCGGTCGATCAGCGAGCGCACCGTCTCCACCGCGAACAACGGCAGGCCCTGCGCCTGGCTGGTGACCGCCGCGCGCGCCGCCCGCGGCATCCCGGGCACCAGCGCGTCCACGAGCGTGTCCATCGAGGCCGCGTCCAGCGGGTCCAGCGTCAGCATGCTGCGGTTCCGCCCGGCGCCGAACCCCGGCCGGACCTGGCCGAGCTCGGGGCGCGCGAACACCAGCACATAAATCGGCAGGTCGCCGACCCAGTCGATGAGGTGGCCAAGGAAATCCAGCAGGCCGTTATCGGCGTACTGGGCGTCCTCGACCACCAGCACCACCGGGTTCTCGGCCGCGAGGCGCTCAAGGAACAGCCGCCACCCGGCGAACAGTTCCTCCGGCCCCAGAACGGCCCCGGCGTCCCCGGGAAGCGTGACGCCAAGCAGCCGGCCCAGCCGAGCGCCGATATAGGCTCGCGCATCCGGGTCGGCGACGAACCGGTCGAGACCGGCGATCAGCTTGGCCGCGGCGACCTCGGCCGCGTCCTCCTCGGCGATGGCCAGCCGCTGCCGGACGATCTCGGCCAGGGCCCAGAACGCCACGCCCTCCCCGTAGGACAGGCACCGGCCCCGGTGCCACCACACCTCGGCGGCCAGGCCGTCGACGTACTTCTCGAACTCCCAGCCCAGCCGGGACTTGCCCACCCCGGCCGGCCCCGACACCAGTACCAGCCGCGGCACCCGCCGGTCCGCCGCGGCGTGGAAGAGTTCCCTGATCGTGCGCAGCTCGGCGTCCCGCCCGACGAGTGGTGCCTCCAGCCCGTCCACCCGCTGGACACCGCCTATCGCCGACAGCACCCGGGTGGCCCGCCACAGCCGCTGCGGCTCGGCCTTGCCCTTCAGGGTGTGCTCACCGGCGTCGGCGAACCCGACCCCGCGGCCAGCCAGCCGGTACGTCGCCCCGTCGGTCAGCACCTGCCCCGGCTCGGCCGCCGCCTGCACCCGCGCGGCGGTGTTCACCGGGTCCCCGGCGACCATGCCCTCGTGAGCCGCGCCCAGGCTGACGGCCACCTCACCGGTGACGACGCCCGCGCGGGCCGCGAGACCAGGCACGCCGACCTCAGTCCCGAGCGCCGCCACCGTGGCGACCAAGTCAAGCGCGGCCCGGACCGCGCGCTCCGCGTCGTCCTCGGTCGCGGCCGGGGTGCCCCAGACCGCCATCACCGCATCGCCGATGAATTTCTCGACCACCCCGCCGTAGCGGCCGACCACCGTCCGGGCCGCGGTGAAGTACCGAGTGAGCAGCTCGCGCACCGCCTCCGGATCCCGCGACTCCGCCAGCGGGGTAAAGCCCACAAGATCGCAGAACAGGACCGAGCACACCCGCCGCTCCGCCACCGGCTCCAGGCCTGGCCCGGGAACGGCGGCCGCGGGTGCAGTCCCGGCCAGCCGCGAACCGCAGGCACGGCAAAAACGCTTACCGGGAGCCAGCGGCTCACCGCAGGACGGGCACACCCCGACGGCCCCGCCGCAATCCCCGCAGAAACGGTCGCCCTCCCCGACGGACCCACCACACTGCCCGCACGTCACGCAACCGTGCTTACGCCGGCGCGTTCGACCCTGTCAAGCCCGGTATCACGGGCCTGGTGGCATTGTCATCCGGGGCCGAGCCCGGCCAGGCTGTCGACGAGCACCCGGGGACTTGATTGTCCGCCGGATAGCCCGCACCACCGTCCGTTCGATAATGAAAAAATTTTCACCGAACGAGTCGTGGTTCGCGTTCCGCGGATGGTTCACATCGCCCGGCGGAACGCTCCCCGGAACTACTGGCGACCGGGGGACAGGGTGCGTCCGATCACCTCGCCGCGCGGTCAGAGGTTTGGGCAGGGTACCGGATCGGCGGCGGGGGCTGGTGAGCGGCGATCCGGCACTGTCCCGCTTACCCCGGCACGTTCGCCATCTGCGCGTTCAAGGGCCGGGCGGGTGGAGGCATCTTCGCGATCCGCATGCGGAGCTCCATCAGCGCCGTGTCGTAGATCCCAGAGAAGCTCGGGAATGGCTGGATCGTGTCGCTCATCACCTCCAGCGGGACGTGGGCGCGGATCGCCAGCGTCGCCTGCTGCATCCACTCACCGGCTTCGGGCCCGAGCGCGTAAGCGCCGGTCAACCGCTCGCCGTCGGACAAGAGGGTCAGGAACCCGTTCGAGGAGGCGTACGCGTGCGTGTAAGTGGCGGTCTTCGGCACCTCCGACACCAGAGACGTGCCGCTGTACGCGGCCTCGAGCGCGCCTACCGCCGCGGCCTGCGGATCGGTGTAGGTGACGCGCGGGACGGCTTCGTAGTTCGCCGGACGCGGGTGGCCGGCGATGTTGTCCGCGACCACGTCGCCCTCGTACTCGCCGACGTGGGTTAGCGGCCAGATGCCGTTGACGTCGCCGATCGCCCACAGACGCTCACCCGCGCGCAGGTACTCATCGACCTTGATCCCGTGCGGGTCGGCCTCGACGCCGACCGTCTCCAGGCCGATCCCCTCTACCCGCGGGCGTCGTCCGGTCGACACAAGCAGCCGGTCGCCACGCAGCTCCGGACCGCCGTCGAGCTGCAGGACGTAGTCCTCGCCGTCCCGCCGGGCGGCGCTGGCGCGCGAGCCGGTGTGCACCTCGATTCCGTCCCGGCGCAGGGCTTCGCCGAGCGCCTGGCCCAGCGGCGCGGCCTCGCGGGGCACCAGGCGGTCGGCGCCCTCGACGATCACCGCCTCGCCGCCGAGACGCCGGACGATCTGCGCGATCTCCACGCCCGCCGACCCGCCGCCCAGCACAAGCAGACGGCGCGGAACCGCCTTCATGCTGGTCGCCTCCCGGGTGCCCCAGACGCCCTCGAGCTCGCGCAATCCGGGGATCGGCGGGACGATCGGAGCGGAGCCGGTCGCCACCACGACGTGTTCGGCGGTGTGACGGACGCCGTCCACCTCGACCACGCCGGTGCCGGCCAGCCGGCCCGTACCGCGCAGCAGGGCGATGCCCCGGCTCGCCAGCCATTGCTGCTGCCCCGCGTCGGACCAGTTCGACACCATGTAGTCCCGCCAGGCCAGCGCGGCCTTGACGTCGACCTGCGCGGTCGCGGCGGCCTCTCGCGCGTCGTAGACCGCCTCGCCCGGGCGCAGCAGCGACTTGGACGGAATGCACGCCCAGTAGGAGCACTCGCCCCCGACCAGCTCCCGCTCGACGACGGCGACGCGCAGCCCGCGCGCGGCCAGGGCGCCGGCACAGTGCTCACCGGGTGCCCCGCCGCCGAAAACGATCACGTCATAGTCGCTCACGTCGGCAGCTCCGTCCCGGCCTGCTCGGCCACCATGTACCGGGCGTACCAGTGGGGCCAGTCCGCATCGGCCTCGCCGAGGCGCTTCTCATGCTCGCCGTGGGCGACCGACGCGCGCCGCATCGCGTCCGCCAGGTCGCTCGCCGAGGCGAATGAGGTCGCGGCAGCCTCGACGCGTCCGGGAAGACGGGTGGTGATTTCCTGGTACAGCCAGCCGTTGCCGTCCGGGTCGCTGAACGAGACGAACGAGCCGTAGCTGCCGGGCGCGGCGCCGTTGACGCGGCCTGCCGAGCCGCTGTGAAAGCGAGCGCCAGGCGCCCCTTCGTGAAAAACCTCGCTGACTTCGACGCCGAGGGCCACGAGCTCGTCGCGGGCGGCCTGGATGTCGGAAACGACCAGGTACAGGCTCTGCGCGGAGCCGGGCGCGGCCGACGCGATGTTCGTGCCGAACTGGATTGAGCAGTCCGAGCCCGGAGGCGTGAACTGGACTATGCGGAAGTCATCACCAACGGCACGGTCAGCGTCGAGCCTCCAGCCGAGCCTGGCGTAGAACTCCTTCGCGCGCTCGGCATCCGAGACGGGGATGACGACCACCTCGAGCTTCTTGTCCACCCTCCCCACGTTCGGTGCCGTCTTCGTGTCGCTGCGGTCTTCGGTCGTACTCATCGCGGCCTCCCTCAGTCGTGTCAGGACGAAGCTAGCTCTCTCACCGCTGCGGCCGCTCAGGGGGGCCGGCGGGCCGTTCGATGTCGTCGTAGACGCGGACCGCGGCCAGCAGTCCCTCCGGGCCGCGCTCGTAGACCCCGATCCCCGCCTGGGGAGCCAGGTCGCGGCGGCCCCAGCGGACGCAGTTATATTCCAGGGCGCAGCGCACGCCGTCATCGGTCACGGCGCAGTGCTGCAGGCCGATGCCGCCGCCAGCGCTGAAGCAACTGGCGAAGAACGAGCGGAGCTCACCCGCGCCGCGGTGGGTGAAGGGCGGGCCGACGGGCTCACGGTAGTACCCGTCCGGCTCGAAGGTACCCACGACCGCCTCGGCATCACCGGCGTCAAGCGCGGCCTGGTAGCGCCCGACGACATCACCGGGATGGACAGGCCCGGGCTGGAGGATGGCGGGCCGCACGTGGCGCTGTCCGTCGATCGGCATTCGGCTGAAGTAGCTGCGGAACACCATCGACCGGTCGCGGGATTCGGCGACGACCGTCACTGGCCACGCCAGCTCCCGCCCGTTATGGGCCTGGTGCGCCAGCAACTCCACCACGGCCCGGTTCCCGGCGGCCGTGGAGGCCACGGTCTCGACACGGGTGCGGCGCTCGGCCAACCAGGATTGACTGTACTTGACGAACTGCCTCAGCCGCTTGCGGCCGCGGATCTCGCCGAAGCGGGGATCGTAGACCACCACTTCACCGGGCCACACCGTCTCCAAGGCGCGAGTGTCACCCTCGTTCAGTGCGGCGATGTACTGCCCGACCGGATCGGCCTGACCCGCGGCGCGAGTCTGTATGCGCGCCAGCTCAACGGCACCGACGAACTGCTGAAACCACGGCATCGCAACCTCACGCTCCGCTGCCCCGCGGAATAGCGTTGACCCGTACTCCGATTTATAGCGCAGCCAGGTAAGGCGCACTCCCCCGGTGGCCGCTGGTCCTCCCTGGCACGGCGAGGACCAGCGGGAAGGCGCCGTGGAGGTCAGGCCAGTCGGCCGGCGTAGCGGCGCTTGAAGCCGTCGCCCGTGTTAGCGGTGATGATGACGTCGTAATAGCCGTAGGCGTCCGTCGGCCAGTCGACCGCCTGTGAACCGCCGGAGTGGACGGTCACGGTCAGCTCCCGGCCTTCGTAGTCATTCGGCGTGAGCGTGTAGACGACGTCCTGCTGCCCCTCGTTGGCGAGGTTGATCTGCAGCTCGGGCGAGGGTCCGGGCTGCGGGGTGGCGGAAACCACGGGCACGGGGCCGGTGTTCAGGGCCGCCGGGACGACCTCGCCGGCGAAGCTGGTGAGGAAGCCGTCAGGGCCGTAGACCGAGAAGGCGTACTTGCCGGCGGTCGTGGCCGTCTCCCAGACGTAGCGGCCCGGCGCGCCGGACAGGACGGTTACCGGCGTGGCGGCGAATGGCAGGTAGGCATCGGGGTAGACCAGGAAACCGACGCCCACAGTGCCGGCGTTCGTCAGCGTCGCGGTCACCTCGCCGCTCGAACGGTCGACCGTGGCGTCCGCAAACGGCTGGTGATTGCTGGGCCGGTGCGGGCGGGTGCCGGCTTCCTGGACCGGCATCTGCTGGTCGCCCTCGGGCGGCGTCGCGGTCGAGCCGCCGGTCTCCTGCGACAGCGCCCAGGTCTGGTCGAGGCTCGGGATGTTGGGGATCGAGAAGTCCGGATTTGCGAAGTCGAACGCCGCTGTCAGGTCGCCAGTGACCGACGCGCGCCAGGAGGTGATGTTCACCGGCTGTACCCCAGTCCAGCCTGCCAGGAACTGGAGCATCGACGTGTGGTTGTAGACGTTGGAGTCGACGTAGCCGCCCCGGGTCCACGGCGAGCAGATGAGCATCGGGACCCGCGTGCCCAGGCCGATCGGCCAGCCGTCGATGTACTCGTCGGCGACGCTCGGCTCGGGGAAGGGCGGGAGCTGATGATCGAAGAACCCGTCGTGCTCGTCGTAGGTGATGAACAGCGCCGTGGAGGCCCACAGGTCCGGGTCGGAGAACAGCGCGTGGAGCACCGTGTTCACGTAGTGGGCGCCGTAGTCGGGGGTGTAGGCGGGGTGCTCGCAGTATCCCGCCGGCGCGACGATCCACGACACCTGCGGCAGGGTGCCGCTGTTGACGTCGTCGATGAACGACGACAGCACGTAGGCGGCGTGCGTCTCGCTTATCGGCGGCGCTCCGGCCGCGCTCTGCCAGGGCACGACCGCCCCGCGGATCGCCAGCTCGCTGGTGCCGCCCTCGCGGCTGTTCGTGCTGTTGTACTGCTGGTAGAACCAGAGCGGGTTGTCGCCGTAGTCCCCGAGGAAATAATCGGGATAGCTGCCGCTATCACCTACCTGATGGTTGGTGTAAACGCGCCAGCTGATCCCGGCCGCCTGGAGCAGTTCCGGGTAAGTGGTGATCTCGGGAGTGCCGGCGTCGGGCCCGAAGTCGACCTCGTAGTCGTTCGGGTTCGAGGTCCAGCCGCCGGACGTACCGGTCCAGAAGTACATCCGGTTGGGGCTGGTGGGTGCCATGATCGCCTGGTGGTAGCCGTCGCAGATCGTGAATGTGTCGGCGAGCGCGTACTGGAAGGGGACGTCGTCGCGCGTGAAGTACCCCATCGTCTCTTCGGTCTTGGCCGGCACCCAGTCGTTCCACGCCCCGTTGTTCCAGGCCTCGTGGTCGCCGTCCCAGCTGTGGTCGAGGTCAGGGTCGGTCTGGTCGGTGAGGTGGTATGGCAGCAGGTAGCCCAGGTCGGTGCGGTTCACGTCCGGCTGCTGGAAGATCGTCCTGCCGTTCTGGTAAGTGAGGATCTGCTTGTCCCCGAAGCCGCGCACGCCGCGGAGCGTGCCGAAGTAGTGGTCGAAGGACCGGTTCTCCTGCATCAGGATCACCACGTGCTTCAGGTCCTTGACCGACCCGGTCAGGTGCTCGCGCGACGCGATCGCGGCGGCCCTCGACTGCTGGGCGGGGCCGCCGACATCCAGTCCGGTGGTGACCGCGGCCGCCGTGCCGCTCACCGCGGCGGCGTACTGAAGGAACCGGCGCCGGGTGAACGGGGGCATCGGCCTGCCGCTTGCTTCGCTGGCATGCTGGCCTCGGGGGTTGCGCTCGCCGTCCATCATGTCTCCTCTTCGATTTCGTTCACTTTTGTGCAGCAGCGCGAACGATCCTCCTCAGCTCCGGATGACATCGAGTGAACAGGAGAGCAAGCAGTGCACGCCCGGAAGTGAATTCATCGCCGGGGGACGCCAGCTGCCGCTGGACCTGCGACTGGGAAGATGGACCAAGTCGGCACGGACGAACTGGCAGTGACTGAGGAGCCACGCATGACATACCCCAGGCAACATGGCGATTCCGCCGACGATCCGCGACCGGTGGTGTTCGTGCTTTTCGGGGCAACCGGAGACCTGGCCAGGCGAATGGTGCTTCCGGCGTTCTACAGGCTCGCGCGCGAAAGACTGCTGCCGCAGCAGTGGCTGCTGATAGGCAATGGCCGCGGCGACGTATCGGATGAGGATTTCCGTGCCCATGTCCACAATGCGGTCACGGAATTCGGCCCCCAGCCGGAGCCGGCGCAGTGGGATGCCTTCGCGAAGCGGGTCTTCTTCGCAGGCGGCGGGTTCACTACCGACGATCCAGGCAGCTTGCTCGACGTGCTGGGCCAGAACCGGGAGTCGCTGGGCGGCGACCCGCAGCTCATCCACTACCTGGCCCTGCCGCCGGTCGCGTTTGCCGGGCTGACCGAGGCCCTGGGCCGGCATGGCCTGGCGCAAGGTGCCCGTGTCGTGTATGAGAAGCCGTTCGGCACGTCGGCAGAGAATTTCCGTGAGCTGGACCGGGTGGTCCATTCTGTTCTGGACGAGCAGCAGGTGTACCGGATCGACCATTTCCTGGGGAAGGAAGCCACCCAGGATCTGCACCTGCTGCGCTTCGCCAACGGGTCGTCCGCCGCGTACTGGAACGGCGAGCACGTCGAGTCGGTGCAGATCGACGTGCCCGAGACGCTGGACATCACCGACCGGGCGCAGTTCTACGACGCCACAGGCGCGGTGCTGGACATGCTCGTCACCCACCTGTTCCAGGTGGCCGCGGAAGTGGCCATGGAACCCCCGGCCAGCCTGGACCCGCTCGACCTGCAAGCCGCCCGGGAGGAGGTGATCGGCTGCTTCCGGCCGCTGGACCCGGCAGAGGTGGTGCTGGGCCAGTTCGACGGTTACCGGGACGTACCCGGCGTCGATCCCCACTCCAGCCGGGACACGTTCGTTGCCGCCCGGCTATGGGTCGATAGCCCCCGCTGGCGTGGCGTGCCGTTCTACCTGCGCACCGGCAAGCGGATGGCCGCCTCCGGCCAGCGGGTCAGCCTGATCCTGCGTGACCCACCCGGGCCGTTCCGCGGCCGGCTGCCGCGCGAGGCCAACGTGCTGTGCTTCTCCCTGGCCGGCGACGGCGAGATCGACCTGTCCCTGGTGGCGAAGAAACCCGGCCCGGCGCTGGATCTCGACGTGGCGCACGCGTCGATCCCGCTGGCCGCCCTGCCCGACGCCGATCCGCTGCCGCCGTACGTCCGGCTGATCCACGACGTGCTCCTCGGCGACCGGTCGCTGTTCACCCGCCCGGACGGGCTCGCCGCGGTATGGGACGTGGCCGAGCCGCTGCTGTCCCGGCCACCCAAGGTCAACTCCTATCGGCCGGGATCGTGGGGGCCAGCGCAAGCAGGCGAGCTTGTCGCGCCAGGTCGCTGGCTGCTCGGCCAGTAAGCCATGACATCCAGCTCTGCTGCTGTGCTATCAAATACTGGATGACCGGCATCCTGGAGGAGCCTGCTCCCGCGCCCGACCTGACCGTGATGTACGGTCCGTTGCCCGAGCATGTCGTCGACCTTCATTTGCCCGCCGTGACTCCGGCGCCGCTGATCGTATTCATCCACGGCGGGTTCTGGCGGCCTGCCTTCGACCGCACTCACGTCGGCCCTCTAGCGCACGCCCTGGCCGGGCGCGGATACGTCGTCGCGGTTCCCGAGTACCGCCGGGCCGGAATGGCCGACGAAGGCTGGACCGGTACGTTCAACGACATCGCTGCGATCTTCGACCAGGTGACAGCGCTCGCCGCAGCGCATGGCGCGGATGCGAACCAGGTCACCTGGGCCGGTCACTCAGCCGGGGGCCACCTGGTGCTGTGGGCCGCGGCCCGGCCGTACTTCCGCGCCGACTCGCCCTGGCGCGGAGCATGCGACGCGTCCCAGGTGGTCTCCCTGGCCGGCTGCAGCTCGCTGCGTCTGTGCGCGGAGTGGGATCTCGGCCACGGTGCCGCGCAAAACCTCCTGGGCGGTACTCCCGACGAGGTCCCCGACCGCTACGCGGTCGCCGACCCGGCCGCGCTCACCCCGCCCTCAATCCCGGTGATCCTCGTGCACGGCACCGCGGACGACCGCGTGCCGATCGGCATGAGCCAGGCATTCCAGGTCGGCCGTCTCATCGAACTTCCCGGCATCGGCCACTTCGACCTCATCGACCCGGCCAGCCCGGCCTGGGACACCGTTGTAGCTGCGCTGAGCCCGCATCACCCAGCCGCATAGCAGGCGGCGCGACCGGGGTTCCCTACATCGCCCGGGCGAGGTCCGTGGCTTTCAGACGGACATCGCGAGCGGCGCGGTGGCCGGGGTCGGCGGCGGATGGTAGGCGCGCCACGCTTCGGCCAGCCGCCTGACGGCCTCGGTCAGGACGTCGGGCCGGGCAACGAAGTGCAGCCGCAGGTGGTCCTGGCACCGCCCGGAAGCGTCGAGCCCGCTTCCGGGCAGTACCGCGACGCGGTGCCGCAGCGCCGTCTGCGCAAACGAGGTCCCGTCGCCGTACGGCAGCCGCACCCACAGGGTCTGGCCGCCGGGCACGGGTGGCGCGTCCCAGCCCGGAAGGTGGCGAGCGAGCTCTGCGCGCAGGTGGTCGTGGCGGGCTTGCCGCCCGGCCGCCTGGCGCCGGGACAGCGCGTCGAGGCGCGGCAGCAGTTCGGCCGCCGCGAGCTGCGCGGGGACGTTCCCGCCGAGGTCATGGACGGCGAGCAGCCGGGCGAGCCGGGCGATCAGCGGCTCGGCTGCGCGCACCCACCCGATGCGCAGGCCGCCCCAGATGCTCTTGCTGAGTGAGCCGACCGAGATCACGGTGCCGTCGCAGGCGGCCAGCGGCGTCGGGACCTGCACCCCGGGGAACGCCAGATCGCTGAGCACCTCGTCATCGACCAGCGGGACACCGGCCGCCCCCGCGGCCTGCACCAGCGCCTGCCGGGCCAGCGGGGACAGCACCGAGCCGGTCGGGTTGTGAAAGGTGGAGATCACGTAGGCCAGGGCGGGGCGTTGCTCGCGCGCTGCGGCGGCGAGGCTGGCCAGCCCGACCGGCAGCGGACACGGTACGGCCGCCTGTTCCCTGAACGCCTCGAGAGCGCCGGGGTAGGTGGGTCCTTCCACGAGTACCCGGTCGCCCGGGGCCAGCAGCGCGCGGGCGAGCAGCGACAGCGCCTGCTGCCCGCCGTTGGTGACCACGATCTGCTCCGGGCCGGTGCGGCATCCGCGTCCCGAGTAGCGGTCGGCGATGGCACGGCGCAGCGCCGGGTGGCCGGCCGGGTAGTAGCCGATATCTCCGGTGATCCGCGCCAGGGCGGTCGCGACGCGGGCGTACGCCTCGGCCACCTCGGGCGGCGGTGTGTCGGGGGCGGCACACGCGAGCGGGATCACGTCGTCACCGGGCTCCAGCAGGTACAGGAACATCGGCGCGCTGGTGGTCTGGCGCGGGCCGGCCGGATCGGCCCCGGCGACTCGGGTGCCGCTGCCCTGGCGCCGGATGATCCGCCCGTCCTGGCGCAGCATGTCATAGGCGGCGACCACGGTGCTGCGCCCGACCGCGAGAGCCAGAGCCAGGGCCCTGTCGGCCGGCAGCGGCTCGCCGGGTGGCAGCTCACCCTCGTCGATAAGCCGCCGCAGACGCGCCGCCAGCAGCACGGGCAGCGGCCCGCGGCCCGACGACCAGCGGCCCAGACGCTCGGCGAGCTCAATTGGCTTCATCTGCAAACCAATTCTGGCGCATTGGCTCTGGGATCGCCATCCCCGCTCGGCGAACATGGCGATAGTCCGTCCGCCAGCTAGACGAGGACACGTCATGCGACAGTTCCCGGCCAGCCCCATCACGGCCCTGATCGACGAGAAGCCGCGGTACAACCTCGGGGAGAGCGTCGGACCCGACCTGACCGTGGCCGATCTGCTCAGCCCCGCCGGGCCGTGCCCGTCCACGCTGCCCAGCCTGGCGGACCTGGCGAGCATGAAGCTGGGCTACGGCACCTCGGCCGGCAGCCCCGAGCTGCGCGCGCTGGTGGCCGGGCGGCACGGGATCAGCGACAGCCAGGTGCTGATCACGACAGGCGCGGCCGCGGCGCTGTTCCTGATCGCCCTGCTGGCGGGCGACGGCGAGATCCTGGTCGGGCGGCCCTGCTACCCGCCGACGCTCGACGCCGTGAAGGGCCTCGGTGCCAAGGTGGTGACCGTGCGGTCCCGGTTCGAGGATGGCTACCGCCTCGACCTCGGCGCGTTTGCGGCCAGGCTGTCGTCCCGGACGCGGCTTGTCATGGTCGCCTCGCCGCAGAACCCGTCCGGCGTTGCGTACAGGGAAGATGAAATTGAGCAGATGCTCGCCGCCATGTCCCGCTCGTGCCCCGAGGCGCTGCTGCTGGTCGACGAGACCTTCCGGGAGGCCACCTACGGGAGCGCGCCGCCCGCGGCAAGCTTCGCCGGGACGTCGTCGCGCGTGCTCACCTGCGCCTCGCTGTCAAAGGCATATGGCGCGCCAGGGCTAAGGATCGGCTGGCTGATCGTCCCCGACCCGGGGCTCTTCGAGCAGCTGCGGCTCGCGAAGTTCAACTCCTCGCTGTCGTGCGGGATCCTCGACGAGTTCCTCGCCGCCCGGCTGTTGTCCCGGGCGGACCAGGTCCTCGCCTCGCGGGGCGCGTGGCTGGCCGAGGCCCGCGGCCTGGTCGAACGCTGGATCAAGGCGCACGCCGGCCGGCTGCGCTGGCTGCGGCCAGAGGCCGGGGCGTTCTGCTGCATGCAGCTCGACCCTCGCACCTTCGGGCCCAAGGCCGTCGACCGCTTCCACGCCTGCCTGGCGCGGCAGCGGACCCTGATCGCCCAGGGTCCCTGGTTCGGCGACGAGGCCCACGTGTTCCGGCTCGGCCTCGCCTACGAGCCGGCGGACCGACTGGAGCAGGGCCTCGACGTCATCGGCGCGGCGCTCGACGGCGACCCGAACTGACCGGACACCCACCTGGGCGACAGAGAGGACTCATTCACCATGACACGCGATGCCATCGCCAGTGACAAGCTGCCCCCCGCGGTCGGCCCGTTCTCGCTGGGCGTGCGCGGGGGCGGGCTGCTGTTCCTCAGCGGGCAGGTTGCCCAGGACCCGGCTACCGGCAGGCTGCTCGACGGCGACGTCCGCAGCCAGGCCCATCAGATCCTGCGCAACATCGCGGCCGCCCTGGAGGCGGCCGGCAAGGACCTGGGCGACGTGCTGCGGGTCGGCGTCTACCTGACCGACATGTCGGACTTCGCCGCGATGAACGAGGCCTACCGCGAGCACTTCGCCGAACCGTTCCCGGCCCGCACCGCCATCGGCGTCGCCGCGCTGCCGCTCGGCGCGGCGGTCGAGATGGACGTGGTGGTGGGCTGAGCCATGGGATTCGACTTCGTTCTGGTTGACGTGTTCACCGACCGGCCGTTCGGCGGAAACCAGCTCGCGGTGTTCCCCGATGCCGCCGGGATCGCCGACGAGACGATGCAGCAGCTGGCGCGGGAGTTCAACTTCTCGGAGACCACGTTCGTGCTGCCGCCGGGCGACCCTTCATGCACATGCCGGGTCCGGATCTTCACCCCCCGCCAGGAACTGCCGTTCGCGGGCCATCCGACCGTGGGCACCGCCGCCGTCCTTGCGAGCCTCAGCGCGGGGGAGGCCGCCGCGCGGGAGTTCGTGTTCGAAGAAGGCATCGGCCCGGTCCCCGTCGCCGTCGACAGCGAGACGATACGGTTCCACCTGCGGTCCCCTCGCTATGACAGCAGCACCGAAGCGCCGCCGGCGGCCGCGATCGCCAGGGCTCTCGCGCTGCCAGAGGACGCCGTCGCCGATTGCTGGTACGCGGGTGTGGGGCTGAGGTTCTGCTTCGTGCGCCTGGCCGACCGGGAACTGGTGGATCGTGCCGCGCTGGACAAAGCCGCATGGGCGGACGGGGTCGCCAGCGGCTGGTCATCGGAGCTGTACGCCTTCGCCAGCGAAGTCCGCGACGGCACCCACGTAATCCATGCCAGGTTCTTCGCCCCGGCCATGGGCGTCGACGAGGACCCCGCGACCGGGTCGGCATGCGCATCGCTGGCCGCCAGCATCGCCCAGCGATCACCACAGCGGGATGGCACCTACCATGTCCGGATCGACCAGGGGGTGGCGATGGGGCGGCCCAGCGCACTGGAGGGCACCGCCTACAAAAAGAGCGGCCAGGTCACCGAGGTCGTGGTCGGCGGGCGGGCCACGATCGTCGGCCACGGCATCATGACGCTTTCTACCGGCTAAAGCCACCTCAGCATGCGCCCGGCCGGCCCCCTCCGCGCCGCCTAGCGCGCTGACAGGCTCGGCGAGCTGGTCAGCACCCGCTTGACCTTGCGGGCGATGCCGAAGGTGTTGAGGAGCAGGTCCCAGGTGACCCCGCCTGGGCTGATCCGCAGTTCGGTCTGGCCGCCCCGTGGGGTGATCGTGACCTGCGCCTTGACGAGATAGTTGTCGCCCGTGCCGACCACGATCGTGTTCGGCCGACCTTCATGCGCACCCTGGAAGATGGTCCGGCCCATGGCCATCCCGGGCAGCACGTTGTGGCCCTCGCCCAGGCCGTCCTTCAGCACCTGGACTACCTCCTGCGTGCTCAGGTCCGCCCGGGGAACGGTAACCGTTGGCATGGCTGCTCTCCCTTTACTCCCGTCCGAAGTGCCGAGGTTCACCTGATCGTTGACGGTTTGGCCTCAGCTCCAGGTTCGAGCGCCCGGCCCGGTTCGCGGCAGGGGTCAAATCACCCACACCCCTGCGCGGTGGGGCGCCATCGAAGTCCAGCCGATCAGCTGGCGTACTGGATTTTCGGTCCGGGCGGCAGGGAGGAAAGCTCCGGTCGGTTTCGTAACTCGACGATGGTTCTAACCGCAGGCCCGCTGCGCGCCGGGTGCTCGCAACTTGGACCGCGTTGACGGCTGACAACGGCAGGTGGCCAGTGAGAACGCGGACGACTTCAGATGCGGCAAAGTCGCGGACGGTGTGGATGGCTTCCTCGGAATAGTATGCGGCGTGCGGCGTGATGATCACGTTGTCAAGGCCGAACAGCGGGTTGGCTGGAGTCCAGTCGCGCTGTTTGGCGGGTTCTTCCTCGATGTCGTCCAGGCCGGCACCCGCGATCCAGCCTTCGCTGAGCGCCCGGTAGAGGGCCTCGTCGCTGATGATCGGCCCGCGGGCTGTGTTGATGAGGATGGCGGTGGGCTTCATGCGGCGTAGCTCTGGCTCACCTATGAGGTGATGGGTCTCCTTGGTCAGCGGAGCCTGGATGACCAGATAGTCCGCCTGGGCCAGCAGTTCCCCCAGTGACACGGGAACGGCTCCCCTGTCCGCGATGTCGGAGGCTGGCAAGTAGGGATCGCTGGCGATGACTCGCAGGCCAAACCCGGCCGCTCTGCGGCCGATTGCCTGCGCGATCGCGCCGAACGACAGTAGCCCGAGCGTGCGGCCGCTGATCCGATGGATAGGCTCCCCGGTCTGCCACCGCCAGATGCCGGCGCTGGTCGCCTGGTCATATCTGCAGATCTTGCGCGCGGCTGCGAGGAGCAGGGCCATGGCGTGGTCGGCGACCTCGTTCTCGCACCAGTCGTTCGGCACGTTCGTGACCAGGATGCCGTGCCTGGTGGCGGCATCGACGTCGACGATGTCGGTGCCGGTGCCATACCGGGCGATCACCTGGCACCGGGTCAGGGCGCTGATCGCCTTTGCGCCGACGGTGGCGTACTGGGCGATGATCGCGTCCGCGTCCCGCGCGACGGCGATGAC
>Ga0187783_10001122_pt1 | contig 19807 bp, 16 predicted proteins | sample 1015_SJ02_MP02_2_FD_132471 | JGI IMG/M metagenome (GOLD analysis project Ga0187783, IMG submission 132471) | Tropical peat soil microbial communities from peatlands in Department of Meta, Colombia - 1015_SJ02_MP02_20_MG | ecosystem: Environmental > Terrestrial > Soil > Wetlands > Peat | place...
GCTATTCCTCGCGGCGCTATGGCGCGGCGCGGTTCCGGCACTGTTGCCTGACGGCGCGGGACAAGGGGCCTTGCGCGCCAACCCCGATTTGATTCAGACAAAGCTCTTGCTGGTCTCCCCAGAAGATTTGGGGGCGATCGAACGCGAGGTTCTCTCCGGCACCCTGATTACCGTTGTCCGCGGTCCCGGCGCACCAAACCGCTCGCATGCCGTTCGCCAGCGTCCGGTGCTACAGTTTGATGATCTGCTCCGCCCGGCTCAAGCAAGCCGGCGGATTTCGTGCGTCGCCGACGGCATCGACAATGCCGCCGCAATCGTCTTCGACGCGGCGCTTCGGGCCCACGTCGTCAGCCATCGCAACATTCTCAACACCGCGGCGAATTTGGCCGATGGCTACCGCCTCGGCCCGCGAGACCGACAGTTCGAGACCGTGCCGCGCGCCTGGCGGGTCGGGCTGGTCGCGGGCCTCGGCGTGACGCTCGTCACCGGCGGCGCCATCGGGATCGGTGAGAAGCCGAAAACCCTGGTTGAGGATTTTCGAGAATTCGGCCCTACCTTCGCGATCGCGCCCCCGGCCTTCTACCAGTATTTGCGCCGCAACCTTTTTCAGAAGTACGCCAGTGCCGGACCCTGGTCGAGGCGTCTGATCGAACGCAGCGTCGCCCTGACCGGGCACATCGATTCCCGGCCGATTAAGCCCGCAGCGGGTCTCGCCGCCGCCATTGTCCGTGACGCGGTTCGCGATGCGGTCGGTATCAGTCGATTGCGCGTCGCCGTCGCCCTGGGCGAGCCGCCCCCGCCCGGTCTTGACGGCTTCATGACGAGCCTCGGGCTGCCGTTGGCCGACGAGAGCGTCGCCCTCGGATACGAAGTGGCGGCGGGCCCTTACCCTGCTGATTCCCTGGTCCCGATCGAGACCGTGCTGAGCGGCAGCCTGTTTGTCCGTCACGCCCTCTTGATCGTCGCCTCAGGCGGCGCCCTCTCGGCGCTCGTTTGCCCGGATGTCGCCGCTGTGTCTGCGTGGTCACGTGCGACCGGGACAGCGATCGGCAATCTCGAAGCGCTCGCGGACCATCCGGCAGTTCTAACCCTGATCGCTCGCGAGATCGCGGCTCTCAACGCTACCTTGCACGCGCGATCCGACAAGCCGGTACAGCACTTCCTGCTGACGCTAGACGGACTTTCGATCGACTCGGGCGATCTCGCTCACGACGGCACGCTCCGCCGTAATCAGGCGATGGTGAGACACGCCGAGGCGGTGCGGCGGTTACGTACGGGTGACGGTGTCTCGGTGGACGTTTGGTCGGCGCGGCCATCATTGGCCGGGAGGCAGCAGGATGAGATGAGCGCCGTGGCGTCGCGACCGCCGACGGCAACCCAGACTGCGTCGGAGGCGGCCTGATGGAAGCGCAGCTCTCAGTGTCGGTCGCCGACACCCCGGCAACTACACTGCTTCGGCTCAGGGAGATCACGCTGTCGTTCGGCGGCGTCACCGCGCTGTCCGAGGTCGATCTCGATATCAAGCAGGGCGAGATCAGGGGCATCATCGGTCCGAACGGCGCCGGCAAGAGCTCACTAATCAACGTGATCAGCGGTATCTACCGGCCGCAGCGCGGCATTATCTGGTTCGCCGGCCAGAGCTTCAATCAGGTTCCCGCGACAGCGCTCGCCCGGCTCGGGATCGCCAGGACGTTCCAGAACCTTGCTTTGTTCAACGGCATGAGCGTGCTCGACAACATCGTAACCGGCAGCGTCGCGAAAGTCCGCTCGAGCTTCATCGAGCAGGTGCTGTCGCTGCCGCGCTCGAAACGCGAGGAAGCAGACAGTCGGGATCGTGCCGAGGACATCATCGCATTTCTGGGTCTGCAGGCGGTTCGCCATGCCACCGTGCGGACGCTGCCCTACGGGCTGCAGAAGCGCGTCGAACTGGCACGGGCGTTGGCTGTCGGGCCGCGTCTGCTGCTGCTCGACGAACCGATGGCCGGCATGACCGCGACCGAAAAGTGGGAACTGTGCCGCGTCATCCTCGAAGCCAGAGATCGATTTGACATGACCATCGTGCTGATCGAGCACGACATCGGCGTTGTGATGGAGCTGTCCCATCACGTGGCGGTGCTGGACTACGGCAGGAAGATCGCCGACGGCGAACCGGAGGAGGTGCGCGCCAACCAGGCGGTGATCGGCGCCTATCTGGGTGTCGCGCACGATTTCGACGCCGGAGCCCTGCGCCAAACGGGCGACACCGGCTCGGCAAAACGACACGGAGAAGCATCGAACTCGGCGGGGGCACGCGATCATGAGCTTCTTTCTTGAAGTGTTCATCGGTGGCCTGCTCTCGGGAGTCATGTATTCGCTGGTCGCTATCGGATTCGTCCTGATCTACAAGACGTCCGGCGTTCTCAATTTCGCGCAAGGCGCCATGCTGCTGTTCGCAGCGCTGACCTTTGTCAGCCTGGTTGAACGCGGCGTGCCCTTCGGACTCGCTCTGGGCGCCACGCTGGCGACCATGGTGGCGCTGGGGGTGCTGATCGAGCGCTTCGTCCTTCGCCCGCTGGTCAATCAGGCACCTATCACGTTGTTCATGGCGACGCTTGGCTTGAGTTTTCTCATCGAAGGTGCAGCTCAGCTGCTGTGGGGCGCGCAGGTTCATGGTCTCGAGCTCGGGATCGACGACGTCCCCTTCGAGGTCGGCGGCGTTCTGATCAGCCAATTCGATCTGGTGGCGGCGGCGATCGCCGGTGGCATGGTCTGTGCGCTGGTGTGTTTCTTCCATTTCACCAAGATCGGCCTCACGTTTCGCGCGGTCGCGGATGACCAACTGGCAGCGCTGGCCGTCGGACTTCGACTACCCCGAATCTGGGCCATCGTGTGGGCCACGGCCGGCATCGTGGCACTGGTGGCCGGGCTGCTGTGGGGGTCGCGCCTCGGCGTGCAATTCTCGCTGTCGCTCGTTGTGCTCAAGGCGCTGCCGGTTCTCGTGCTGGGTGGCTTCGACTCAATCGCCGGCGCGATCGTTGGAGGTCTCATCATTGGCGCCACCGAGAAGCTGGCTGAGGTCTACATCGGTTCGCTGCTCGGAGGCGGCATTGAGGGCTGGTTCGCTTACGTGGCGGCGCTGGTCGTCCTGTTGATCCGCCCGTCGGGCCTGTTCGGTCAGAAGCCGGTCGAGAGAGTGTGATGCTTTATCGTTACGCGGGACGCTTTCCGACGTCGTACGCCGCCGCAACGGCGCTGTTTGATCATCCGATCGACCGGGCGGCGATCGCACTGCTGCTTGCATTCGCAGCCGGCGTGTTGCCGTTCATCGGCAGCGACTATCTGTTCGAGGCCGTCCTGATGCCGTTCCTGGCGCTAAGCCTGGCAGCGGTGGGGCTCAACCTGCTGACCGGATATGCCGGGCAGATCTCGCTCGGCACCGCGGCGTTCATGGCCGCGGGCGCGTTCGCGGCCTACAATCTCCAACTGCGCATTCCCGGAATCCCGCTGTTGGCGACGGTCGTGCTCGCCGGCTTGGTGACCGCGATTATCGGACTCGTGTTCGGTCTGCCGAGCCTGCGGCTCAAGGGCTTCTATCTGGCGGTGTCGACGCTGGCAGCTCAGTTCTTCGTCCAGTGGGCATTGACCAAATTCGGCTGGTTCTCGAACGACAGCCCGTCCGGCGTCATCTCGGCGCCACGTCTGGTGGTGTTCGAGCTCGACGCAAATTCTCCATCCGGCCGCTACCTGCTGTGCCTTGGCATTGTCGTCGCTTTAACCGCCTTCGCCGTGCGGCTCACGCGCACTCAGACCGGGCGCAATTGGATCGCGATCCGCGATGCGGACGTCGCCGCCACCCTGATTGGCGTCCCGGTGTTCCGCGCCAAGTTGCTGGCATTCGCGATCAGCTCGTTCTACGCGGGCGTCGCCGGCGTGCTGTGGGCATTCTGCTATCTACGCACGGTCGAACCTGCAGGCTTCGACCTCGATCGTTCATTCCAGGTGCTGTTCATCATCATCATCGGCGGCTTGGCGAGCACGCGGGGCGCGTTCTTCGGCGCTGCCTTCATCGTCGTGTTCCCGCTGCTGCTGTCCCGCTTCGGCAACACGTTCCTCGCCTCAATCGTCGACGCAGGGGTTGTCGAGGTCATCGACAAGATCGTCGTCGGAGCGCTGATCATCGCTTTCTTGATCGCCGAGCCGGCCGGGCTCGCGGCGCTCTGGAGGCGCTTTAAGCAGCGCCTGAAAACCTGGCCGTTCATTTACTGAACCTCTCATCCCAAACAGGAGCTCTGGCATGAAAATCATCGCACTTGTAAGCAAGTTGATTGCGCCGGCGGTGTTTCTCGCCAGTGCGGCGATTGCGCCGGCACTGGGTGGCGAGGAGCAGTATTTTCCGCTCCAGGTCTATCGAATCGGTCCTTATGCGGCGGGCGGAACCGGATATTTCGGTGGGTTCATCGACTACATGAATCTCATCAATGATCGCGACGGCGGCGTCAACGGCGTCAAGCTGACGTGGGACGAGTGCGAGACCGAGTACAAGGTCGAGCGGGGGGTCGAGTGCTATGAGCGTCAGAAGGGCAACGGCAAGCCGGGCCCCGCTGCCTTCAATCCGCTCAGCGTCGGCATCGCCTACGCTCTGCTCGAGCGCGCCACGGCGGACAAAATTCCGGTGATCACCATCAATCACGGCCGAACCGACACCACCGACGGCCGGGTGTTTCCGTACTTCTTCCCCTTGCTGCTCAACCCTTACAGCGAAACGTCGGGTATCATCAACTACATCGCGGGTCGCGAGGGCGGGCTCGAAAAGCTTAAAGGCAAGAAGATTGCTGTCCTCTATCATGGCTCGCCGTATGGCAAGGAGACCATCCCGATCTACGAACTGCTCGCCAAGCAATACGGTTTCGAGCAGATTCAGATCGAGGTTCCCCATCCGGGCAACGAGCAGCAATCGCAGTGGCTGGAGATCCGGCGTTACAAGCCCGACTATGTTGTGCTACGCGGCTGGGGTGTGATGAATCCCGTGGCGCTTAAGACCGCGCAGAAGACTGGATTTCCGGCCGATCACATCATCGGTAACGTTTGGAGCAACTCGGAGGAGGACGTGCGCCCTGCCGGCGACGCCGCCAAGGGCTACATCGCTATCACCACTCAAGCCTCCGGGGCCGAATACCCGGTGCTTCAGGAGATCATCAACAAGGTCTACGGCGCCGGCAAGGGCAACCTCGAAGACAAGAAGCGCATCGGCTCGGTCTATCACAACCTCGGCATTGTCAACGGCATTCTTAATGTCGAGGCGGTTCGCATTGCGCAGGCACGATTCGGTCATCGCGCCTTGAAAGGCGAGGAGGTCCGCTGGGGCTTCGAGAACCTGCGCCTCGACGAGAAGCGCGTCGCTGAGCTCGGCGCCAAGGGCCTGTTCCACTCGATCAACGTCACGTGCGAGAACCATGAAGGCGACGGGCGCGTGACGTTCCAACAATGGAGCGGCGACAAATGGAAGGTGGTGAGCGACTGGATCTCGCCGGACTGGGGGCTCCTGCGCCCAATCATCGAGAAGTCGGCGTTGGCCTATGCGGCAGAACACAGCATCGCGCCGCGCGATTGCAAGGCCGAAGCGAAGATCAATTAGCTCAGTGCAGAATGCTCGGTTGAACCGCTGTCCGCTGCCTCAACTGGCCGAGGCGGTAGACTTCGCGCCACCGCCGCATTCTACACATCGTTTTATTGAGTCTAGATCGGGCAAAGCTATGTCGGTGGAATCGGACGCTCAACTCGTCGTCACCAACGTGGAGGCGACCTACAACCACGCTATCTTGGCCCTGCGTGGAGTGAGCCTGCATGTGCGCCGCGGCGAGATCGTGGCTCTGCTGGGGGCGAACGGCGCCGGCAAGACCACGACGCTTAAGGCCGTCTCCAATCTGCTGGCCGCCGAGCGCGGCCAGATCACCCGCGGGAGCATCCGGTTCGAAGGGATCAACGTTGCCACGAGCAGCGCCGCACAGTTGGTGGCGCAGGGTCTTGTTCAGGTCCTCGAGGGCCGGCATTGCTTTCGTCAACTCACTGTCGAGGAGAACCTGCTGACCGGCGGACTGGGACGGCGGTCTGGCGGCGCCGAGATCAAGCTCAGCCTCGAACGCATCTACGGATATTTTCCGCGCCTCAAAGAGCGTCGCCGAACCGCCGCCGGCCTCATGTCGGGCGGAGAGCAGCAGATGATAGCGATCGGTCGCGCGCTGATGGCGCGGCCGAAGCTGATCGCGCTTGATGAACCATCGATGGGCCTCGCACCACGGATTGTGGAGGAGATATTCACCATGTTGCGTCAGCTCAACCGCCTTGAAGGACTAAGCCTGCTGGTGGCCGAGCAGAACTCGACGATGGCGCTGCGCTACGCCGATCGCGCCTATGTTCTGGAGAACGGCCGGGCGGTGCTGGACGGACCGGCCGCGGTACTGCGCGACCGTGACGATATCAAGCACTTCTATCTCGGCCTTTCCGGATCAGGCCGCCGTGTGCAGCGCGAGGCCGTGGCACACCCGGTGTGGCTTTGATCGCGGCCGGGCTTGCGAAACCCATCATCCTGAATCAGTCATAGAAGGAGGAAGATCGATGTCGGCAGTGCGCGAAAAGCCCCGCTCTCACGCGGTCCAAAATCTAGGGCTCCTCGCCCTCAAGCCACCGGCGCAAGCAGCCCACGTCGTCAAGGACGACGCGGAAGCAATTGCCATTGCCACGCGCCTGGCTGCGCAATTTGCCGAAGGGGCCTCCCAGCGTGACCGCGACCGTATCCTGCCGGTGACGGAACTCGACGTGTTCTCCCAGAGCGGCCTGTGGTCGATCAATGTGCCAAGGGCATTTGGCGGTCCCGAAGTATCCTACGTTACGTTGGCCCGCGTCATCGCAATTATCTCGGCCGCGGATCCCTCTATCGGACAGATACCGCAAAACCACCTGGGCGTCGTAGCAGCAATCCGCACGGTTTCGGACGAGGCACAGCAGCAATTGTTGTTTGGGGAAGTCCTTCGCGGGTTGCGGCTCGGCAATGCCTTTTCGGAGTTTGGAACCAAGCGGGCGGCGGAGTTCGCGACGCGGTTCTATGATGCGGGCGATCATGTCGTGGTCAATGGCCAAAAATTCTACTCGACGGGGGCCTTGCTGGCACATCTGGTGCCGATCGTGGCGCTCGATGATCAGGGGCAGGCCTGGTATGCAATCGCGGAGCGCGACGCTCCGGGCCTGACAGTGGTCGATGACTGGTCGAGCTTCGGTCAGAAAACGACCGCCAGCGGTACCGTCATCCTTGACAACGTCAAAGTGCCGAAAACGCATCTGGTGCCTGGGTATCTGGGCTACGCGCGGCCCACGGCAGATGGCGCCATCTTCCAGATCATTCAGGCCGCGGTGGACGCTGGCATTGCCAAGGCCGCAATCGACGATACCGTGCGGCTGGTTCGCAACTACGCGCGGCCCTGGATCGACAGCGGGCAGGATCAAGCTTATCAGGATCCTTATACGCTGCAGTCGATCGGCGATCTGCGCCTGCGCCTGAACGCTGCCGAGGCGCTATTGGACCGCGCTGGTCTCGCCGTGGATCACGCGGTCGCTGCGCCGTCAGCCGACAGCGTGGCCGAGGCACAGGTTGCGGTCGCCGAATCCAAGATCCTCACCACCGAGATCGCCATCGCGGCGACCAACAAGCTCTTTGAACTGGTGGGGACCCGATCAACCCTGGCGGAGCACAACCTCGATCGCCATTGGCGCAACGCGCGCACCCATACCCTTCATGATCCGGTGCGGTGGAAATACAACATTCTCGGCAACTACTACCTCAACGATGTGAAACCGCCGCTGCACGCCTGGAGCTGACGCGCAGTGACCTGTCGCTTCTCGATCTTGCGCAGGGGTGCCGCGGGTCAACAGGTCTGGCGTCCGTCTCCAACCGCAACCGCATCCCGCCCCGCTTGGTCATCACTAGCAAGGCGGACGCAAGCCGGATTGGTTGCTTACTCGTCGGGTTTGCCGGGATGCGGCGCGATCCGGAGGGAATTTCGCCGCTGGCCAAGATTGGTTGCTTCGCAGAGTGCGTTGGCCGCCGCTTTTGCGGGCGGCGAATATCCACGCGAATCGAGGCGGAGCCGCGATCAAATTTTCGTTGCAATTTCCATTTTGGTGGTTGACCGCAATGCCTGGAGTGCGGCCGACCGCGGTCGCCGTCTCGGCAAAGTAGACGCCACAACCGCCGCTCCCCGAGGCCGTCGAGCTTGGTGTCTCCTGCCGGCGCCGCATTGCTCAATGAAAGGTGCCGGTGGGGTAACCTTCAGTTAGGCGCTGATTCTAAAAGCCGACACCGAATAGAGGCGGGGCATGACCGGAGCACGATTGAGATCCGGTGCAGCCCGGCGCGTTTCTAATTTCGAGCGAGGCCTGTTTGAAAGGAGTGTGATTGGTGATTTGCCGTTTCGCGACGATCCGCCGTCGTTCGTAGGTCTTCAAATCATATTTCTCGGCAAAGTTCGGCGACGACGATTGGGCAACGCCGTCGTCCTTTTCCGGGGATGCCGCGGTCAGACCATTTGTTGCCGGCAGTTGCTCGGGTGCCAGTGCCAGCGGTGACGAAGGCTCGGCAGAGCGGGCGGAAGCCTGGAACTGCGATGGCCAGTCGAAGCGGCGGTTGGTTCGGGCCGCGGTCCCGTCGCTCTCGCTGGGGCTGCCCTCTCGAGGACCTCGGCTGTCGGCTACGACCCCGACCCCCTGCGGCCTCGCGGGGGCGATTGTCGCCGCAATCGGCGAGGTCTGTGACGGTTCGGATGCTTCTTGTGTGTTGGACGGCGGGTCCGAAAGCCAGATTACCAAAGTCACGATACCACCGCCGCCCAACACACCGGCGACGACGATGCCGGCGCCGCTCATCACACCCGCGATGACGGCCGCGGCGAAACGCCGGATCGTCTGACTGCGACGATCCCTCAGATGCCGGTCGTACTCCGCGCGCTTTTGCGCATCGCGCAGGACGGCGTAGGCCCTGGCAATACGTGCAAACCGCATCGGAGCATCCGGATCGCCCCCATGAAGGTCGGGGTGGTGCGCCTTGGCGGCTTTGCGAAATGCATTTTTGATCTCCTCAGCGCTTTCGTCCGGGCGAACCCCGAGCAGATCGTAAAGAGTTTTCATCGGTCGTGCTCTTGCGTGGTGTCGCGAACGTCCTTGAAAGCGGATCGGCGCGTCATCGAAGCGATCGCCCGGCAATGGACCACCGACCTCACCGACAGCCCGGATCTTCGTCAGCAGACCGTACAGCGCTTTTCCTTTGATGCCGCGACGAGGCTGCCTCTCTCAAGAGTAGCGGTTTACCGATCTCCCTGGCAACCATAGCTGGCGAATTTGTTGTTGAGCCCTCGGCCGATTGAGGAGCCGCTGCGGCGACAAATCGGCAGATTTGTTGCAAAATGAATACAGGCAGCTAAATTTTGAATGGAACTCAGTGGAACCGTGGGTAACCGGTTCCGCAAGGGCGATCGCTGTTATAGTGTCTTCTGCTCGTTAGCGGCAGTGCACTTTGATTTTTGATTTTGGTGCGGGCGATGATCGGTGTGGTAGAGTATATCACCGGCAAGAGGCTGAGAGTATTAGTGGCCAGCGTAAAGGCAAAGCACCCGATTCTGGGTGTCGGCGCATGCGCGCTGGTGCTGTTTTCGGCTACAACTGCCCAAGCTCAGTGCACCGCGGTGGGATTGACGACGCCACCGCCTCTCGTCACCAAGGCGGCGATTGCGGCCGTTGCAGGTGTGTCGGCATCCGTGGGCTCACTTGTCTCGTCCATCAATTCCGCGAACACGGTGTTCCTGACGCAATCGACCGCGTTCATCGGGAGTCCGGCCGATCCTGAGCCGGACCAGCAGGGCGGCGGCGTGTGGGCCCGCGGGGTTGGCGGCCACGTTGCTACCAACACCGTCGCGACAGCTGGGAACATCATGTTTGGCGGGCCTGCCAACGGCGTTATTACCTGCAATACCCGCACGCTGGAAGATTTCGCTGGCGTGCAGATTGGCGCCGACATAGCCAAACTGAATGTCAACGGCTGGAACCTGCACGCGGGTTCAACGATCGGCTATCTGGGATCGAACACGCAAGATGCTACTCCGGCTGGACTCAATCCGCCTGCCAGTTTTCGCGACGGCTTCCAGGTGCCATTCGTTGGCCTTTATGCCGCGGCGAGTAACGGCGGTTTTCTCATCGACGGGCAGGTTCGCGAGTATTTTTACCAAAATGATGTCTCTGACAACAATCACGGATTGTCTGGTCAGGAATTCGACGCACGTGGCATTAGTCTGACCGCAGATGTCGCTTACAATCAAAATCTCGGCAATAACTGGTTCGTCGAGCCGTCGGCCGGTATCATCTGGTCACGGACTCACGTTGATCAGCTCAATGTCCCTGGGACACTGGTCTACGGGTCAGGGGTCGTGCCCCCCTGGGTCTTATCGGTCAACGACATCGAAAGCACCCTTGGTCGGCTTAGTGCGCGGGTCGGCACCTCTTTTGCGGCCGGCAACGCGGTTCTGCAGCCGTTCGCCTCCGCCAGCATTGTCCACGAATTCGGGGGAGGGGTCACTTCGAGCTTGACCAGCGATTTCGGCGCGATAGGTGCCTCCCTTCCAACTCTCAGTTCGACGGTCGCCAACAGCAATCTCGGCACCTATGGTCAATTTGGCCTGGGCGTCGCGGCGCAATTTGCAAACACCGGCTGGGTCAGTTATTTGCGCGGGGACTATCGGACCGGAGACAACATCGAGGGCTGGAGCTTCAATGGCGGCCTGCGCTACCAATTTTCTCCCGGCTCCACGGCCAGCGGACCTCTGATTGCCAAGGCGCCGACTTACAAGGCCCCGGTGCAGGTGGGATACGATTGGACCGGTTTCTATGTCGGCGGGTATCTGGGGGCTGATTGGGGATCGACGAATTGGAATTTCGTCGGGGCCGGTACGACGACCGACCCTGGCTATGCCGGTCTGCTTGGCGGCGGCGAAATCGGGTACAACTATCAGGTCGGGAAATGGGTAGTCGGCGTCGAGGGTGACGCCGGCTGGACCAACGCGCGTGGTGCCCGGCCTTGTCCGACCGGTTTCTTTTACAACTGCGAAATCAACTTGGATTACCTGTCCACGACGACCGCTCGGGTCGGCTACGCATACTGGGATCAGCTCTTGTTGTACCTAAAGGGCGGAGCGGCGATCGCGGAGGATCGAGCTCAATTGCTGTGTGACACCAATTCGCAGCCCACGATCGTGCCCTTGGTTGGATGCCCCGCGCAAAGCTATTCCAAAACGAAGGTCGGCTGGACAGTCGGTCTGGGTGCTGAGTTCGGCCTGACGCAGAATGTGTCGGTAAAGAGCGAGATTGCTTACTTCGATCTTGGAACCGACCGTTACGACCTGGCCGAAACTGCGGCGGACGTGCAGAGGTCGGGATTCATTTCGACGGTGGGATTGCAATATCGCTTCGGAGACCCGTTTCCGCTGATGGCGGTCGAAGCAAAAAATTAATGCCGCGGTGCATGGCCCGGGCATACATGCCGGCGCCTGAGTTGCGAACAAAATATCCTGACGTACCGTTCTTCCGGTTCGCTGCGGACGACGTCGACCCACCGGCCCGAAATCTACGCCAGCGGTCTGTCTGAAGTTCAAACTGTGCTCCCCCAAATCAAATCCGCAGTTCGCTCGATTGTGCCACAAGTTATCTCTTCGCAAGCTATCTCGTCTTGAAAGAAATAGATATCTGATCGGTGAGGACGTGCCGGGCGTCGTCGATGGCCGGCGCTGTGTCAGCAACCGTCCCTTGACAACGAGCGGCAGTAGAGGTGGATGTTTGTGCGGTATCCGGCGGAGCGACCAGTTTTCCGTCAATCTTGTAAGGAGAGTAGGGTGGCGAATTTTCGCATCGCGAAGTTCCGGGCCGCCGTGGTTGGTGCCACGGCCATTATTGCGCTTACTGGTTGCGGAGGTGCGCTTGCCAGGGGCGGCGGTCACGGCCACGTTGGTCACGGCCATTTTGGTCACGACCAGTATGCTCAGGGGGACAGCTGCCATTACGTCAGGAACGCGCCGCGCGTCGTGAAGGTCTGTCCCGAAGATTCTGACTGATCGGCAGGCAGGAGCCCGCCCGCCGATCGAACGGGCGGGTCTCCGCTCGATGTGGTACGATTTGTTGAGCCTGACCTGGCTGATGGCCGTTGGCTGCGAACGCGGCAAACAGCACAGGCGCAGATGCGCCGGCGGCGGGAAGCTGCCGTCACGCCGATGGCAGCAGGCGCAGCGAGAGCCACGTGGACCAGCAACCTAGTCTTTCTCAGCGGATTGCCCGGGAATTCGGTACGCCCAGCGTGGTCGTCGACCTGGATCTGGTCGAGCGCAACATTGCGCGGTTGCAGGCGGCTTGTCAGGCCGCCGGGATCGCCAATCGTCCGCACATCAAAACCCACAAGTGCCCCGTCATCGCCCGCATGCAGCTACAGGCAGGCGCTAGCGGCATCACCTGTCAAAAGCTCGGCGAGGCGGAGGTGATGGCGCAGGCGGGATTTGACGATATTCTGATCAGCTACAATATTCTCGGTCAGAACCACATCGCCCGGTTGGCCGCCCTCATGGCGCGTGCGCGGGTGGTAGCGTGTGCCGATAACATCACCGTCATCGATGCCCTGGCGACCGCGGCCGCCTTGGCGGCGCGTCGGCTGAGCGTGCTGATCGAGTGCGACACCGGACGCAGACGCGCCGGGGTCGAAACGCCGCGGGAAGCGGTGCTGCTGGCACGAGCGGTCGCGGAGCGGCGCGACCTCACGTTCGCGGGTTTCCTGCTCTATCCGCCCGAGACGGCCATCCCGGCGACACAGCAATTTCTTGACGCCGCCTTGGCGGGCTTGCGCGAACACCGGCTTGAAGCGTCCATCATCTCCAGCGGCGGGACGCCCAATATCGTCAATATTGGCAAGCTGGCAGGCGCCACCGAGCATCGCGCCGGGACCTATGTGTTCAATGACCGTATGATGCTCGCCGCAGGGGCAGCACGCCTCGAGGACTGCGCCCTCTACATCGTCTCCACGGTGGTCAGCCGGGCAGGCCCCGAGCGGGGCATCCTTGATGCCGGGTCCAAGACGCTGACCAGCGACACCGGAGGGCTGGATGGCCACGGCTTGATCCTCGAACATCCGCAAGCCCGCATTTACAAATTTGCCGAGGAGCACGGCTTTCTCGATCTCTCGACCCTCAACGATCGCCCCCGGGTTGGCGATGTCGTGCGCATCATTCCCAATCACGTTTGCGTGGTCGTTAACATGGTAGATCGACTGATTGGGACCCGGGGGCAAGATATTGTCGGCGAACTGCCGGTTGCCGCCCGCGGGCAGATCAATTGACCCGTCATGCCCTGATTGTACCGGCGCGGCCGCGACGCCGGTGAAGGCCCCGGCGGGGTCTTAAAAGTCATGATAGAGTTGAGACATTACCGAGCGGACCTGACGGGGGAGGCCGATTTCTCGGCCGGCGATTTGGTTTTCGCCGGAAACGTCGTGGAACGCATTGGACACTGTGCGCATTGGTCGATACATTTGACAAACTCAGCGCTGGAATAACGCCATGATGAGCTTGATCGGTGCCTTAAGTCTCGGCTCGCAGCTGATCGTTGCTGTCGCCGACACGGTCCCCACATTTAACGTTCAGCCCAATTGTCAGGCCGCGTTGGAGGACGATCCAAGTGACATGAACGTAAGACAGAATGTTGAGTCTTGCGTCAATGACGAGCGGGAAGCTCGGGATGAACTCAAGTCGAACTGGTCGCACTACCCGGCTGCCGATAAGACACGCTGCATATCGGAGGCCACCATGGGAGGCCAGGCGAGTTATGTCGAGCTGCAGATCTGTCTCCAGATGATCCAAGACGCCAAGGATCTGTCGCAGAAGAGTGCGGCAACCGGTTCGGATTCCAAGAACCGCTCCAAAAAATAGTTCCTTTACGGTTTAGTGACGGCGGCGATTGGCGTGCTCCGGGCCCCGATTGGGCTTGTTTGGCCAAGCCGCTTCGACTAATGCAGGACCGGCCGCGCAGTCGCTCCCGCAGATCAAACGTGAAATCCAGGTCTGATGGTTACTCCCGCCCTCGATCTTTCAGGCTTGGCGCTTGGGCTGGCCGGATCTGCTGAATTGGTCGTTGCCGAGGAGAACACTGCGCCACGCGTCGGGTCAGGGCGCGTCCACGTACTGGCCACGCCGGTGATGATCAACCTCATGGAAGCGGCGGCGCTGGCCGTGGTCGAAAGCCTGTTGCCGACCGGACATCAGAGTCTCGGGATCCACCTCGACGTGCGCCATTACGCGGCCACGCCGGTCGGAATGCGGGTGAGAGCCCGCGCCGAACTCATCGGCGTCGACGGCCGCAGGCTCCAATTCCGGGTCGAGGCGTATGACGAAAAGGAGGCGATCGGCGACGGATCCCACGAGCGGATCGTCGTCAATGTGGCGCGTTTTGATCGCCGTGTGCAGGCCAAGCTGGGCGGCATGACCGATGGCGAACCGCGAAACTGACAAGCGTTCGGCTCATTCGACCGGTCGCGTGACCTGCTTCGTCAATCAGTTCATTGGCCCAGTTGTTACCACCGCAACACCTTACGCCCGGCGAGCGCGCCGATCATGGCCATGAAACCAATCGCGAGGCTGTACCAGGCCGCCACGAAAAGCGGCGAATCGTCGGGGCAATGCGCCGCATAGAGTGCGGCACCGAGTCCGCCAGCCAATAAACCGGCAACTGCGCCCGCGTAGGAAGGCTCGGTGGGGGCTCCAAGCCGCAGTGCCATGAGGGCACCCGCCAAAGGTGCCAACGAGAATAGCGGGACGAACACCAGGCAGACCGCGGCGTTCGAACCGATCAGATTCGCTCCCCATCGGGGCGCTGGAACCACAAACAACTCGATGATCACTGCCAGCGCGAGCAGCGCCGGTACGACCGCCAATGCCAGGGCGGATCTTCGGGTGGTGGCGCCCGGTTGGACCAGTCGCAGGGCGAGGGGGATGGCGGTTGCGGCAAGCAGCAGTGTGGCCACGAATTTGAAAACGAAACGGGGTTGCGCGGCGGCATTCGCGATGTCACCGCGCGGACCGAGTGTGAAACCAAACAGGATGGCCGACACCAACCAGGCGACCGCCAACGAAACCAGCAGCCGCTGCCCCAAGCGCACCGGCGCGGCTGCCTGATCGGCCTCAAGCGTGCGGATCAGCTCTTGCGTGCGCATTTCAGTTCCACATTCCCAGTCTTGTTCGAGGGTTTGATCCGCGCAGCAGCCGAATTTTGACAGCTCGCCGGTTCATCATTTGGCGTCCTTCGCGAGCTTCGCGAGCGCCGCCAGGGCCCGATGCAGTGCGACCCGAACCGCGCCCTCAGTCATCGTCAGCTTCGCCGCCGTATCGCTGATTGAGGCACCCTCAACCGCGATGGCCCGCAGGACCTCCTGCTGGCGTGTCGGAAGCCGCTTGAGCTGCCGCTCGATCTGAAAGGCGAGCGCCGGCTCTCCCTCTTCGACCGGCAGCAACTCGGACCAGTCCTCAATGGGCAACTCCATACGACGCCCCCTCCGCCGCATCGCGTCGATCAGTTTGTGGCGGGCGATTGCCCAGATCCAGGGCCCGATCGGCTGAGCGGCGTTCCAGGTGTGGCGTTTAAGATGGATCGCCAGCAGCGTCTCCTGCACCACATCCTCGGCATCGGCCTCCGCGATGGCGACGCGAGCGAAGCTACGCCGCGCGAAGGCCCTCAGCAGGGGGGCGAGACCGGCCAAGAAGCGACGATAGGCCTTGGCATCTCCGGCCCGTGCGGCACGCATCAACTCGGCCCAGTCGCTCTCGGCCTTACCCACGCGCGCTCCTGCCTTATTTCGCCGCGGCCGGCTGGTTTGTTACAACTTCGTTGGTCCGGACGGAAATAGCGACGAACCGTAGGTCCCAGAACGGGCTGTCAGGGCCGCCGCGCCCAGCGGCCTAACTGTCTGCCGAAAAACATTCATTGGCGAATCAGGCAGATAGCAGCATCGCTTTCGCATTGCCGTCGCACCTCGGGTGGATCGGCAGCCTGGACAATAGGACCGTGTCCGTTCCCGGCTTCCTGAACCCATCTCGATTTGAGGTGAGGGAATCGACGTGATCCGCAGGAGAGCGGTTTCGGCGCCTGGATCACACTGGCGAAATCCGAAGCGGCTTGCTCTGCGTGACGCTCGGGCGTGTGCAGGTCCCCGTGGCATTTAAATGTCTGAGAATCAACGAAATGATTCCGGATAGACTTTAATGTGCGCTTTGGTTTTCGATGGCGCGGGCCAGCGCACGGGCAAGCTGCTCTTGGCCGAACGGCTTTTGCAGAATGGGGCGGTCACGCCAGAGGTCGGGCACGCGGTCGTCACCGTAGCCGGTGGCCACGACGAACGGGACCCCGCGCGCGGCGAGCTGTTCGGCCACGGCGTCACTCTTCTCTCCGCCGAGATTGAGGTCGAGCACGGCAGCTCCCGCGGCCGTGGTGTCGACGGCCTTCAGAGCCGAGGCGACCGTTGACGCGCTCGCCGCCACTACACAGCCAAGCTCGGTGAGCATGTCTTCGAGCAGCATCGACAGCAATGTCTCGTCTTCGATGACGAGGACGCGCAAGCCGTTGAGACGCTCTGCCGCCATCTAGCCAGTCATCCTCCACCGCGAAACGCTGCGGGTCACCTGTTCCGTTCAGCCGAGGGAAGCCCGCGAGCAGTCCGCGCTTCAGAGTGCTTTGTAGCATGGTTTCCAATGGGGGCGTGAGTACAGGGTTGGCCGTGTCCGCTGTCGCGGCCGCATCCCTCACCAGGCGGCACGATCTCCGGGCCCAAAGCCTTGCCGGGCGCCTGCCGTGTTGGCCGCACCGCCGAGGACCGAGAGGTTCACGGTTCCCTGGGTGCGCAGGATCTCGACCGACACGTAATCGCCCCGCCCATGGACGACCAGGTCAATTGAGGCGTTACCAAGCCTGAGATTTCGCAAAATGACATGGTCCAGGAACTTGGGCAGGGTCGGATTGCGCAATCTCACTTCGTTGTGGGCGTGATCAAATTCCAGCCCCAGTGAGGCCTTGAGCAGCATGAACGGCGCGCCGCTCGCCCAGGCCTGAGGGGCGCAGGCCACCGGATACAGCGTGGGTCCACGTCCGCGGCGGCGCTGGAATCCGCAAAACAGCTCCGGCAGCCGTCGCAGATCCATGTAGGCTGCGGCGTCGAATTGACCCTGAAAAATCTCGCCAACCGCCTCCTTGAGACCATACCGCGCCAAGCCCAAGGCAATCAGCGCATTGTCATGCGGCCAGATTGACCCGTTGTGGTAGGACATCGGATTGTAGCGCCGTTCAGTCGTCGCCACGGTCCGCACGCCCCAGCCCGAGAAGAACTTCGGCCGCATCAGATGATCGGCAAGCTGCGCGGCCCGATCCGGTCTGATCATTTCGGTAAATAACAATTGGCCGGCATTCGAAGTCTGCACGCGGCACGGCTTTTTCTCACCGTCGAGGGCGAGCGCATAAGTTCCGATCTCCTGGCACCAGAAATATGTCTCGAATCGCTCGGCCAGGTTACGAGCCGCGGCTTCCAGGGAGGCGGCCCGCTCAGGCTGCCCGAGCCGTCGCGCGCAGCGTGCAGCAAAAAGCTTGGCCGCATAGACATAGCCTTGAACTTCGGCGAGCGCGATCGGCCCCTCGGCAAGCCGGCCCTCCTGATCGAAGACGGCATCATGGGAGTCCTTCCAGCCCTGGTTGAGAAGTCCCTGCTCGGTCATTCGTCCGTATTCAGTAAAACCGTCGCGGTCAGGATCCCCCGGACCGTCCATCCAGGCGAGCGCCGCCTCGATGGCGGGCCACAGCGCGGCCAGGGTCTCGTCATCGCCGGTCCGCTCGGTGTACATCCCGGCCAGCATGACGAAGAGCGGCGTTGAATCGACACTGCCGTAATAGAGGCCGAACGGCACTTCATGCAACGCGGCCATCTCGCCGCCCCGCATTTCATGCAGGATCTTGCCGGGCTGGGCATCGGCGTCGTCGTGGACGGATTTTGCTTGGTAGGCCGCGAGCCGCCTGAGCACGCCGCGGGCAATCCTGGGGTCGAACCACAGCATCTGCATGGCCGTGATCAGGCCGTCGCGACCAAAGGCAGTGGAGTACCAGGGAATGCCCGCGTAGGGGTAGGGGCCTTCCGGGGTATCGGTCATCAGCATGTAAAGATCGGCCATCGACCGGCACAGCACCTCGTTGAAGACGTCGCTAGAGGTCTGCACGGTGGCGGCATGGCGCGTTGCCGCCTTCAGCGACCGGCGGGCAGCGAGCATGCCTTCAAAAAAAGGCGTGGGCACCGACTGCTCACCGTCGGCGCATCCGACCGACAGGAAAATCGAGTAGGACTGCTTGGGCTCAAGTGTAAGATGATACTCGGCGACGTTTTCCAAAAGCCCGGTCGGCAGCGGGCTGAACAACAGCGTGGTGCAGCGCGACTTGTCGTCAAGTCCGTGATACCTCAGCCTCACTGCGTGGCCGTCAAGGACCGTCTTTCTGGCGACGCCCCGACGCGCGCGGCGCAATCCACGGACCTCAAAAAGGTCAGCGAAGTCACTGCTGAAGGTCAATGACAGCTTGATCTCCAGCGGCATCTCGCCGTGATTGGTCAACCCCAATCGCTGGTAAGCTGTAGCGTTCCACAGAAAGCAGGTTCGAACGATATGCAGCGTATCCTTGCGAAGGATGATCCGTTGATCATGATAGATATCTGGATTGGTCAGATCGACGCTCAGAACCGAATTATCATCGCGAAGATTGGAACCAAGTAGGAGCGGTGGCATCCCATTGAGCAGCAGCTGCAACTGGGACAGATACCGCGTGTCGCAAGAAAACAGACCGTCGGGGCCACCAGCAGTGGCACCGATGTCTCCGTGACTATCCAACACCACAAAACTGTCGCCATGCTTCAACGTGCGCCGCGGTCGGTTCGAAGTGCCGGTCGCCGAGATATAAAACGGTGCTTCGCTCACGGCGTCTGGGATCGGATTGGATATGTGCAACATCTGGCCCCTTCGTGCAGCTAATGGTTGCCCTGACCTGACGACATCCAACTGGCGTCACGCCAAATTCAGCCTGCAAAACACTGCCGGTGCGAACAGCAACTCGCGATCGCGTCGGCAACTCACAGTGCAAAATTCGCAGCTAAAATCTCAAAAAGAACACGACGCCACCTCTCAGGCCGGTGGGCCGCTTCGTCCATTACGCGTCCCCGTAAACGTTGAACGTCAATACGCCGCACGACCAGCCGCCGCGAGGCCGCCCATGCGGTCACCGGTCCCTTGCTACGGTCTGCCTTGCGGACTCAGGCCTCGCCACATTGACCTGCCGCGGACCTGATCGAGGTCCCGAGAGGTCCATCAAACGCCGCCCCCTAGACACCGATCACCGCACCTTCATGGGTCAAGAAGGCGATCGGCGCCGTGCGGTCCTGCGTGAAGGCCGCCGCCGTAAGCGGCCCCCCATATACGGCACCCGTGTCAACATTCAACCGCCACGAACGCAGTTCCGGAGTACCGGTCGCCAGTGGCGTATGCCCATGCACAATCAGCCGACCGTAATCGTGCTCGTGCGACAGGAACGGCTCGCGTATCCACAGCAGGACGTCCTCGTTCTGATCGGTCAGTGGACGGCTGGAGTCAACCCCGGCATGGACAAAGAAGCGTCGGCCATCGTCGTAGGACAGTGGAAGCGATGCGATCCAGTCGAGGTGCCGACGGGGGATTTCGCC
>Ga0187783_10001123_pt1 | contig 19803 bp, 36 predicted proteins | sample 1015_SJ02_MP02_2_FD_132471 | JGI IMG/M metagenome (GOLD analysis project Ga0187783, IMG submission 132471) | Tropical peat soil microbial communities from peatlands in Department of Meta, Colombia - 1015_SJ02_MP02_20_MG | ecosystem: Environmental > Terrestrial > Soil > Wetlands > Peat | place...
CTGTATCAAAAATTTATTACGAAACCATAAAAATGCAGGTCAACGCAGTTTTTCGAAAACATGTTCGACAAGATCACGCTAAAAATGTCCGGTTTGCCCCATTAATCTAGGGCAAACCGGACATCTTATATTATTTTTTCAATTGTTTTTAAATGTTAATCAGTTGTTGCCGTAATCCAACCTTGAGCATCATTAGTCGAATCACATGTTGCCAAACTAGTTGCATCTCCATTACCATCATCATACAAGCAATCTTCATAACCATTATCTAGTGTATATTCATTATCGTAATTGTATCCACCGTCATTATTATCATAAAGATACCAGAGCTGTGAAGCCAAATCATTACAAGTTACTTCATCTTCCAAATCAGTTGTTGCATTATATGTTAGACATTCACTAGTATCGGCCTGCTCAATTTCATACCAATAAGAACCCTCGCTGATATAATCATATCTAGTTGTATGCGAACCTGGACTATCAGTTACTTCAAAAAAAGAATAAGTTGATGAATATATAAGCCAGAATCCATTTACATTTCCTTCATTATAAGCATAATAATACGTTGTCGCTTGTGCCGCTGTTGGAATTGCAACAGAAATTCCAGCAATAAGACCAAGTGAAGCAAAAGCAATAATGAATCTTCGCCACATTTTAATCATTTACTCCTTAACTTGCGTACTGTGTCCATACATCATCTGGCGCATTACTACTTCCACAAGTTCCAGCATAAACATATGTATCAGTTACACCTGCATAAGAAACGCAATAACTATAGGCTACCCATTCAAGTTCAATTTCGGCTTGACTAGCATTGTAAGTAACTTCATCAATTTCGGCTGCCGCTGCTGAACATGATGACATATGCGCTTCTTCGGCGCCTGTTGCATCATAATCAAGACAACGACTAGTTCCATATTGTTCGAGAACCAAATAACCGCTTGAATCGGTTTCCTCACAGAAATCAGTTGCATTAGTGCTAGTAAGTACATAATAATCTGGACTAGTTCCACCATTAATATATTGGCTTGTGTCAGCAGCAGACTGATAATATTCTTCTGTTCCACAGGTTACTTGTGGATGTGGTGTTGAAGCAAAACTTGCCGATGTAAAACTAACACCAATAAGTCCAAACGCTGCAATAAAAAGACAAAAACACTTAATCATACGCTTCATTTACTATTCCTTACGTCATATACTATTTTCCCGATTGCAGTTAGCAATCCGGTTACTGCTGTGATTAACGCAATCCATTCAACCATTGATTTTCCTTGGAAGATAGACAGTTTCGATTATAGGCGCTCCCTTTGATTTATAAACCCATTCGGGGATAAGTATTTCAAATAGCGGACATTCACATATTGTGCATGCGCCCCAATATGCAGTATGGTCAGTATGCAAATTAGAACTATGTTTACACTTACATATTTTCATCCTGCATTTACGCCCCAAGACGATGCCAAATGCGCATGTACCGCATGTCTGTGAATTAGAGAGCTATCAAAAAGCGATCCAAAATCCCATTGTGTTGCATGAACATTTGGATGAGCATATTGCTGTTTCATTTTTGAATCTGTTGAGACCCAATATCCGTCAAGTGGCGGGAGCTGGAAAAGATATGAAGTTGATCCATAAGGCCAAGCATAATAACCAAAATAATGAAGACACTTACCGCAATCTTCAAGATTAGCTTTTCCGTCAGCCCCAACAAGTTCCATATCAATTGCAACGGCAGTTCCACGGGGAATTCCTAGATTGTAAGCGGCAATAACTATACCGAGACCCCAATATGACCCTGAATGTGTTTTATCTGCTACCCAAATTGGCAACTTTGGATAACGAGCTACTCTTTGCCAATCCTCATTACTCCAAATATTATCTGCGGCACCACCAACATATCCGGCCCATACATCTGTTTCTGGCCATGTTAGAGGCAATTCTGCCGCATCTAGCATTTCATAATCAGTTAGCAACATTCGACCATCCCTTCTTTATTAGATATGAACGAATACGAGAATCGGCTGCTTCATAATATTGTTTAATTAGTTCAACAAATGTTATACGCCTAGCAGAAATTCGAGGTGAAACCAATTCAGTTGAATGGGTAACAGGTGGTGTTTGAGGAATTACTTCACCAACTGGATATTCCCACGGAAACAATGCAGCATTTGGCGAACGTAGCTTATTTAGCAATCGTGACAGCAAGATAAGTCATCCCAAACTGTATTAGTAGAAATGTAATTAGAAAAAGCGTTCCTGCGAGTCTGGCTTTACCGAGCATATTAGTTCCTTTCTGCATGGCCATTGAAAATCTTCAAACGAATATTCTATTCGTTTAGATTGTAGGTAAGCGATGAATTGTGCAGCCCACTTGTTATACCAATTTTCGAGCATTCTGTTCGAATAAGTAGTGTGTAGCTCTCCATGTTGATTATACATTTGACAGTATATGTGGCCTGCCGCGGCCGAATCAGCACCAGCATCGTGCTGGTTGTTATATGGAATGCGATAATGTGCGGCAACATGATTTAATGTTCCTTTTTGAAATGGATGAAATCTTCTCCATATGACAAGCGGATCAAGAATAGTGAGAGAAGAAAAATTCCAATCCAATTCAAATCGTGCAAATTCTGTTGCAATGAATGATAGATCAAACGGAGAATTATAGAACAAAAACCGACGAGGTTTTTTATTAAATAGAGTCCACAATAGTACACATATTTCATAAGGAGAGTGCCCATTAGCGATTCTTTCTGGTGTAATACCATTAACTTCAAATGCGCCATTGGGCACCTCCTGTTGGATATCATAGGTTTCCGTATGCAAACATGCACTATCTGCAAACATTGAAAAACCTATTTGTATTATTCTATCATCGACCAAGGATAGTCCTGTTGTCTCCACGTCAATGGATAGAAATGTTGTGTTAGAGAAAGTCAATCTTCAACAGCCTTTTTCTTTGGTGGCTGACGAACAACAGTAAATGGAATATGTGCGTGATTTTGTCCATTCATAGGACATGCCATTGCTTCATCAAGTTCTGGATTTACCAATTCATGTGAAGTATCTGACCGGAAATAAGTAATTTCTCCATAAATAACTCTGCGACCATAGAATAGAGCTGCCTTTGTGACCATCCACTGAGCAGTTTCAACATATTCACTTCCAATTGGCCAATCGTAAATTTCTAGATCGGACCAATCGGCAATTGTTCCACCAGCTAGGCCACGAGCCAAATTAGCCTGGTAGATATTATAGACGATTTGGTCAATTTGCTTTTGCCTATCCGACCGGGGCTCTCTTTTCCTTCTGGCATCGGCGGATTCTTTTGCCCCCATTTGAATCACAACGACTTGTGCCTCGGGAATTTCTGGCCTTACTTTTGGCGGTACTCCCTTTTTCCTTCCCCTGCCTGTTCCCGTTCCACTTTTAGGAACTGGATTAACAGGTCGGACGGGAGTAAGCGTGTCGGTAATGTCTGGCATTACATTTACCTTTCTAATATGGGACTTCCATTGAATACAACTTTTCCTTTAAACCCTGTGGCTCCATTGTATGATAAACAACATTTTCATCTATTGAATACAATTTTTCCTTTAAACCCTGTGGCTCCATTGTATGATAAACATTTCCATCATTAAGTAGTTCAACTTCATGTCTTGCATTAATACAATGAAATGCAGCTAGCGCTTCAAGGCGCAATTGGGGCCCGTTTCGTCTCCATATGCATTTCACGCATCGTACGGTTATAGTTGTTCCAGAGTTCTTCTTCAACCGGATTCCGTTTTGGACAGTTTGTTTTTCTGACATGACAACCCTTCGGTTCATTATCACAAGTTGGCGCATGACAAATATTAAGCATATTAACAATTTGAGAATACCATACAGCATTAAATAGTCTGAACATTTCTAGAACTGTAGACAAATGCAATTCTATATCGAAATCAGTATCAACTCTGAACTTTATAATTTGATCAAAAGTACCATCAACTTCAAATACTTCGATATAAGCACCATTATCAGAACTTTCAAAAATTATCATAGCTCTACCTCCGCATAATTCTTCAATATATTTTCCTCATAATCTTTCATCCACGGTAGATCATATGGATAACTTTCTATTTCGTCTGGTGGAGTTTGAAATAGTGGATGGAGACATTCTCCCCATGATTTACCTTGTTTACATGGTGGACACAAATTTGGCAAATGTTGTGCTTTTCCACCGCCACCAAATGTTATTGTTCTAGGAACATCTATCCATTTTCGCCATTTATCTATCTGGCCACGCAATGCGAGCCCATATCCAATATACATATGCTGATATACTTGCAATGATGTATTGGAACAAATTCCATTATATACTTGATTAAATTCCAGCTTTTTTCTTGGAATTCCTCTTGATTTTGGTGGCATCCATTCTCCATCGCCATTTCGCAACCAATAGATGCCATTTTGCAAATATAGAATACCAGTATATTCTTCTGACTTCCACTGACCCAGGTTTTCTCCAATACCATTTGGCAAAATATTTACCGGGGCAAGCGAAATAAATCCATCCGTATCCATAGAAATTATGGATTTCCGGGCTTTCGATGCGGCCATATAGAGCATTGACCGGCATTCTGCGGTTACTGCGCCAGCCCATTCTATTTGATGCCATTTTGGTATTCCTTTTTCCCAGCCTGCCCGTTGTGCTGCTTGCCCATACAAAGCAGCTAGCATCCATTTAATTGTTTTTTCACATGGATTTTGGGCAGCCTGTAGTTTTTGTCTTTCTGCAAATGCTTCTAGTATCCAAGAAAATGGATATGTTCCATCATCTTCATATATCCATGCTTCCAGAAATTCTGCATTTTCATCATTTCTTACTAATGCTGCTTCGGCCGAATGAAACCATCCATCTGTTATATTCGGAAATGAGACATGGCCTGATTTATCTCGGTGCGGAAGCGGCATTGGACCAGTATAAATTTTGGACATGTACCGAATATGGTAGAGCCCAATACGCACACTAACGGTTTCTGCTCTATTAGGAAATGGATCATAGCGCCATTTACCCGTGGAGAGCGAAGGTAGTCTGGAAAATGCATACGCATACGCCGAATTAATATCTCGCTCATATACAGACCCTTCATAATAGCCGGCTTGGAATGCATTAAATCTTCCACCAAACATTGCATACCTAGCAGCCATATTTATTCTAGGTTCTATATTTCGATCCATATGCAAATGCGTCTGATTTTCTCTTAATGCATATGATGCTAGGGCACCTGGACCATGCCATGATGTAATAAAAAATCCAGCTCCGTAAATAATTCTTCGGAGTTCTTCCATTAGCATTACACCATATTTTAGTTCAGTTTCCCAATATTCTTCAATTACATCAATGTCTGACCAGGTGAAGTTTGGCCTTTCTTCTTTTCCCGCGTCAATACGAGCGAGGTCCTCTTCTGTTCCAATTTTGTATTTTCGTAGAGCGACACCGAATTTACTGTTAAAGAATAGAAAACCGTCGAATATTTTGACCTGAGTATGGTTTTTACTAATAGTGATCCATTTACGAGGGATATGTTCAATTCTATACCCCTCATACCAAACTTTCCCGTAAGTTCTGAGTACATGCAATTTCCTAACAGACAAATCTTTTAGTATTTGATTCACGTCATATCCAAAACTAAAGCTAACGTGAATTGCCTGTCCTTTATATTCTTCCCCTACCTGCATTATTAGTCGCAGGCAGTCAACTGTAGATAGATTTACATATTTTATCCGGTGTCCAGTTGAGCAGCCAAACAATACGTAGGGAAATCTATTTCAACTTCTCCTTTTCCACAGACGAATTGTCTGACGCCTTCGCCGTCCCAGAAAATGAATTGCTTGTCTTGTGCTGACAATCGCACCAGTTGCCTCCTTTACACAAAAAATGGAACCCACCATACCTACAAGGAAGGCAAATCAATTTAGGCTAACTTTTTGATATATGAAAACTCCATTTGGCATTTCAATAGTACAATTTACACGATATTCTAGAGCATTAAGAATAGCAAGTCCAGTTTCTCTATCCTGATGTAGTATAATTGCAAAAAGAACTTGAATTAAATGACCAGCTTTATGTGTTGTTGTTTGCAGTGTAAGTGGCATTATTAGTTCTTTTAGCAATTGACTTCCAAGTTCAGGATTTCCTTCATTTTCATGAATAATATTAGCTATAGTATTTAGCAATTCAATAAAATCCATTTTTAGCCACCAGCTTCTTCATATAGTTCGCGGTAAGTTTCCCATTGGTCTCTATCCAACTCTAGTCCAGTAAAATTATAGAATTCTTCTCGTGCAGCAAGTTTATCTTCTGACGACAAATGCATATTGAGCCAACCTTGTTCAAACATTTCTTCCGCTTGAGCTATTTCATCATCACTCATATAAGCGAAATCGAGATGATTAAATATTTCCTCAAATGCTGCATCATGGAAATATTGATAATCATCCGGGGCCCAATCTGCGTATGCCAATTAAGGTCCTCTTTCCGCCATTATCCGGTGAAAGAGGCGAGGGTATTCATCCTGTATAAACTGTCTAACGGCACAACCATTTATATGCTTAAAACCTACTCGCATTGTTTGATTATTAAGCCTGGTTGCGCCTTTTTGTGGATAATAAATTGTTGGCCCACCGCATTCGGGGCAGTAGGTTTCTTCATTTGCAATTGTTTCCATCACCTTACCTTTCAGAAAATGGCGTGCCATTTACAAATAAGATATCCATGACTTACAAGTGTTGAACCATGAATTATATAGTGACATACCATATTAATTCCTGGTACCACTACTTGACTATTTAGATAATTAATCATAAAAATAAGCCATGAAAAATATGATGGCATATCTCCAAATGCTCTTACAAACAATTCAGGTCGCATTTTATCTTAATCTCTCTTTCTGCATACGCATTGGTTGCCCCATGCGTTTAGTTGAGTACATCGATTTTTGTGATTATGGATTTGGCTATTTGCGTTTAAAAAACACCACGGACATAGATTTAGCAATTAACCTCCAAAAAGAAAAGGGAGTTAGCGTATCTCACAGGCCGGGACTTTTTAGGGTGCTCTATCTGTGATTTGGTGCGGCTGATACGCTAACTCCCTGGCTTTTTAACGAAGCAATCCTGGTGGAATTTCCTGGGGAATTTCGAGTCTTGGTTTAGTTTCCATAGGCACAATTGGGTTAATGTGTGACCAGCAAACATCTGTTCCGTTTAGTGTGGTCACGGCTGTATTTAGAGGAATTTTTGGATTAATATCAATTTCAACAATAGTGACGCCTTCTTGCGAAAGTCTTTTCAGGCGAGATTCGGCCCTTTTGATAAAGTCGCCTACTTGCATTCCCATGCAAATAGCGCAAAAACTTCCCTCGGGACCAACCAATTGCAAATGTTCGCGCATTTAGAATACCAGGCGCCAAGTTGGCTTTGCTTGATGCTTATGCTCAGCAGGAATTGATTCAAGCTGATCCCTTGGAATTGCCTTCTTAGTGCGGTCATCATAAAAGAATGGAGGATTCTTTTTGAATCCTCTTGCCGCGTGCAATCCAGCTCGCGCTCTTGAATCTTCCCAGCCTTGCTCTAGCCTTTGAGAAGTAATATCAGAAAGCTGTCCGTAGAATCCACCCTGGGCAGAATCATTTACGATAAACTTTCCATGTCCATCGACAAAAACGTGAACGGACACATATTCCCTGGTGCCATTTTCAGGGGTTCTGAATTGCCAGGAAATGCAGAATACTTCTCGACCCTGTACTCTTTCGAGGAACAATTGCTTTTCGTCACCAGTAATAAACTTAAAATCGCCTGTAAGTTCTTCTCCAGAAGTGTACTTTACGCCAGAAGAATCAAACAATGCAACCAATTCTTCAACTGATTCAACATCTTGCGTGGCAAGTTCTACCATTTTTGTAACTGAACCGTCTTTGTTTGCCAAATCCTTTGCCGGGGGTTGCTTTGCAGCCATTTGTATGATACCCTTTCTAAAAGAGAAAAACGAATAAATTGAAATACCGCAGAAAGGCGGTAAAAGCATTATGACAAATGAAGATAACGGAACAATAACAGATAGATCACAATCTGATTTCAATTTTAATTCACCTGCGACCCAATTGTTGCAATTCCTAAGCGATATGAATAAACGACTTGACCAAACAAATCGACTTCTGGCAAGAAATCAAATTGATATTGATATTCATAATCAGGATTATGGTGGAACTGGAATTGTAACACTAACTGACCAGATAAGAACACCAATGCTGATTACTGATATTGTTGCAACATGGGCAACCGCAATTCCTGGAAGTTCATCAAATGCAGAAGGTTCAGTTACATCACCGGCTGCAAATACAGTAATTGCAAGTATTGCTGCCCCCGCAGCTGGAGCATATCAAGTTTATGTTACCTTTAATCTTGCCGGAACAGTAACTCAGGGAACTGATAATAATAACATTAAACTAATTGCAAATGGTGCTACTCTTGCCACATTGGATAATACTATTCAGGCAACCGAGCAGATTTTTGGACCATTTTATGTTCAGGCAAATGGTTCAAACCCAATTCAGCTTCAAACTGTTGGAGCGGGTACCGCTGGATCAATTTATTCGGCGACAATTACAGCAACAGAGATATTGCCTGTTGAATCAGTTACCCTGACAATTGCTGATAGAATTTTGTCTCCCAATCCAACAACTGGTGAATTTATTCTTAATGGCCTAAATGGAATGCAGGTCGATATTCATCAGAAATTGCAATTGCAGGTAGTTCCGGCCGCCGCTTGTCATTTCACAATACTTGGCCATGCTGATTATCGAAAGATTGACAGGCTGAGTTAAAATGAGTGAATTGAGTCCAGAAGCAGAAGCAGCGGCAAATGCCGCAGCATTGGCGGTTGAAAATGCCCAGGAGGAACAGGAGACTAGAAATATCGCATTTGCGGCAGCAGAGATTTCGGCGGAATCAGATCAAGTTTCTAATGAAGCACTTGAGGTTTCAGAATCAGCCGAAACCATTGCGGCAATTGCCTCCGATATTGCAATTGAATCTGACCAAAAATCAGAGACGGCTATTGCGGAAGCGGAAATCGCGAAATCTGAAGTACAGCAATTGCGAGAAGAATTTGGACAAAAACTCGATGAGATAAAACAACTTTTGATTCCGCCCGAATCACCCCCGGCGCCGGAATATGAGGAGGTTACAACTAATGACGACGCCAAACATGATAAGGAAACCAAGACCGGAGATTCCGGAGATTCCGGAGATTCCGATTCCGGAACTACCAGAACCCCAAAAAGAGATACCGGCCCGCGAGGTTTCAACAGATCGCGTAGAAACAGAAACTAAAACAGCATATAGCCCAGCTGGACCAAAGAGGCGAGGCAGGCCACCTGGATCAGTTAATAAAACTACAAAAATAGCACCCCCTCCCAAGAAATTGCCTGATATTCCAGATTTTACTGAATGGCAAGATTTTATTGCAGAAACGGTAATGCACTGGCTTTCTCGTGGATTTGTTGCATTTGCTTTTAGGGGAATGCCAGAATATCGTTCGATGCTTTCATTTGATGATCTCGAAGATTTGGAATTGGATAGCGAACAGCTAAATGCAATTGCTCGACCTTTTGCATCTATGGCGGAACGTTCCAAAATAAATGTAAAATATGGTCGAGCAATTATGAATTCAAAAGATTCTATTGAAGCAGCTGTTATTTTGTTTATGTGGGCAAATCGCGTTAATCGAATCGCAAAGCGCGTTCGAAATGAAATGGAGGTAATTCCGAATGTCCCTAGAATCCCCAGACCCGACCGCGCGAGAGATAGCACGGAAAATGTTCAGCCGGAAATCGGCCAGCCAATCGCAGCCGCAAATTCCGCAGCCTTCGGACACGGGTTCAACTGAAATTCATAGACGTATTTATTGGGCTCTTGATAATCTGGCAAGCACAGTTCCGCAAGATGTTCAAACCCATCCAATGTCTGGACTTTTGATTACGTTTATGAGAGAAGCTAAAAAGGATATTCGGCGAATGCCAGAGGAACTTATTTTCTCACTTTCGAATTTTATTGGCGAAATTTTTACCTGGGTTGCACATGGCGAACTTGATGAAAATGGAAATCCTGTTGAAATGAATTTTGATGATGATACATTGCAATTTGTAGAAGATATTACCGAGGAAGCTGAATTGCTTGCCTCTGTCGATAGATGAAATCACACCGCCTAAAGGTTCGCGTACTCTAATTCTTGGTTCTAGTCGTTCAGGGAAATCCGTACTTGGAGACCATATCCATTTTAATCTTGTTCGAACAAGACCAAGAATTGAAATTGCGATGGCGGATACTAAACCACGTTATAGAGCTGAACTAGAAAGATTTGGACCACGTTTTAAATTTGCACGCGATGCTGCATATCATTATGCTGATTGGGAAAAAGGTCCAACTATTCCTGGCTCATATCGTCATCCACTTTCCGTAAATGATATGTCTTTTTATTGGGGCGCTGATCCCAAAAAAGACCCAATGAGAACAGTAATATTGCAAACGGAGAGAGATGATGAACGAGCCCGAATCCTCGAAATCCTTGATGATAAATGGTTTTCCATCCCTAAAAGGGGCGCTGATCGCGTCCTCCGTATTAATGAGCTACTGGATTTTTATTATGGGAACGGTGTTTGTATTTCTTCTCGTCATAATGTTCCTCTTAAAGTCAATAGGGCTGGTGGAGAACGAGGTTTTTCTGGAATTTATGAAAGCCAAAGGGCAAGAGGATTCCCGCTCCAGCTAGTCGAAGAAGCAACAGATGTTTTTCTTTTTCATTTGAAATATATGGAAGATATGAAATTCCTATGGGCTAATGGTATTCCGCGAGATATAGTCCCACCAGGATATGAAGTCGATGATAACGCTGATCCTGAACAATATCAATACTTGTTTAAATGGATTCAAACTTCTCCCGGCGGGCGGGCCACTTATCGTGGTCTATTTAAACTCCGGCCAGAAGAATGGTATATGGAGCAACTGTCGGAAACCTAGAAAGGGTTTTCAAATGGCACTTACTGCCGAAGAAAGCGAATTGCTGGCGCAGCTTACTGCAAAGGCGGCCGCGGCAGAGGATACACATAAGAGTAAGTTTAGTACTCTTTATGATGTTGTTAAATATCTTGTTGAAGTTTCGGATAAGTTTACTGCGAATCCAGAAGATCGAGACGACGCTTTGGCCCTTATTGATTCTCTCGCTGGTAGCAGCGATGCCGAAACTCACTGAATTTGACCATCCAATTGTTTTTGCATTTACAATGTTTCTTTGCGTAGTTGGATTTATGTGTTTGTTTTCCTGGCTATTCGCAGCAACTGGAATGTCAGGACCATTGCAAGTTCTAAAGGGTGGAATTAGTAATGGCGGCTCAACACAGAATGGACCAGCCCCTCAATGAATAAAATGAAGGTTCATCACTGGATTTTCCTGGTTACTGCAATAATTGTTGCCCTTCTTATTGTGCATTATTTTACCCACCATAAGGGTCAGTCAGTTATCGGCTCTTACATTCCGGGAGCATAAATTGACTCAGCAGACAATGGCACCAGGTTCTCTTTATGGAGTTCCAGGAGTTACTCAGAGATTTGAGCAGGATGAAACTACTGTTTCTAACACTGTTTCACTAAACCTTTCTGCAATTGCTCCTGATAACACTGTTCAGAATTTCCAGCAGACTGATATTATTCAGTGGTGGGAATGTGAATATGTCTGGACCCAGGGAACATTTGGCGGATCACCAACTGGTGAAACTCTTTCGCCCTATGCTCCATTTAATCTTTTGCAGCCAGTTCAGATTCAGATGCAAGGCCAGTATAAGCCAATTGATGTTGTTTCTGGTATTGATCTTGCAATTTTCCAGAGTTATAGGCCAATGCGTGGTTCAGCCCAAATGGCTTACCAGCCACTTTTGGGAAATAACCCCGCTGCAACTTGGGCTATTTCAACATTCTTCCAGGCTAATCTGGTAGCATTGCCATCAATGACAACTGCATTTACTACTGCTCCATTTTATCTTGAATTCCCTGCCTGTCTTTGGTTTGACCAGAACTGGGATTTGGCCGAAGATGGCGGAATTAATGCAGCGCCTATTTCTTGTTATGTTTCTCCGCAGTATATGTCAGGCGGCCAGCGAGTTGTAAAGCCGAATGTTAAATATGCTGCAATGATTTCAACTAACTCTGACCAGGGACCGCTTACCTGGACATCAAACCCAACATCAACTACTTCGTCAATTGCAGAAACTTGGAGAAGGGTTGGAGTTTATGCTTCAACCAATCCTGCTGCAATGCCGCCAGTTTTTAACTGGCAGTATCAGAGGCATTCTTTCCAGTATTCTGTTGCTGGTAAGACAACTGTTTCTATTCCAATTACTGATTATGGCCAGGTTCTCTCGGTATTCCTGAGATTCTATGACCCAGCCGTTCCTGGTCCGATTCTTATTACCTCTGGTTCATATCTTCCGCAGTATGTTGCACTTTATTACGGTTCTAATTTGCCGCGATACTATGATGAAATGGCGGCAATGCAGAAGCGATTTATGGACCAGCATGGTTTTCTGCCGCCAGTTGGAACTGTTATCTGGGATTTGGCGCTAACTGATACTGGTGGATATATTACAAACGCAAAGGCAATTAATACTCTGACCAATGCTAATGTTTATGCGAAGGTTGGATTTACCACCGCACTTTCTGCTTCTGCATATGTTGTAGTTGGTATTGAATCACTTGTTTATGTTGCGATTCAGTAAAAGGAGTTTTAAATGAGTGATTCCGCACAGGGAACGCTTGGCCCTATTAACTGGGGATCAAATGTTGTAAATGGTCAGCTTGTACCGCAACCGCCATCGTCAGCATTTTTTCCTTTGTTTATGGGCGCACAATATGTAAATCCTAAATGGGCAACAGGTCAGCCATATAATGTTCCGCCGGTTATTCCTTCGCCAGCAATGGCAATTGGAAATGAAGGCGGAGTTACTTCAACTCCGGTAGCTCCAACTCAAGCCGGGGCTGCACAAAATTCAAAAACTGCATGGCATCCCACAAAGGGAACGCTTTTCTTTGGATTCTTTGCTCTAGTTGCCGGTCTGTTTATGCTTCATTATATCCATTATGGTGGAGGAAAGAAGAAGTGATAAATGACGAGCGAGGCAGCTAAGCAAGTAAAACTAGGATTCTGGGTCGCAGCAGGATTCTGGATTTTTGGAATAATTGTTTGCGTAATTGTTCTATTTGTTCTGAGGTCTCTTAGGTCGTGAAAGTATTTGGAATAGTAATCATATTCCTAGGATTGATTTTGGTTTATGTCGGAGTAACGGGAGACCAGCATAACCTAATGTCGGTTATTACTGGAAAATCTCCCGTTGCTTCCGGCCAGTCAATTAATCCTAGCGGATCAGGTTCTAATAATGCAATTTCAGCTTCTACACCAACATTGGAACAGCCAACATCGGGTAATCCAAATGTTCAAGGCGGAACTCCAGTAGGAAATGGAGAAGAAGCAGTATGAGCGGAAAGCAAAACTTTATAATGTTTATTGGAATTATCATTATCATAATGGTATTTTGGGCAAATGGATACTGGTCTGTTTTGTATAATGGAATTTTTGCGGGATCATCAAATCAACCAGCACCATCATCTAATATTCCAAAAGCAGTAAAGGGAAAATGTCCAGCTGGATATACATATTCTGATGGACTTTGTTTTCCCCAGGCAATTATGACTCCGGGAATATGATATGGCAAATTCAACTGAAAATCCGGCTACGCATGTATTGCTTGCATTGCTTGTTGAAGTTGGCGGGCTTTTTGTAGTTATTACGCTCGCCGGACTTGACGATTCAATTGCAAACGTAATGCTTGTTTTTATGGTTGGATTGCTTCTATTGTTTATGGTTATGAATGCAAGCAAATTCCAAGACATGGCAAATGTCGTTCTGAATGCAGAGAAGGGTGCATGAAAGATTCAGTTGTTTGGATTATTACCCTTTTGCTTCTCGGGGCGATTGGGGTACTTCTTATTATGAATGCGGGCCCCGCATCGCAAGTATTTGGAACAATTTTCACTGGATTTAATTCATGGGCACAAACTCTTTCAGGTGCCGGTTATAAATCAGCAAGCTATACATCTGCACAAGGACAATTGAAAACATGAGAGATTGCGGTTGCCAGGTTGCTTATAAGCAAATACCTGACAATACTGATTATCTAGGAAAGCCAGTTGGAAATCCAGTTGTAAAATGGCCAGGCTGGGTAGATAATGATGCTAGATACTCAGTTCAAACTGATATTAATCCTATGCCAATTGTGCCAGTTCATTTTCAGAACTGGCCAGATATGCAATACCAGCTTTCAAACGGCTGGCAATTCACTAACTATGGTCAGAGAATGCCATATGACGATTATCTGAGATTGCTTTATTCTTCAATGTCAACTCCTGGCGCTCCCGCACCAATGCCAGGCGAAGGATTGCAGCCACAACAGAAATCAATGGCATCACAAAAACAAATTCAAAATGCAATTGTAGCTGCTCAGGGTTCTCCGGCATCGCCGGGGGGAACTGGAATTATTGCTCCTGGTGTTAATTTGAGTAACAGGAGATTCTATGGCTGAAACTGGAACTAATGAAGGATTGAAAGAAAGTTATCAAAAGCATAAGAAACTTTACTGGACAGTCGGAATTATTGGCGGAGCCATCATTCTATGGTTTATTATTAAATATAATAAATCAAATTCGTCCAGTTCTTCTGGTGACCAAACTCAGCAATCAAATGAAGGATATTCTCAATCCGGCGCTGCTGGATATGCATATCCAAATGGCGGAGGCGGAACAATAACAACAGTTCAAGGTCCAGCTGGACCAGCCGGCCCAACTGGAAAAACTGGTAAAACTGGTAAAACTGGAAAGACTGGAAAAACTGGTAAAACAGGTAAAACTGGCCCAGCTGGCCCAGTTGGACCGCGCGGCCCAGCTGCAAAATCGAGTTCACCAATTGCAATTCCAGTAAGGGATTTGCCAAAACATACTTCTGGAACTACAGCAGTTTCAGATAGAGCCCATGATGCCAAAACGATTTCAAAGTGATTATATAACACCGGGATGGATGCTATTCATTGGATTGGTGTTACTAATTATCGCTTGCTATCTTATTTGGTCATCGGGAAAGAAACTCATCTGGCCATTGTCAGGACTGCTACCGTATTGAACTGGCAAACAATAGGTGTTTTGTCAGCAATGTTTTTCGGCTTTAGTTCCATCTTTATTACACTCTTTATATTTATGATTAATCGTCGTGAAAATCGTTCTGATAAAAGAAATTCAGAAATTAGAGATGAAATTGCGAATGCTGTAAATCATCTATCTGAAATTCTTTTGGCAAAACTCGAAACAAAAGAAACCGTTGCACAAATATCAATAAGGCTGGCAAGATTGGAAGGTTCAGTGAAATCCATTGACACAAACGACGGATGAAACTGGTGCCTGGTCAATTTTCCAGCAGGGAGGCGGCGCCGGTTCTGCATTTACATGGGCTAAAGATGCTCTAAATGAAATCGGCGCCCCTCTCACAACTGGAAATGAACAGGTCATTTATGATTGGGAACTTTCAGAAGCTGGAGGCGGATGGTATAATCCGCTAAATGAAGGACCTGACCCTGATAATCCATCTCTTTCTGGTCCATCACAATATGGTGGTGGTGCCGCTAATTATGTTTCATATGCGGCAGGATTGCAGGGTTTTCATGATTATTTGCAAATGCCTAACTTTTCTGCAATTGGTGCTGATCTAACTGGTAATAATCCAACTCAGGCAAGAACTGATATTATCAATTCAGATTGGGCAGGTTCACATTATGATTGGGGAGCTGCATTCTCAGATTCGCCACTTCCCGGAAAAGCAAACGCACTTAAAGGTGGAGCGGGAATCACTGACGCAACAACAACTTCTTTTCTATCCGGTGCTACAGGTTTTCTATCTGATATTGGGTCAGCCGATTTCTGGGAAAGAGCCGGACTAATTTTCTTTGGTGCAATATTGATAATTGTTGGAATTATTATTCTTGCAATGCCAGCAGTAAAAGAAGCAGCTGGAATTTCACGTTCTGTTCGTTCAATTGGAGCTGCAATTCCTGGTGGTGGCGGTTCTGGTGGGCCAACAGAAGAAGAAAAAGCAGACAGAACTCGACGGCTATCATTGGCAGAAGAAAATACTCGAATTGGTGCAGAAAAAGTCAGAATACAAGGAATGCGGGAGGCTAGACTCTCAGGTGGAAAAAGGCATCAAGGAAATAGGGAGCCAAATCCTTCTCCTGCTCATAGCTAGCATTATCATTATTATTGTTTATCGATATATTGCAAAAGATACGGTTAGAGCAACATATGAAGAAGAAATTCGACAAAATAATCTAAGGCTATATGGAATAGAAGATGTTTAGTGAATACTACTCAGACAATCACTGTATCTTCTATTTCAACCCAGCCATCACTTGTTGCCTCTAAAAATGAATCGGTAATTCTATATAATACTTCAACTATTGCAACAATATATTTGTCTAATGATGTATCATTTAATATTGGCGGACCAAATGTAGTTTCGCTTCGCCCGTTGGCACAAATAGTAACTGATGGAACACATAATTGGTATGCCGCTACAAGTGGATTGGTTGGAATTGGCCTTCAAGTAATGCCAGGATCAACCGCTACTGCATCACCAGCTGATATTGCAACAGCAATAGCACTAAGCGGATTGCCACTAATATCAGATAGCACAGAAGTTTATAATGCAACTGCTGTAACTGCCGCCGCGGGATCATCATATATTCTTCCATCAGCTTCCACATACTTTTCAATGCCATTTATTGGTTATGAAATATGGTGTTCAATTTATACAAATGCTGCAACTGCATCGGTATTTGAAATTGAATTGGATTGGTATGATCCATCATCCGGCGTATTGGTCGATCTAACAAGAACATGGGTTTATGCAAGTGGGCAAAGTTCACTACCGCATCAATTCAGAATAAAGGGACCAACTAAAGCCGGAGAGCTACAGGTACGAATTAATAACGCATGGTCATCTACAAATGCAGTTATTTACAGTCTAGTTGTCTTGAATAATTCTAGAGTTTATGCAGTTGATTCAGCAGTTACCGTTTCCGCGCTTGGAACATTCCCTGGATTTACAAATGTTGCAACAGCAGATGCGCCATCCCGAGTAGTATATATGCCGGGAACAAGCATTGCCGCATCGGGCGGAACATTAACCTGGCTGCTTCCATTGTTTACTGGACTATTTACAATTGCATCGCTAACTGGTTCAGGGACAACCGATGAAGGAATTACATGTACTGCGGTTGCAGATCAAACAGCTGCACCAATTTATGTTCAGCTAGCCAGTAATGCACTCGGAAAAATATATCAGCAGGATTGTATTGCACCATTCGCTCAGTCTAATTTGATTATCACAAACAATAATGCATCTGCTAGAACAATTGGAGCCGGGATTGCAATGGCAGCTTAGAATTTCAAAAATACCACTCCCTGCCGGATTAATTTCCTTAATCGGAAATTTTGAATTTGGGGGTCGGTACGGGATTAATTGGACGAATATAATATTCGAATATTTCAAGATCATGTTGTTTCTATTTGAATATTTGTTCGAATGCTTAATTTTGCGAATATTTATTCGAAAGGCCGGGCATGTTCGAATACATGTCCGGCCTTTATTACGTTTTGATAACGAAAAAATTCTGATATTGACTTTCACTTTTTAGTGATCTTGATATTTTCACAAAACGGACATTTCTGTTTTCGAATATTGGCTCTGACCTGCGAATCTTGATATCAAGCGTTCGAATTATGGCTCTGACCTGCGACGTAGTACAATTGGTCCGTAGGACCAATTGAAAATGATCTTGCAGCCGGATAATTCCGAATTTCATTTCGGCAATTCCGATTCGCATTTGATTTTTGAGAATTCAATAGCGTGTATCGATTTTCAATGTGAGATATGGCGCGCCATTTCTTTTCTCTTTTAAGGAAATAAAATGGACGCACTCGATAATCTCATAGAGGTTATGTGGGAAATCATGGCCAGAATTAGATTCCATGAAGCCTACTGCAAAAGCCCAATATCTCATAATCCATCATGCGCATATGATTATGGCCGTTATCAATACAATGGCCGGGTGAATTAAATGTCATATGGCGTAAAAGTATTCGATGGAAACAAATGGCGGCGACCGAAATCAAAAGCAGAAATGCGCCGGGTAATGCCAGGAAACATGCTTATAGAATCTACAAATGAGCATGAATGGACAGATGGACTAGTCATTAATCTGCCAAATGGCGCTTATCCATTTGTCGGTCCTGACATTTACAATGATCGGCGATTCTACGGAACAATAGTAATCGCCGAAAATGGCCAAGTCTTTATTCGGTAATCCATAAATGGCGCGCTTTACCTCACATTGAAAATCAGCGATTACGAGATATGCCGCGCCATTTTAAGGAGACTTAAAATGCCACGCACATATCCAAGTAATGCCGAAGCCGAAGCGACATTCGGAAATGGCGAATTGCAAGAAAAGGTAAAAGCGCTATTCGCCGACGGCGACGCGACAGTAACTATTATGACTTGGACTAGTCATAAAAGAATGTCGCCAGCTACAATGCGTGCATTTGCAGCATTGGCCGCCACAATTCCCGGCGCATCCATTAGTGCAAATGGATATGCAATGGAAATCGTCCGTGATATGACGCAAACAGAGGCAGTCGAAAAGGTAATCGGAAATCGCAAATCTGATATGTGGTATTCAAAAGGATCACCACATTACGTTCCCGAATCAGAGCGTTAATCCATTTATTAAATGGCGCGGTTTACCTCGTAATCGCTAATGTCATTTCCTTTCGAAAAAGGAATACTGCGGTGAAACCAATTCAAACAATTACCCGTAGGATTACCTCTGTCGTTAGTATTCGCAATTCCAAGCGTGAGCTAATCGGATATAAAGCCGAATGTTCACACAAAGGGTCGCCAAAATTCTTTCTACTAATGGCAGAAATCAATCCTTACGAATCCGCGGTGGAATGGGCACTAACCCATCAATGCAATGGCTAGCTATTTGGCGCCGCTAAACATGGCCGAAGTTCTGGCATTTGGCAAAGAAATGGCCGACGGCGCGCAAAAAGCAATGATTAGAGGTCTTTCATCGGGCATTAAAGTGTATTTCACAATGGCCGATGAAATGCTAGAGCTATATCACGACGCAACGGATTATCTATTCGAAAGGGAAATGCAAAATGGCTAAGAAGATTCTCCTTATCGATGACCTGTCAGGTGAGGAATCAGAATCAGTTCAGACCGTAGCGTGGATGTTTAATGGCGCCTATTACGAAATCGAACTAAGCGAAAAGTCAGTAGAGCAATTCGAAAAGGCTCTAGGACGATTCATTAAGGCGTCACGCGAAATTCGGCGCATTACCGCAGCTGCAAAGGGCGATGCAACCGACGCGGAAAAGGCGCGGCAATGGGCAAAGGCGCGCGGAATGGATGTAGGGGACCGCGGCAGATTGCCAGCGGAAATTCTCGATCAATATAAGGAATTCGTTAAGAATGGCGGAAAGGGCGAGCCATCAAGCGATTCTGACGAGAATTCCGGTGAGAATTCTGGTGACACTCCCGAGACTCCAAATAGCTAAATAGGAAATGACAAAAGCGATTACGAGAATAAAGGCCCCAGA
>Ga0187783_10001124_pt1 | contig 19758 bp, 19 predicted proteins | sample 1015_SJ02_MP02_2_FD_132471 | JGI IMG/M metagenome (GOLD analysis project Ga0187783, IMG submission 132471) | Tropical peat soil microbial communities from peatlands in Department of Meta, Colombia - 1015_SJ02_MP02_20_MG | ecosystem: Environmental > Terrestrial > Soil > Wetlands > Peat | place...
CCCCTTGCGGAACCGCTCCGTCGCCGCCCGTGCCGCTGAACGAATGGAGCACCGTTTCCGTGTACTTCGTACCGGAAGGAGTCAGCTCAAAAACGATCCCGTCACCGCTTGCACCTCCGGCCTGTGTGGTCCCGAAGAGGTCGCCGCTCGAATCGGAGATCAGCGTGGTATTGGGCGTGTCGCCGTTCGCACCGCCGCCAAAGTCGACGATCACCGTTGCCTTGGTACTGGACACCGCCGCGTTGATGCACGACTCCGGGTTGTCAGCCGCGGTGAGACCGTTGTTGAAGCTGTACGAGTACTTGCTCCCGCTCGAAGCGTACTTGTAAACGTCGCACTGACCGTTTTCGTAATCGCCGAGGGTCAACTGGTTACCCGTGGTGTTGAGATTGCCGAAGAGCGACTTGCCTTCGAGCGTGGTGGTGCTGATAAGCTTGCACTTGGGGTTGCAGCCCTTGTAGACGTAGAGCTTGCCGCTGAGGTCAACTGAAACTAGGTAGCCCTTCGTGTCGAAGAAGAGCCCGCCATAGTAGGCGTTCTTATAGCCGGTTGCCACCACACCCGAGCCGGTGCAGCCGGCCCAGTAAACCATGATCGAAGACGCGAACGATTTCGTCTCCGCGGTTGCCCAGCAGTTGCCCTTGGAGTCGACGGCAACGCCGCCAACGTAGCTGGTGATGCTCGAGTTGGTGATCGGCGTTCCGCAAGCGCCGCCGGCGATCGTACAGATGACGATGTCGCCGACGCCGGTGCTGAAGTTCGCGATCTCGCCGACGACGAGTTTTCCGGTCACGGCGTTCGTGCTAGCCGCATCAGCCGGCTGGCCGGTGGTGTCGGTCATCGAGCCGAGCTGCGCCGGGCAGGTGTCGCCGCTCTCGTTCGAGCCGGTCGCGGGGTCGTAGACGTTGATCGTGTACTCCGAGCCGCTGAAAAAGCCAGGAATCATCAGGTAGCCGCTCGGGTCGGCACCGATGCCGTTGACGTAATAGACCTCCGTGGTGCAGAACGCCGCGGCGTTGGTTTTGTTCGGGTTGGGATAGCCTTTGACGAAACCTTCGTCGTAGCAGCTCGTTCCGCAGGTGCCGGTGTCGAACTGACTCGCCCACATCGCCGAAGCGGGCTCGGCGCCCTCCGGAAGAACGCGCTCCCCAGGGCTCATATGGAGCCGAGACTCGCCGGCCGGCGTCATCCACGGGGGAACCAGGCTTAAGGGCATCCGCGCCAGGTGTGAGACTTGGGATTGGCTTCCAACGCTCGGCATCGTGGAGCCCGTCAACCCGAGATTGCCGCCGGAGCAGCCTGCTAAGAGTTCTAACCCAAGCGTGCCGGTGGCTGCGAGCAAGGTGCAAAGCGCGTAATGGGCCATCATGCGAGTGCTCATAGCTCCCCACTCCTCTGCCTTGGAACGGCAAGGCGCCTGTCGGCACGGCTTACCGGTCAGCAAGCTACGACAAAAGACGCGTTCGCCCTGCGGGCGAGCGCCTTGCAGCCGTCTAGAGAGCTGGCCGGACGGGTAAGGGGCATGGACGATTGGCGTCGTAGAGCGCGCGTATGCTTGCGGCTTTTACGCTGGTTCAGATTTTGAGTTACCCCTTTCCCGAGTCGATCGTCCGGGACGGGCGCGGCACCGCGATCGCCTACACGCTGACTACCCAAGGCGTCCGCACGATTTGGTTTGCGCGAGCGCCCAACTGGACGCCGCTGCAGCTCTTTTCGTCGGGCGGCGACGACGGCCAAGAGATCTCCAATCTCGCAATCGCAAATGACGACGCGCATGTGGTGTACGTACGCGGGGGCGACCACGATGCGAACTGGCCGCAGCCGTTGCAGCCCAATCCGTCGTCCATGCCGCAGCAGCCCGAAATGCAAGTCTGGTCGGTAGCGACCGCAGGTGGCTCACCGAAACTTCTCGGGACCGGCGACACACCCGTAATCTCGCCTGACGCAACGCGCGTCGCGTTTACGAATGCCGGCGCCGTCATGATCGCTCCGATTGACGGAACCGCCGCGGCCAAGCGCCTCTTCTTCGATCGCGGTCAAGACTCGGACCCACGCTGGTCGCCGGCCGGATCGGCGCTCGCCTTCGTTTCGGTCCGCACCGATCACAGCTTCATCGGGATCTATCGCAACGATGCAACGCCGATCGAGTATCTCGCGCCGACGACGTCGCAAGATTTCATGCCGCGCTGGTCGCCCGACGGTCAAAGCATCGCATTCATTCGCTTACACGGCGACGGCGGGCCGCCTCAGAATCCGCTCACGTGGAATCCGGTTCCGTGGCAGATTTGGGTCGGCGATGCGCGCAGCGGTACGGCGCGCCGGGTGTGGTCAAGCACGAATTCATCGCGCGGATCGTTACCGCAGAGTGCCGGCGGACCGTTCTTGGAGTGGGTTGCCGGCAATCGTCTCGTTTTCAAGAGCGAGCAGGACAATTGGCCGCATCTCTACGCCGTTCCCGCGAACGGCGGGGCAGCGGCACTGCTGACGCCCGGCGCGTTTATGATCGAAGACGTAGCCGTTTCGCCCGATTTGCAGTCGATCGTTTACGCGGCAAATGCGGGCTCGACGGCCGGCGACGACGATCGGCGCCATCTCTTTCGCGTCGACGTGACGCGCGCGAGCATTGCGCCGGTGACGAGCGGCGCGAGCAGCGAGTGGGGTCCGGTTGCACTCGAAGGCGATACGGTCGCGTTTGATCGCGCAACGGCCCAGCAGCCGCCGCTCGTGACGGTGATCGCAAGCGGTGTGCAGCGAACGCTCGATTCGAGTCTGCTTCCGGCGGAGTTTCCATCGTCGCAGCTCGTTACGCCGCGAGAAGTTTCGTTCCGCGCCGCTGACGGTGGGCTGGTTCACGGACAGCTCTTCGTACCGCGCAGCGGCGGTCGACATCCAGCGGTGATCTTCGTGCACGGTGGGCCGCCGCGGCAGATGCTGCTGACCTGGCACTATATGGATTACTACTCGAACGCTTACGCCGTGAATCAATACTTGGCCAGCCGCGGCTTCGTCGTGCTTTCGGTCAACTATCGTCTAGGCATCGGCTACGGGCACGACTTCAATTTTCCGCCGCACTGGGGGCCGACCGGCGCATCGGAGTACCAAGACGTCGTCGCGGGCGCGCGCTTTCTACAGCATTACCCCAGCGTCAATCGAAATAGAATCGGCATCTGGGGGGGCTCGTACGGCGGATATTTAACGGCGCTCGCGCTCGCGCGCAACTCCGGCATCTTCAAAGCCGGCGTCGATTTCCACGGGGTGCACGACTGGTCGCTCGACGTGGACAACCCCCTTTCGGGTTCCACCCAGCTCAAGCGTTACCAGCGGTATAACACGACAGCAATCATGAAGCTCGCCTGGGAATCGTCGCCCGACTCCGCGATCGCGACCTGGAAATCGCCGGTGCTTTTGATCCAGGGCGACGACGATCGCAACGTCGAGTTCCACCAGATGGTCGACCTCGTGGAGCGCTTGCGGATTGCCGGCGTGCGCTCCGAGCAGATCGTCATCCCCAACGAGATCCATGGCTTCCTTCGGTACGCCTCCTGGCTCTACGCCGATACCGCCGCCGCCGACTATCTCGCTCGAGAGTTAGGCGCACCTTAGTAGCCCACTAAGGGCGGCGACCACCGGGGAATCCGCGGGTAGCCGCCGAACCACAGCCCCCACTAGCGGCGGTGCGGAACTCCGCCGCAGGAGAGAGCGATGTGCCAAGAGGCCGGTAAAGAGAGGCCCGACCAGAGGGTAGATCAGCCGGAACTGGGCGACGAGCTTGACGACATCAGCGGTGGCGTCTTAGGAGAGCTGCCCATTCGTAGACGAATCGTTCAACCCGACAGCGCAAGTCACGGCGGTCATCGCTAGTCTCTAACGTGCACGAGGTCCACGCAGCTGAGACCCCGCGAGCGCATGCGATCCGCTGCTTCGATTCTGCGCAACATCTAGATGCGCAGCGCGAAACGATTCCGCGCCGCGACTGGCGCCAACGAGTCGAGCAGCAATGGGAAAGCTGGCGAGCGGCGCTGGAATGGACGCTTACGAAGCAAGGTAATATCCTGCTCGGGCAACGGCTAGTCGGCGCTTTGGAGACCGCCTGGTGGGTGCTGCCTGATGACGAGGCGCAACATTGGATACGGCGCTCCTTCGAAGTAGCCGACGAGATGACGCCGCGCAACGTGCGCGCGCGTCTCAACTTGGCGCTGGCGCGGTTGCGCATGCAGCACCACCGTTTCAAGTCGTGTGAAAAAGCCGCCGAGCGAGCCTTGGCGCAAGCCCGTGACGTCGGCGACGAAGTGGGAATCGCGCGTGCGGAATTCCTGTGCGGCCATTCGCTGGCCGTCCTCGGCGAGCTTCGTCACGGCGAGCGGCTGTTGGAGTCGGCGTTGGTAGGCTTTCGAAAGCTCGGAGCGCGCCGGAGTATCGCACGAACGTTGGCCTCGCTCGCATTCGCGCGCGAGCACGCCAACGATGTTCTGGCCGCGTGCTCGCTCTGCGCGCAAGCCGTCGACACACTGAAGGAAATCGAAGGTGACGATGGCGACGTCGACCATCTCAGCTACCTCGCCGAGCTCGAGTTCCGTGCGGGAAACGCGCAAGAAGCGTTGCGGCTCGTCTCCGATGGGCTTCGGCAGCACCGCCGGCTAGACGAACGGCTTGCGGTCGTCGTCGATCTCAGCAACGCCTCGGCCTATTCGCTGGCTCTCGACCGTTACGACCAGGCGGCTTCGAACGGAGCCGAGGCTCTCGCGCTGGCAGTTGCCGAGAAGGACGAGCTTTGGACGGCCTTCGCATTGCAGCATTTGGCGGCGGTCGCTGCGCTGCAAGGAGATGGAAACCGGGCCGCAAGAGTTCTCGGCTTCGTCGACGCGCGCATCAACCAGCTCGAGCATCCCCGAGAGTTCACCGAACAGCAAGAGTACGAGCGCGTGATGGCCGCGCTGCGCCGCAAATTGCGCGACGGCGAGCTCGAGCGGTGTATAGCCGAGGGCGCAAAGCTTTCCGAAGATCGCGCATTGGCAGAGTTGCGCCCAGTGGGGCAGTAACGCAGAGGCGCTAGCGGTTCGACGGTTGAATGCAAGCGCATGCCAGCATGCGGCATGCGACGCGTCGCCGTGGGCGCTACAGTCACAGCCGGGTTTGTCTTATGCGCGCCGGCCATCGTATCGGCGCAGCCTTTGACGCTCCAGCAGACGGTCGCGTTTGCCCTGAAGCACAATCCGGAGATTGCGGCCAAAGGAGCCGTGCTGGCCCAGGCGGAGTCAAACTACACGCGGCAGCGCGCGACCGAGTATCCGCCGGTCGTCGCGAGCTTACAGAACATGCTGGAGAAGCAGAGCAACTACGCTGGGCCCTACGCTCAGTACGGCATCGCTCCAATCCCGAACTTTTCGCAGAATACGGCACAGGTCGGCACGCAGTGGACGCTCTATAACGGATCGCTCAATCAGATTCTCACCCAGCAGAACCGCCGCCAAGTCGAAGCCGCGCGTGCCGACTTGCGTAAAACGCAGACCCAAACGACGCAGCGGCTCGTCGCGATGTTCTTTGCGATCGCAAACGTGCAGCACCTCCACATGCTGGCGCAGGCCAACCTCGTGTACCAACAAGCGCTGCTCGACGTCGCGCAAGCAAAAGAGCGAGCGGGTCTGGCGGCCGGCGTCGACGTGTTGCGAGCCGAGGTGGGAGTCGCGCAAACGCAGGTCGCACTGCTCAACACCGAGTCGGACGAAGAGACCGCGCGTGAGTCACTCGCGCAAACGATCGGAGCGCAGCTCAATACGGCGTTTGCCGTGCCCGCGGCGCTGCCGGAACCGCCGCTTCCGGCCGGATCGACGGAAACGCTCGTCGGCATTGCCGAGCGCAACCGTCCCGAAGTCGCCGCAGCGACTGCCGGCGTCGCGATCGCGCAGCTCTCGCGATCGAGTATCGATACCGATCTGCTGCCGCAGGTCAACGTCTTCGCGGCCTTCGGAAACCAGACGTCGCCAACCGGCTACGTCGATCAGCAAACCGAGATAAATCTCCTCAATCAAGAGTGCCCCGCGAATCCAAACCAAATTTCATGCATCGGTTTTCCCTTTGCGAACGTCGTCCGCGGCACGCCCGGCTTCTGGGACATCGGAGCGACTTCAACGCTTTCACTTCCGATCGTCGATTACGGAACGCGCGCCGCGGCGCATCGCTCCGCCAACGCGGCGGTCGAATCGGCCCAGCTCGCGCTCGATTCTGCCAGAACGGCCACGCAGCAAGACGTCCTGCAATCGCTGCGCGAGGCGCAGACGTCGCGCGAGTCGCTGACGTACCAGCGAAAAGCGGCCGATCTCGGCAGCGAGGCCGCGCGGATCGCGCAGCTGCAGTACGGCAACGGGTTGATCTCGCTGACCGACACCAAGGCGACGCAAGCGACCTCACTGCAAACGCAGGCGGATCTATTCGCCGCGCAGATCGCGTATATTAACGCCGTGGTGAAGCTTCGCTCGGCGCTCGGCACGTTCGACCCCATCGCTACGGTGGCGGATCTTTGAACGATGGATAAGGGCCGCGCAAGGTTTGCGATCGTCGTCGGCGCGCTTTTGTTGCTTGCATTGGTCGTCGTCCTCGTGCATTTGCGCCGCCAGCCAAAAAGCGTGCCGATGATGATGGTCGGCTATACACCCTTCGCGATCGAGCTGCCCGAGAGCGGAGTGGTGCAGTATCCTCAAATCCAAACGATCTCGAGCCAAATCCCAGGCAACGTCGGCCGGATCTACGTCAAGTCCGGCGATCGCGTGACCGAGGGTCAGCTCCTGGCAACCATCGAGAATCCGCAAATCGTTGCAAACGCGCAGAGCGGCGAAGCGGCGTACCGTTCGGCGGTGGCCAAGGCCGAGAGCGCGCAGGTAACAGGGGGTTCCAACGTCGTGCAGGCGCAGGCGAATTTGGAGACGGCGCGAACGCGCCTCGCGCAAGCGGAACAAGATTTGCAGAACGGTCTGCAGCCGGGGCTCGGCTACGGCGAAACGACGGCTACCGAGCAGCGCGCGCAAGCTCAGGCGAATCTCCTGACGGCTACGACGACGCTGCGCGAAACGCGCCGCTTCTATCTCGCGTATCGCGACCTTTACAATGAAAAGGCCGTCTCGCGCGATCAGCTCGACCAGGCGGAGGCCAAGTACGAGCAGGCTGCCGGCGCGTACGAGCAAGCCCGGCTCGCAGGCGCGGCGCTAAACTCGCAACTCGCTCGTTCCCACGCAGTGCTGCTCGACAACCTCAAATCGGCACGCGAAGGCTTTGCGCAGGCGCAAGCCGAGCTCGTGGCTGCGCGCGTCGAGTCGGGAAGCGGCGATGTCGCAGCCGCGCAGGCTGAAGCCTCGCGCGCCGCTTCGGATTACGCCTTCGCGCGAGAACAGGCCGCCGCGATGCAGATTCGCGCTCCGTACGATGCGACGGTCTTGACAATTTCCTCGGAGAAAGACGATCCATTGCGGCCGATCCAGCCCGGCGATGCCATCGACGTCGGGCAGCCACTGCTGACGCTCGCCGCCCAGCGAGGATTCGTCGTGCGTACGCGAGTAGACGAGCAGGACGTCATCAACGTGCGGCTCGGAGAACACGCGAGAATCACCGGTGAAGACTTTCCGGGACGTACGCTTATCGGGCGCGTGGTCGAAATTGCGCCGATGGCGCGGCAGACGGGCAGCGGTTCCTCCGCGAGCCGTACCGTCGCGACCACGATCGTGATCGAGCGGCCGCCGCAGTTTCTGCGCGACGGCATGAGCGCGCAGGTGGCCATCCTCACGACTGACGATCCTCGCGCGATCGCGGTCCCCAACGATGCGATCGTGCGCGATGCAACCGGGACGTACGTTTTCGTGGTACGGGGCGGCCGCGCACAGCGCCAAGCGGTGCGCGCCGGCGCGGCCAACGAGGCAAGCTCAGTGATCGAATCGGGCCTTCGCCCCGGCGACACGATCGTCGCGCCGGTCGTCGCCGGTTTGAACGACGGCGACGCGGTGGCCCCCGAGACGACTCCGGTTGTGCAACGATGAGCGCGTCAGGCAGCCCCCAAGGCAGCGGCCTTTTCCGCGAGAAGGCCGTTTCGTCGGTCGATTCGGTCGAGCGATTCGACGACGCGATCGAGATCGTTTCGTCGCGAAGCGTTCTCGTGCTCGGAGCGATCGGCGTACTGCTCTTCTTCGTAGCGATCTGGGCGATTTTTGGACGCATCCCGATCGGGCTTCAAGGGCGCGGCGTGATCCTCGCCGGGAGCGGCATTCAAACGGTCGTTGCAACGGCCGACGGCACCGTGATCGAGTTGCCCGGAGAAGTCGGCGACGTCGTCCCGGAAGGAGCCGCGGTCGCACGCCTACGTACGACGTCGGGAGATATCGTCGCGCTGCGCGCTTTCGCCGGCGGAAAGCTCGCGCAACGCTCGCCGGCGATGGGAAGCTTCGTCCGAACCGGCGACGCTGTCGCGACGATCGAGCCGGTTGGTGCGGCGCCCGCAGCAGTCGTTTTCGTGCCGGTTGAAACCGATCGGCGCGTCGCCGTCGGCATGGCGGTCCGCCTCTCGCCGGCCGACGCTCGGCCCGACGTCTTCGGTTTCTTGCGCGGACACGTCACCTACGCGGCGCCGTTCCCGGCAAGTCCCGATCGCATCAAGTCGGCGCTACAAAACGACGCCGTCGCATCGGGTTTCTTGCCCGACGTTCCCGTGCGAGAGGTTCGCATTGCAATCGACGTCGACGCACAGGGGAACCTCATTTGGTCGGGCCTGCAAAACGCTCGCCGAACCCTCTCGCCCGGAACGCCCTGCTATGCGACGATCGTCGTCCAAGAGATGGCGCCGGCTTCGTTCGTGCTTCCGCAAACCGGAGAATGAAGCTACTCGATTCCGTCGCCCGTCACAATGGCGCGCGGCGTAACGGTGAGGTCAAGCTGGTTCGGACGCCGACCGTGCTCCAGATGGAGGCGGTCGAATGCGGCGCGGCATCGCTGGGAATGATCCTCGGCTACTACGGACGCCACGTACCGTTGGAAGAGCTGCGCGTCGCTTGCGGTGTGACGCGCGACGGCAGCTCTGCCGGAAATCTCCTGCGCGCGGCGCGCGCGTACGGGCTCGAGGCGCACGGCTTTAAATACGACCTCGACGAGCTCAAAAATACCGCGCCGCCCTTCATCATCTTTTGGCAGTTTTATCACTTCGTCGTCGTTGAGGGCTTCAAACCCGAGGGCGCCGTGCTCAACGATCCGGCGGGCGGGCGGCGCATTTGCGACTGGGAGGAGTTCGACCGATCCTTTACGGGCGTCTGTCTCACATTCACGCCCGCTGCCGATTTCAAGCGAAGCGACGACGTGCCCGCGACGACGAGCATTTTGCGGGCTCAGCTCTCCGGCTCGTGGGGGGCCGTGCTCTTCGTCGTCCTGGCCGGCCTCGCGCTAGTCGTTCCGAGCATCGCGTTACCCACTTTCACCAAGACCTTCATCGACGAAGTGATGGTCGGCAAGAGCTATGCATGGGTCTTTTGGATAGCGGTGGGAATCGCAGCGAGCATCGCGCTTCAGGTTGCGTTGCTCGAGCTGCAACAGCACGCCATCCTCCGAATGCAAGCCAAACTCGCATTGGCAAACGCCACCCGCATGCTTTGGCACGTGCTCCATCTCCCGATGACTTTTTTCGCGCAGCGCGCTCCCGCCGAGATCGCAAACCGAGTCGCAATCTGCGACCGCGTCGCCGACTTGCTCTCGAGCCGGCTCGCTGCAAGCGCGATCGGCGTCATCGCGGCGCTGTTTTATTTGGCATTGATGGCGCGATACGATCGATTCCTGGCGGCCGTATCGTTAGGAATCGCCGCCCTCAACATTCTTGCGCTGCGAATCGTGGCACGTCAGCGATCCGATGCCAATGCCTCGCTCCTGCAGGAGGAGGCAATGTTGTTGGGCAGCTCCGTTTCGGGGCTCGAACGCATCGAAACGCTCAAGGCGGGCGGCGCGGAGAGCACGTTCTTCAACAAATGGCTCGGGCGGCAAGCGCGCGTGATGAATGCGCGCCAGCGCTTTGCGGTGCCCTCGCAGGTTCTCAACGCCGTGCCGCGATTGCTGATCACCATCAACGTGACCGCGATACTTACGCTCGGCGGGTTGCGCGTCATCGACGGCGCGATCTCGGTCGGCACGCTGTTTGCCTACGCGCTTCTGATGCAGCTGTTCATTGCGCCTTTCACGACCTTCGTCGAATTGGGCGCCGACGTGCAAGAGATGGACGGCGACGTCCGGCGCATCGAGGACGTCTTGCGTTATCCGCCCGACTCTCCTCGAATCCTGGCGCGTGTCGAGCGGCTTCGCCTGGCCGGGACGCTCGAGCTGCGCGACGTCGTTTTCGGGTACACCAAACATGCACCGCCGGTCGTGCGGGGCATCTCGTTCACGATCGCGCCGGGGCGCCGGGTGGCCCTGGTCGGTCCGTCAGGCAGCGGCAAATCCACGATCGCAAAGATCGTTTCGGGGCTCTTCACTCCGTGGTCGGGGCAGGTTCTGTTCGACGGAGTCGAACGTGAGGCGATCGATCCGGCGCTCTTCGCTTCCGACGTCGCCTTCGTCGATCAAGAGATCTCGCTTTATCCGGGAACGGTGCGCAACAATCTCACGCTTTGGGATCCGGCGATTGGGGATCCGGCGGTCGAACGCGCGGCTCGCGACGCGTGCATTCATGCCGACATCGCCGGGCGGCCTGAAGGCTATGAGGCGCCGATGGCCGAGGGCGGCATCAACTTCAGCGGCGGTCAGCGCCAGCGCTTGGAGATCGCCCGCTCGCTCGTTCGCGATCCGGCGCTCGTCGTGCTCGACGAAGCGACGAGCGCGCTCGATCCGCTCACCGAGCGTCTCATCGACGAAAGTCTCCGGCGGCGCGGCTGCGCCTGTCTAATCGTAGCGCACCGACTGAGCACGATCCGCGATGCCGACGAAATCGTCGTGCTCGACGGCGGAACGATTGCCGAACGCGGGACGCACGACGAGCTGGTCGCTCGCGGCGGACGCTATTTATCGTTGGTGCGATCGCAGTGACGGCCACCGCGGAAGTCCGTATCGTCGGCGACGAGATTCTCGTACTCTCGACGCCGTCGGACGCGTATAGGGTGCGCTCCGGCGAAGCGGCCCTCTTCGTCGTCGAGCTCGACCAAAACGGAACGCCTTCAGGGCGACGATCGTTTGTCGGCTGCGCTCGTCCCGGCGACGTAATTCTCGGCACTTCGAGCGCTTCGAACCGCACGACTCGCGCACTGATCGCCGTCGGTGTGGTTCCAACGATTCTGGAGCCTTGGGACCTGCTGCACGTCGATGCGGCGCAGCGCGACGAAGCATTGCGACGTTACCTTGCAATACTGGTCAGCGGCGATTTCAACGAGGTCGATCTTCACCATGCCCGCGCGGTGCAGCCACCATACCCGATCGAGCTTGCGCCGGGCGAGCACGCGCATTCGTCCCATCGTCTTGCGTACGTTCGAATTGCAAGCGGTAACGGAACGCTGTTGGAGTCGCATCCGTGCGATCGGCAGACCGGTGTCGTTCCCGTCCACGGGCGCTTTACGCTGCGCGCTCACAGCCCGATACGGATCGAAGGTGTCGGCGGCGCCGATTTGCACCCTAAGGACGTCGCGAAAGGCATCGACGTGGCGCATGCCGCGTTCTGGAAACGGTGGGAAGCCCAAGCGGTGGAAGAAGAGCGGCGCCGTCAAGCGAGACGTCGCGCCACGCAGGCCTTCGACGAGCGGGCACTGCACAGCGGTCTCGAAGAGGCGACGCATCTTTTCGAGCGCGACGGAATCGTCACGGAGCCGGGCGACGACCCGATCGTCGCAGCAGCGCGCATCGTCGCCGCAGCCGATCATATGGCGATCGTCGCCCCGCGGGAATCCCACAGCGATACAGCGGCGGCGGTACAGGCAATAGCAATAGAATCGAGGATCTCGATTCGTCGCGTACGCCTGCGTGGCGGCTGGCACAAGCGCGAGCACGGGACGCTGCTTGCCTTTCGCGGCCCCAGACGCGAGCCCGTCGCGCTGCTGCCGCATCACGGCCGCACGCACTACGTACTGATCGATCCTGCGCAGGAACACCAACCGATCCGCGTCGACGCTTCGCTCGCGGCGCAGATCGACGCGTTTGCCTACGTTTTCTTGCGCCCGTTTCCCGAACGCGCGGTCGGCGTATGGGATCTTCTGCGCTTTGGCTTGCGTCACAGCGGCGTCGACATCGGACAGATTCTTGCGCTCGGTCTTGCCGGTGGAATTCTTGCCGGCACGGTGCCGCTTGCGACGGCGATTCTCTATGGGACGATCATTCCCGGAGCGATGCGCCCGCAGCTGCTCACCATGGGCTTCGCACTGCTCGCGATCGCAGTAACCGCCGCGGTCACCGAAATCGTGCGAGGCTGGGCAATCGTCCGCCTTCAAGCCCACGTCGGCTCGACGCTGCAATCGGCGGTGATGGAGCGATTGCTCTCGCTTCCGGCTTCATTCTTTCGCCGCTATGAGATCGGCGATCTCGCCGACCGTTTGATGGGGATCGACCGAATCGAGCAGTACGTCAGCGACATCACGATTTCCGCGGCGCTCAGCGGCGTCTTTTCGCTCGTAAGCTTTGCGTTGCTCTTCATCTACGACGTCGGCCTGGCGTGGCTTTGCGCACTGCTCGCTGCCGTCGCCATTGGCGTCGCCGTTGCCGAGGCGCTAGCGACGCTGCCGCTGCGGCGGCAGATTTTCGATCGATACGGCAGCATCGCGGGCTTCGTGTTACAGATATTCAACGGGATCTCGAAGCTGCGCGTCGCGCGCGCGGAAACCCGCGCTTTCGTGGGCTGGCTTCACCGTTTCGTGGAGATGCGTCGCATCACGACTCGCGTCGGAACGATCGTCTACCGGTTCGGCATTTTCGACGCGATTTGGCCGGCGGCCACGACGCTTGCCATCATCGGTTATATCTTCGTCGTTCGCCACGGCGACTTTCCGGCGGCAACGTTCATTGCGGCGAGCGCAGCCTTTGGGCAGCTCTTGGCGTCGCTGTTAGGCTTGGGCGACGCCTTCGTCCAAGTGATTCGTGTCATCCCGCTTTACGAGCGGGCTCGGCCGCTGCTGCGCGAGTTGCCCGAGATCCTCCAAGGACACGGTGATCCCGGCGCGCTTACCGGCGCGATCGAGATCCGCAACCTGAGCTTCCGCTACGAAAACGCTTCTGCGCAGACGCTCGATCGGATCGACGTCAGGATCGAGCCCGGTTCGTTCGTCGCGATCGTCGGTCCGTCGGGCTCGGGCAAGTCAACCCTGTTTCGGCTCCTGCTTGGATTCGAAAAGCCAAGTCATGGTTCGGTGCTCTACGACGGACACGACCTCGCGTCGGTCGACCTTGCAGCGGTGCGCCGGCAGATCGGTTCGGTGCTGCAGTCAACGGGCGCGCTGCAAGGGACGATTTTCGAAAACATCTCGGGTGCGCGCTACATCACGCACGACCAGGCCTGGGACGCCGCCCGGCGCGTCGGCGTCGCCGAAGATGTCGCCGCAATGCCGATGCAGCTCGAAACGTATCTCGGTTCCGACGGCGGCGGACTTTCGACGGGGCAGCGTCAACGAATCGCGATCGCGCGCGCAATAGTAACGTCGCCTCGAATTCTTCTTTTTGACGAAGCGACCAGTGCGCTCGACAACGAAACGCAGGCGATTGTGATGAAAACGCTGGAGCAACTCGATGCAACGCGCCTCGTGATCGCGCACCGCCTCTCGACGATTGAAAACGCCGACCGAATCGTCGTAATAGAAGGGGGCCGGATCGTGCAAGACGGCACCTATCAGGAGCTCGTCTCGACGCCCGGCCCTTTCGCGGACCTTGCGCAACGGCAATCTATTTAGCTTGCCGTTGCGCTAGTTGCTAACTCGACTTCGGTCCCGGACCCGGCATCGGTGGTCCGTGTGGCGGTTTGGGTTCCGGCGGTGTCGGGGTGGGACGTCTTAGATCGCCGGTCCCACCGCTAACGCTGTCGAGATCCTCGTCCTTGATGCCTTTTTCCTTATCGTCGCTCATAGTTGCTCCTTTTTGAACGCGCGGTGAAAAGCGACCGCGCTAGTGTGTGATGTTGTTGGCTTGCTACACTTGCACTAATCCGCGGTCGTGCGCGGAGGAGGTGCTACTGGAACTGGCCCCTCATGATGGTGTGGAGGCGTGGCAATGGGAGGTTTCTCGATGATGATGGGGTTCGAAACGCCCGTGCCGCCGCTGACTTTGTCCAGGTCGTCATCCTTGATGCCTTTGTTGTCCTTGTCGTCGCTCATGTTGTTCCTTTCCAATGCGCGGTAAAAAGGGCCGCGCTAGCCTTGTTACACCGGGTCCTGAATTGGGTGTGGAACTTGCGTGCCCGTTCCACGCGGCGGCGGGTCGTGACGGCCGCCGGGGAACTGCGTCCCGGTGCCCGTTCCGCCTGAGATTTTGTCGAGTTCCTCGTCTTCGACGGGCTTGTTGTCCTTATCGTCGCTCATAAAGCTCCTTTCCAAAATGTGCGGTAAGAAGAACCGCGGAAGTGATCTTGGCGGCCCCACCAGAGCCGCTGGAAAGACCGGAGTTTAAGGCCGCCTCGCGACGGCTTAGCGCCGGCTCTTACTTAGGCGTTCGCCTAGCCGGGTGGATAAGGAGGATCCCTCGGTACCTGTGTTCCCGTCCCTGGGGGAGGCTCTTTCGTGTCGCGACTTGCGAGGGTGGGCTCGCGGCGGAAAGCTCCGCCACTGACCTCATCAAGGACCTTGTCCCTGATGTTGGTCTGTTGGTTATCGGTATCGCTCATCTGAGGGGTACCTTTTAGGCGCGGGAAAAGTGCCGCGCTTGGCTGCCTATTCGCCTTGGGGACTAGCGCTACCTGCTGGTTCGCCTAGCCATTTCGCCCCTAAAAGAAAAGGGGACCGGATTCCGGTCCCCTTTGTGGATTTAGCGTGGCGGCAGCCTATTTAGCTAACCGCGGCGCAACGCTGGTTAATCCGGAACTGCGTGCGGAGGGGTCGTACCGGTCCCGCCCGGTGGCTCACGATGGCCCGGAGGAGTCGTGCCCGTGCCGCCGCCCGGAGCCCGAATTACGTCTCCCCGCGTTCCGCCCGCAACCTTGTCCAGATCCTCGTCCTTGATTCCTTTGTTGTCCTTGTCGTCGCTCATAAAGCTCCTTTTCAATTGCGCGGTGAAAAGGGACCGCGCTTGAGTGATTTTGTCGGCTTCGTGAGAAGCCGTTGAGAGAAACCTGAGCAGATTCTTATGGCGGAGAGAAGACGCGCAACCGACGGCTGCGCGTCGGCCCCCAGACAAAACTGTTCAGGTTTAGGCTGTTACTTAGCCGGGCGGAATCGGCTTGCCGCGACCCGTCGAGACTCCCGTTCCCCCTGCGATGTCGGGATCGGGTCCCTTGCCACCGCTGAGGTGCCCGTGGCCAACGCCGATATCGATATCGGGCTTGGTGCTAGCACCGCCGCTGACCTCGTCGAGTAGATCATCCTTGATACCCTTGTCGTCCTTACTATCGCTCATGACGGGTACCTTTCTCGAGCGCGGGAAAGACGCCGCGCTTCGTACGTAATTCGCCTTGCTGTTCGAAACAACCTGCGTCGCCTACGAGGCTTGATTTTCCGTCTCTACTGGGGCGTGATCGGATCTCCGCCTACCGGATGTCCAGGCTCGGGCGGACGTGGGATCGGGCGGTGCGGGTCCGGTTGATGTGGGATGGGGCGACCGACCTCGACTCCGCCGCTGACCTTATCAAGCTCCTCGTCCTTGATGCCTTGGTCCTTGTCGTCACTCATGAGAGTACCTTTCCACGCGCGGAAAAAGCGCCGCACGTCGAGAGAGAGCTTCTGCGATTTATGTCTGACTCCTACGGTCGGGCCGTTCCACTGGGCATGCGGGCATTTCAAAGAGAAGACGCGCGGCCAACCGGCCGCGCGTCGCGCCCTCACAGTGAGTGCCGGAGTGACGGCCACCCCGGAACCGGCTACTCAGTCGTGCGGAATCGGACCGTGATGCGGAGTGGTTAGCGTTCCGCCGACGTCGGGTTGGATCCCTTCGCCACCGCCTGAGCGGCCATGGCCACCGACTCTGAATTGGGGATCGACGCCGCGACCGCCGCTGATCTCGTCGAGCTCCTCATCTTTGATGGCCTTGTCGTCCTTGTCGTCGCTCATGAGGGTACCTTTCCACGTGCGGAAAAGGGCCGCACGTCAAAACAAGCTTCTCCGAGCTATCTCGGACTCCTAGCGTCGGTTTTCCTGCGCGTCTCGATCGTCGCAGGAACCGAATGCGTGCGTCGAACCTTGCGACGGTGCGTGTTGCGTTTTTGGCGCTTTGTTGTTTCCTTCTCATGGGCGTAGTCGTCACGCCGTCGCCTAGCCCAACGCCGGCGATTCCTACGGCTTCACCAACGCCGACGCCAACTCCATCGCCGACACCGGCGCAGTCACCTACGCCGGTTCAATCACCTACACCGGTTCAATCGCCGACGCCGGTTCAATCGCCGACGCCGACGCCGAGTCCAAGCATTTCGCCAACGCCGGTAGCGACGCCGACGATCCTGATGCTTCCGCCCGACGCTCCGCCGCAAATTCTTTGGATTCAACTAAGCTCGACGACGCCGAGAGCGGGCGATACGATTTCCGTCATCGTTCTTACGTCATCGAACGTCGCAAGCGTGGAGCTGCGCGTTTCGGGCTACGGCGCGAGCCTGCCAAAGACCGACGTTGGGCGCTTTGAAGGGACCTCTACCGTGCCGCATCTTCCGTTCTTTATCAATCACAACCTGACGATGCAAATCATCGCAAGAAACACCGCCGGGGTAGCGATCGAGAAAGACTTTCCGTTTCAAGTGCGCTAACGTTTCGTAACGTCGTGGGAGCGTACGGGTCTGGTGGCCCGCACGGTCTTCAAACTTCCCGGCAAGCAATGAGCTCCCAAATCGTTCCGTGTTCGAGGCCGAGCAGAGCTCTTCCAAAGCCAAGGCGCAGTGGAGATGATATTCTGCCTCGAGCGCAAGAGGGACGAAGCCCTGAATCTTGGCAGAGACCGTCGGCGCGACTGCCTGTGGTGGGCGACCCGTCACGGCCAGAGGCCGCGGGTCGGTAGGTTCCTCCCGGCTCGTCCGAACTGCGACGGCGCACCATAGGACGAACAGGTGTTCGGCTTCTTGCTTGCCGCCTTTGCCCCAAAAGCCTCATCGGCGGTTTAAGTGAAGCCAGTTGTCTTTCGGGCGCGTAGAGGGCATAATGGGGGGCAGAACACGGGGCGCAAAAGGGGGCAGACGCGCTCCCGAGAGGAGTTACAATGTACGAGTTCCCGGTTGCCCAACGGCCAATCGTTGAGATCATCGAACGCGCACACGCGCGAGTCTATCGCGACATGTCTGACCTAGATGTCATCCAAACAGTCGTCCGCAATCTGGGCCGGCCTACCGTGGCACGTTTTACTCAGACCCCTGACCTAAAGACCATTTCCCGCTGGACCCTGAACCGGAACGTGCCCAAGGACGATCGCCTGGAAAAGATTCGGATTGCTGCAGTCGCCTACTTCGCGCTCCTCGACCTGGGAATGAATGAAACGAATGCTGAGCAGTGGTTTCGGGGTGCCAATCCCACTCTGGGATTCACAATGCCCGTGGATACCCTTGGAGCGGGCCGGTACACGGAATTTTTTGATGCCGTTAAAAGTCTGGGCTACCGCTAATTCTTGACAGCGTTTTATCAGCTAAATTCAATGTGGCGGCTTGGCTATTATGCCGAGCCGCTCATTGCTTCATTGGAGTATCAAGGGAAAGGGAGATTCGATGACCCGCAAAGAGAACGTACCGTCTTGTACGGGGCCGACGCTGTCAGTACGTGCATCTACGAAATAGCATTGCCTTGGAAGCCGCACAAGGATGCCGACTACGCTCATCGCACAGAGGCACCCGAGAGTGACGTAGATCACGACCTGCAACAAGCCGAGCTTGAACAGGCTGAACGCGAGCGCACGATCGCCATGCGGCCGTTCCGAATGCCGGCCACCTTGTACGATTACTCAAAGACGCTGATAGGCTTTGGCGAGACTTTGGTAGTTTGTGATTTGGACAACATCACAGTTCGCACTGGCCTCTCTCGGATTGATCCACTTTCCGAATTAATGAGTGAGCTCGGTGTCCCTCACCTCGATCGCTCAGTACTGACAGGCCAAGGCCCGTTCTTGAAGATCACGCAGGCTTTGTCCGGCTATCTCATGCGTAACGGTTTTTTAGGTTATGAATTTCCAGGCCTGCGGGCTCTCGGACGCCATGCCGGTTATTGCTTTATCTTATTTCAAGACCGTTATGCAATGAGTCCACCGCTCGTCCCACCAATTCGACTCACTCCTGAAGACCCAGAGGTTATCGAGGCGGCGGCAAATCTGCATCTCATCCCGTAGACGCTCGCTGATCAGCGTATAGATAGCGCAGGTCGAAGAAGCTGCGCAAGGTCCGTGGGCGACCTGCGAAAGGCGCGAGTTCGTCCGGCAGTGGAGGCTGTTAGTATCTCTGCATAAGCCCGCGAGGCGTTCCGCCCGTAGGATGAGGCGAAACGCAGCGTCAATGCAACGCGGATGCAACTCGCAGCCGGGTTGCATTGTAAGTGAAGTCTAGGGATACGAGAAGTTCCCAAAAAATAAGACCTTTCACCATCGAGGGAGCGTACGGGTCTGGTGGCCCGCACGGTCTTCAAAATCGCTGAGGTCGTCGCAAGACGACTGGTAGGTTCGATTCCTACACGCTCCCGCCAGATTTGAGGACGAGTTGACCATCCAAAATCGCTAACTGGTCACGGACTGGTCAGAATTCGGGGTCAGGAAGCCCGGCTGGATCGGCGCGTCGGCGGGACGGGTGGGCAGCCCTACCGAATGCGCGTTTCAAGGGTGTGCCGTCCGCTATTTCAAGGGAGGCCCAATGTTTGGCCGTGCTTTGCAACGATTTCCGCACATCAAACCTTTAGGCGCCGCGATCGCCGTCGCCGTACTGGCCGGTTGCGCCGGCAATTCCGCGGCCATGCCTCAAAGTGGGTTAGCCGCGCCGAACGCCCAGTTGGGCGTCGAATCAAATCGGATCGCTCCCGACGTGAGCGCACCTCCGACTTGCAAAGGTCAAAAGGATACCAAGGATTACGCCGATCTTGCTAACCAAGCGATGAAAGAGGCCGGCGGATCGTTGTGCGTTCCGGCGTTCGGCGGCTGGGGCGGTGCAATTGAATATCCGGAATCGCAAAGCTCCACAAAGCTTACCATTTCTTTAACCAGCAGTACGACGGCCTATAGCGGCGGGCGCTTTCCGCCCGTAAAAGGGGCCATCTTTTATCTTCAGTGGGCGTTTAGTTACCCTCCGTACTTCGATCCCACGCTTCCAAAAGGGAACCCATTAGTTAGCTCACATCTAACCCCTAAGCAGACCTACACGATCGGGCTATGGGTGTATTATTACGCGCTCGGTTGGTCTTCAGAGGTCTCGTGCTACCAGGTCGCCGAGTCGTCGAAGTACGGCGGGGCGCTTGAGGCCGTCGGCGCAGTCCTCGAAAATGAGGACTTCGGTGAAAAGACCGGCGCAATCGAGGTTTTCAAGGGCAAACTCACCAGCACTCAATGCTAACAGGGGCTTCGGCTGACTACTCCTCGAGATTGAGCTGACCGGCCGAATCTAAAGCTTGTAGTTCGACTAATTCGAGATCGAATATACGCAACAGCCGGCGAAGCACGGTATTGTCGATCGCCCCC
>Ga0187783_10001125_pt1 | contig 19755 bp, 15 predicted proteins | sample 1015_SJ02_MP02_2_FD_132471 | JGI IMG/M metagenome (GOLD analysis project Ga0187783, IMG submission 132471) | Tropical peat soil microbial communities from peatlands in Department of Meta, Colombia - 1015_SJ02_MP02_20_MG | ecosystem: Environmental > Terrestrial > Soil > Wetlands > Peat | place...
CAGGCGGTCGAGGCCAAGGAGGGCGTGCGGGTGCGCGAGGAGAACCAGACGGTCGCCTCGATCACCTTCCAGAACTACTTCCGCCTCTACCGCAAGCTCTCGGGCATGACGGGTACCGCCGACACCGAGGCGCCCGAGTTCATGCAGATCTATGGGCTCGAAGTGGTGGTGATCCCGACGCACCGGCCGATGATCCGCAAAGACAACTCCGACTTCGTCTACCTGACGCAGAAGGATAAGTTCCAGGCGATCATCGAGGACATCCGCGAGTGCGTCACGCACGAGCAACCGGTGCTGGTCGGCACCACCTCGATCGAGACCTCGGAGTTTCTCTCCGGCCTGCTGCAGAAGGAAAACGTGACTCACCAGGTGCTCAACGCCAAGCAGCACGAGCGTGAGGCGCACATCGTCGCCCAGGCCGGGCGGCCGGGCACGGTCACCATCGCCACCAACATGGCGGGCCGCGGCACCGACATCGTGCTCGGCGGCAATCTCGAGGCGGAGCTGCTGGCGGCGGGGCAGATCGACGACGTCGCCCGCGAGCAGCTGCGCACCGAGTGGCAGGCGCGGCACGACAAGGTGGTCGGCGCCGGTGGACTGCACATCGTCGGCACCGAGCGCCACGAATCACGGCGCATCGACAACCAGCTGCGCGGCCGCTCCGGCCGCCAGGGCGATCCCGGCTCGAGCCGCTTCTACCTGTCGATGGAAGACAACCTGATGCGCATCTTCGGCGACCCGGTGCGCACGCAGCGCCTGCTGAAGATGGCCGGCATGAAGGAAGGCGAGGTGATCGAGAGCGGCATGCTCACCCGCCAGATCGAGAAGGCGCAGCGCAAGGTCGAGTCGCACAACTTCGACATCCGCAAGAACCTGCTGCTGTTCGACGACGTCGCCAACGACCAGCGCAAGGTGGTCTACAGCCAGCGCACCGAAATCATGGGGACCGAGGATCTGTCGCGCGCCATTCACGGGCTGCTCGAGGACTCCTCTACCACGCTGCTCGACCAGCACCTGCCGAAACAGGCGATGCCCGCCGACTGGGATCTCAGCGCACTCGCCGAAGCGGTGCTGAAGGACTTCAACACCCGCATCGAGCCCAAGGCCTGGCTCGAGCAGGAGCCGGAGCTCGAGGAACAGGTGCTGCGCGAGCGGGTGGTGCGGGCCGTGCACGAGGCCTACGACGCCAAGGTGGCGCGCATCGGTGCGCCCGTCATGCGCCACGTCGAAAAGGAGATGATGCTGCGCAAGCTCGACCAGCACTGGCGCGAGCACCTGGCGGCGATGGACTACCTGCGCCAGGGCATTCACCTGCGCGGCTATGCGCAGAAGGACCCGAAATTCGAGTTCAAGCGCGAAGCCTTCGAGATGTTCGCTGCCATGCTCGAGCGCATCAAGTACGAGACCTCATCGCTGCTGGCGACCATCGAGGTGCGCACCCAGCAGGAGATCGAGCGCGAGGAGGAGGAGCGGCGGGCGCGACTGATGCGCGCGCTGCAGGCGCAGCATGCCGACGCCGGCTCTGCTCTGGCCGACGCCGTGGAGGTGACGCGGCCGGCACCGCCCGCGCACGCCGCCCCGGCGCCGGAGCGGCGCACGGCGGCCGCCACGCCCCTGCCGCTGCCCGAAACGCAGGGTACTTTCGTACGCAACGAGCGCAAGGTCGGTCGCAACGAGCCCTGCCCGTGCGGCTCCGGCAAGAAGTACAAGCACTGTCACGGTGCCCTGAGCAGCGTTGAGTAGCGAGCGCAGCGGCGCAGCGGGCAGCGCCGTGCCGGAGGCGGTCAGCATGCGGGTAGTGGCGGCGGCGGTATGGAACCACGCCGGCGAGGTGTTGATCGCGCAGCGTCCGCCGGGCAAGCCGCTCGCCGGCCGCTGGGAATTTCCCGGCGGCAAGCTGGCCGACGGTGAGTCCGAGCTCGATGCGCTCAAGCGCGAGCTGCACGAGGAGCTCGGTGTCGAGGTGACGGCGGCGCGGCCGCTGCTGCGGGTGACGGCCTCCTATCCCGAGCGCGACATCGAGCTGTCGCTGTGGATCGTCGAGGCCTTCAGCGGCGAGCCCCGCGCACTCGATGGCCAGAAACTTAAGTGGGTGGCGCCTGCCGCGCTCAGCGCCGAGGACATTCTCGAGGCCGACCGCCCCTTCATCGAGGCCCTGCAACGGCTGCCGCCGCGCCGTGGCGTGACCCGGCCGCGCGGGGCGCCGCGTGTACAATGAGCTCGTGGCGGTGAGGCGGCAATTCCATGGCAGCACAGAATGATCTCCCCGACGTCGAGCTCGATCCCAAAGCGCTCTATCGCGAGGACGTGTTCACCGATCGGCGCGCGGGCACCATCCGCCGACTGACGCCGGTCACCGTGGACGGCGCGCCCGACCCGGCGCGGCCGGTGCTGTTCTCGGGACAGACGCAGCTGCTCACGCCCGCGGGCGTGCTGCCGCTCGGCTTCGAGATCGAGGCGAAGACGCTCGAGGAGGCCCTGAAGAAATTCCCCGAGGGAGTGAAGCTCGCCCTCGAGCAGGCGATCGATGAGGCGCGTGAGCTGCGCCGCGAGGCGGCCTCGCGCATCGTGGTGCCCGAGGTGGGCGGCGCGGTCGGTCCGGGGCCGGCAGCCGGCGGCGGCAAGATCAAATTTCCTTGATTCGGCCCGGCCTCCGCGCGGCGGCGGCCGCGACAGTTCTGAGCGCGTGCACCGTAGCGCTGATCGCAGCGTGCGTCGGCACGCAGCTGGTCAGCGGTCCGCCTGAGCCCTTCCCCGGCGGCGGTCCGGGCGGCAAGACTATCCCGACCGCGACCGAGACCGCGGTCGGGCTGCCGCCGGCGGCCAATGCTCCGGTGTACCCGGTCACCGCACGAGTCGAGGTGAACGAGAGCTACTTCGGCACGCGGGTCGCCGATCCCTACCGCTGGCTCGAGAATCTCGATTCCCCCCAGGTACGCGACTGGGTCACCTCGCAGAACGCGCTGTCGCAGCCGCGCCTGGCGGAGCTGCCGCAGCGCGCCTGGCTCAAGGCGCGCCTCACGCAGCTGTGGAACTACGAGCGCTACGAGGCGCCGGTGAAGCGCGGCGGCCACTACTTCTACCTGCATAACGACGGTACGCAGAACCAGAGCGTGCTCGAGGTCGCCGAGACCCTTGGCGGCCGCGGCCGGCTCCTCTTCGATCCGAACGGTGCACGCGCGGATGCGACCATCGCGCTCAGCGATTTCGCGCCGGACGTGCGCGGCGATATCGTCGCCTACGCGGTCTCAGACGGCGGCACCGATTGGCAGCTGTGGCGTTTCAAGCGCGTTGCCAACGGCGTCGACCTGCCCGACACGCTGCGCTTCACCAAGTTCTTCGGGCTGTCATGGGCGCGCGATGACTCGGGCGTCTATTACAGCCGCTACCCGGCGCTCCCCGACGGACGCGGCGATGACGCCGCGCGGCCCGCGGTCTACTTCCACCAGCTCGGCACGCCGCAGGAGCGCGACCGCCTCGTCTACCAGGTGACCAATCATCCGACCCACATCCCCTGGGGTCGTGTGACCGAGGACGGGCACTACCTCGTCGTCACGCTGGTCGAGGGCTATGAGAAGAACGGCATCGATCTCATCGATCTGCGCCATCCGGAGGCGAAGCCGCGGCCGCTGTTCGATGGCTGGGATGCGCGCTACGTCTTCATCGGCAAGCACGGCCGCGAGCTCTTTTTTCAGACCACTCGCGATGCCGAGCTCGGCCGGGTGATCGCGGTGGATGCGAACGACCCGCAGTCGCTGCGCACGGTAGTGCCACAGGGGGGCAGCGCGCTCGAGCAGGCAACCTACGTGGGCGGCCGCATCATCGCCCGCTACGTCGAGGATGCCCACGGCGTCGCGCGGCTCTACGAGCGCGACGGCCGGCCGGCCGGCAGTGTGGCGCTGCCGGGACTCGGCGGCATCCAGGGCTTCGAAGGCGAGGGCAGCCAGAACGAGACGTTCTTCTCCTACACCGACTATCTGACGCCCCGCAAGATCTACCGGCTCGACGTGCCGGCGAATCAGGCGAGCCTGTGGCACGGCGCGTCGGCGCCGGCGGCGGCTGCCGATTTCGTCACCGAGCAGGTCTACTACAACAGCAAGGACGGCACCCGGGTGCCGATGTACATCACTCATCGCCGCGATGTGACCCGGGACGGCAACCAGCCGCTGCTGCTGTACGGCTACGGCGGATTCGACGTGTCGGTGACGCCGGTGTACCGGCCCTCGGTGGAAGCGTGGCTCGAGATGGGCGGCACCTATGCCGAAGCCAACCTGCGCGGCGGCGGCGAGTACGGTGAGGCCTGGCATCGCGCCGGAACACTCGCCAACAAGCAGCACGTGTTCGACGACTTCATCGCCGCGGCCGAGTTCCTCATCCACGAGCACTACACGCGCAGTGCCAGGCTGGCGATCTACGGTCGCAGCAACGGCGGCCTGCTGGTGGGCGCCGTGCTGGTGCAGCGTCCGGAGCTGTTCGCTGCGGCGCTGCCCGCAGTCGGCGTGCTCGACATGCTGCGCTACCACACCGCGAGCTCGAACGCGCGTCAATGGTCCTCGGACTACGGGCTCGCCGAGGATCCGGAGCAGTTTCGCGCACTGTATGCCTACTCGCCGGTGCAGAACGTGAAGAACGGCGTCTGCTATCCGCCCACGCTCATCACCACCGCGGACCACGACGACCGCGTCGTGCCGTGGCACAGCTACAAGTTCGCCGCGGCGCTGCAGGCAGCCCAGGTGTGCCCGAACCCGATTCTGATCCGCATCGAGACGCGCGCCGGCCACGGCGCCGGTAAGCCGGTGTGGATGCAGATCGATGACTTCGCCGACCAGTGGGCGTTTCTTGCCCGCTGGCTGGCAATGAAAGCTCCGGCGGACCTCAGTCGGGGATGAGGAGCGAGTCGATCGCCAGTGTCTGCGGATCGAAGACCGCGACTAATCGCCTGCCGCCGATGCCCCACATGAGCAGCACGTTGTGTTGCGTCGGATCGACGCCGCGCGCGCGCATGCGCGCGGCGGCGGTCTGCTGCTGGGTTGGCGACAGCGCCTTGAGGTCGGCCACGGCGGCGAGTTGGCCTCGCAGGAACCCAAGCCCCGCGCTCCAGGGCTTGAAGTAGCGCGGCATCTGGATGACGTCGTGGCCGCCGAAGATCGCCGACTGCATGATCTGCTCGGCTTCCCTGGGATCCTCAGGAAGCGGCGCCCACACCCAGCGCACGCGGCTGTACCAATACGGCGCCAGCGGCGGGTTGTCGCGCCGCGCGCGCGCAATCTCGTCAGCGGACAGATCCGGCGCCTGCACCATCTGCAGTCTGTTCACCGAGAAGGTGTAGTACAGCGGCCGCCCGAACCACAGCGTGTAGACGCCATAGACGAGCGCCGCCAACTGCACGATCACGATGAGGGAGACGTCGCGCGCCAGCTCGCGGCGCGGCTTGCGCGGGTTGGCAATGATCAGCGTAACCGCGGGTCCGAGTGCCAGATCTACCACCAGCAGGATGACGGCCACCCGCAGCACACCGGTCAGGTACCACCCCGGCCAGCGATACCAGCCGGCATAGAGCGCCCCGAGCATCACGCTGAGGATGCAGGCGCTCGCTGCGAGATGCAGGCCAAACGCCGTGAGCCGAAACCGCATCGCTGCTAGTTGGCTCCCTTGGCTGGCGGCTCCTCACCCTCGCTGCCGGGCGCCGGCGGGGCATCGCCGGGAATGGCACGCTGCTCGGTGAGCCAGGCGCCGAGATCGACCAGTCGGCAGCGCTCGCTGCAAAAGGGACGAAAGGGCGCACTGTCCCACTCGAGCTCGCGCGCGCAGGTCGGACACTGGATGCGGCCGCGAGTCATTCAGCTGCAACAGGTCAAAAGGAATGGCACGTCGGCTTCCGACTGCGTCGGCCGCGTCGTGATGCCGCTCCAGGCGAGGAAGCGCACGTTGCAGCGGTGGTGGCTGCCGCTGATCTCGGGGTAGAGCCCAGCGGCAGCCGGCAACGAGACCCGCAGCAGCTGCAGCGGATTGTCGCGATCGAAGGTGAGCGTGAACGTGCCACTCCGAGCGATCTCGTGGCGGCTGCGGCCGTTCTGGCGCGTCAGCCACAGCAGCTCCGCGACCGCATCGCACAGTGGACGCAGCAGACCCAGCCACTGGTTGAAGGTGCGCATGCGATCCTCGTCCGCCTGGTTGAGCCAGAAGTAGTAGTCGGGCAGGTCGAACTCGCAGGTGCCGCCGGGAATGGGAATGCGGTGCTTGATGGCGCTCAGGAACTCGGAGTCGCGCAGCGGCTGCAGGAACGCCGAGCCCGCGCTCATCAGATCGGCGCGCAGCCGTGTCAGGTTGGCGGTGAGCGTCTTCAGCCGCTCCTTGTCGACGCGCGGATTGGCCTGGAACTCGTTGAGGCTGGCGAGCTGTGCCTCGAGCTCCTTGAGCACGTCCGAGCGCACATCGCCACGGGTAGTGATCGCGAGGATATCGATCAGGCTGGTAAGCGCCGCGCGGCTGCCCCATTGGCTGGCGCTTTCGTTGTGGTACAGCGCCTGGCTGTAGAGGAAGTCGAGCCGCAGAAAGGTACGCATCCGCTCGCTGAGTGGCTGCTCGAAGATCAGGACTGCCTCGGCCGCGGCAGGTGCGCGGCTCTGGGCTTTCTCTGCGGGGGCCTCGCTCACGGCCGTATTGTGCTTGACGCGCGCGCCGTCCGTAAACGCCGCGCGGTGCGTCGCGGCGCTGCGACCGGGGGGGCCGGTGCCCGCCTCAAGCGTGCGGCTGCGCCGCGAGCTTCAGGTAGCGCTGATGCAGCGCGGTGACCTGCTTCTTCACCGCAGCGACGTCAGTATCGTTATTGATGACATCGTCGGCGGTCTTGAGACGCGCCGCGCGCGGCGCCTGCGCCTTGAGGATGGCTTCGGCCTTTTCGCGGCTGGTACCGTCGCGGCGGCGCAAGCGGCTGAGCTGCAGCGTCTCGTCGCAATCGATGACCAGCACGCGGTCGACGTGCGAGCTCAGGTTCTTTTCCACCAGCAGCGGGATGACGAGCATCTGGTACGGGCCACCGGCCGCCGCCGAGCGCGCCTCCATCGCCGCGCCGATCGCCGGGTGAGTGAGTGCCTCGAGATCCGCGCGTGCCTTGGGGTCCGAGAACACGATGTCGCGCAGCGCCGGGCGGTCGAGATGGCCGTCGGCGGTGAGGATCGACGGGCCGAAGCGCTCGACCAGACGCTCGAGCGGCGGCTGCCCCGGCTCGACCACTTCGCGCGCGATCTGATCGCTGTCGAGGATCGGCACCCCTAAGGTGGCAAAAAACCCGGCAGCGGTGGACTTACCGCTGGCGATGCCTCCGGTGAGCCCGACCCGAAATACGCGCGCGCTCACGCCGCGGCACTCAGCGGTAGGCGGCGAACAGGCCGAAGTAGCTGCCGAGCAGCCGCTGGCCGCACATCAGCATCAGCCAGCCGGCCGCGGCGAGGAACGGACCGAACGGGAGGGGCGCGGCGCGCTGATGGCGGCGCGCTGCGATGAGCGCGACGCCGACGACGGCGCCGACGGCCGCGGCGATCAGGATGGTGGCGAACAGCATCTGCCAGCCGAGCCAGGCGCCGAGGGCGGCGAACAGCTTAAAGTCACCGTAGCCCATGCCTTCCTTACCGGTGATCAGGCGGAACAGATGATAGACGCTCCACAGGCTGACGTAACCGGCGATGGCGCCGATGAGGCTCGAGCGTACGTCCACGGGCACTGGGCTGCCCGGCTGCGGCCCCCACAGGCTCAGCAGCAAACCGAGCCACATGAGCGGCAGTGTCAGAGCATCGGGCAGCAGCTGGCGATCGAGGTCGATGAAGCTGAGCGCGATCAGGAAGGCGGTGAGCAGCGCCGCCGCCAGCGCGGTCAAGCCAAAGCCGAAGCGCCAGGCGATGAGCGCGAACAGCGCGCCGCTCAGCGCCTCGACCAGCGGGTAACGGGCGCTGATCGGCGCACCGCAGCGCGCGCAGCGGCCTCGCAGCATCACCCAGGAGAGCAGCGGGATGTTCTGCCACGCCGTGATCGGCGCCTGGCAGGCGGGACAGCTCGAGCGCGGCACGACCAGATTGAAGCGCGCGGGCAGGCTCGCCGGCACGGTCGCCGCCGCTGCCGCGCCGGTGACCTCGGCGCACTGCTCGCGCCACTGCCGCTCGAGCATCAGCGGCAGCCGGTGGATCACCACGTTGAGGAAGCTGCCGATGACGAGGCCGAGCACTGCGGCGGTGGCGATGAACACCGCGGGCGAAGCAGCGAGCAGCTCGATCACCGGCATGCGGTGCGGCGCACCCGCGCGGCCGTCAGCCGATGACCTTGCCCATGTTGAAGATCGGCAGGTACATCGCGATCACCAGGCTGCCGACCAGCACGCCCAGTATCACCATGATCAGCGGCTCGAGCAGGCTCGACATCGCATCCACCGCGTTGTCGACCTCCGCTTCGTAGAAGGTGGCCACCTTGCTCGCCATCTCATCGACCGAGCCCGACTCCTCGCCGACCGCGATCATCTGCACGACCATGTTGGGAAACAGGCCCGAGTCCTCCATGGCACGCTGCAGGCGCTGCCCGGTGGAGACCTCGTCACGCATCTTGAGCACCGCGTTCTCGAAGATGATGTTGCCGGTGGCACCGGCGACCGAGTCGAGCGCCTCGACCAGCGGCACGCCGGCCGAGAACATGGTTGAGAGCGTGCGCGCAAAGCGGGCGATGGCCGCCTTGTTGAGGATCGGTCCGATGACCGGCACCTTGAGCGACAGGCGGTCGAGGAATTGACGCATGGCCTTGGAGCGCTTCTTGAAGTAGAAGAACGACCACGCCGCCGCGCCGAGCACGATAGCGATGTAGATACCGTCGTGCTGCACGAAGCGCGACAGGTTGATGACCATCTGCGTGAAGGCGGGCAGATCGGCGCCGAAGCCCTTGTAGAGGTTCTCGAATTCCGGGATCACGAACAGCAGCAGCACCGTGGTGACGAGCACGGCGACCGCCAGCACTGCCGCCGGGTAGAACAGCGCCTTCTTTACCTTCTTCCTCAGCGCCTCGCTCTTCTCCTTGTAGGTGGCGATCTTGTCGAGCAGCGACTCGAGCGCGCCGGCGTGCTCGCCGGCTTCGACCAGATTCACGTACAGATCGTCGAAGTACAACGGGTGCTTGCCGAGCGACTCGTGCAGCGAGGTGCCGCCCTCGATGTCGCCCTTGACGTCGAGGATCAGCTTCTGCATCGAAGCCTTCTCGTGGCCGCCGCCGACGATCTCGAACGCCTGCACCAGCGGGATGCCGGCGGCGATCATGGTGGCCAGCTGGCGGCTGAAGATGGCGATGTCACCGGCGTTGGGCTTGCCGCCAATACCCATCTGACGCTGCTTGCGGATCTTGGAGGGCGCCACGCCCTGGCGGCGCAGCTCCGCGCGCAACGCCTGCTCGTCCGGCGCCAGACTCTTGCCCTTGACGCGCGCGCCGCGCTTGTCCTTGCCCTCCCAGGTGAAAGCGACGTCGCGCTTGATTGACCTAACCGCGCCGGTTGCTGCTTGAGCCATGCGTTAGTTCCTGTCTCAGTCGACCGTGACGCTGTTGACTTCCTCGAGACTCGTCAAACCACTCTTGACCTTCTCCAGCCCGGAGCGCCGCAGATCCCACACGCCCTCCTTGGCGGCCTGGTCGCCGATCTCGACCGCACTGCCGCCGGCGAGAATGATGCGCGCTATCGCATCCGTCACCGGCAGGACCTGGTAGATGCCGGCCCGGCCCTTGTAGCCGTCGACGCAGTTGGCGCAACCCTTGGGCCCGAAGATCCGCAGCCCGGCGGTGACGTCCGTCTCCGAGAAGCCTTCTCTGAGCAGCGCCTCCTTGGGCACCTCGCGCGGCTGCTTGCACTGGTTGCACAACTTTCGCGCCAGGCGCTGCGCAATGATGAGGTTCACTGAGGTGGCGATGGCGTACGGCTTGACCCCCATGTCCACCAGCCGGGTGAGCGTCGACTGTGCGTCGTTGGTGTGCAGCGTCGAGAGCACCAGGTGTCCGGTCTGCGCCGCCTTGATGGCGATCTCGGCGGTCTCGAGGTCGCGGACCTCGCCCACCATGATGACGTCGGGGTCCTGGCGCAGGAAGGCGCGCATCGCGGTAGCGAAGGTGAGGCCCACCTTGGGGTTGACGTTGACCTGGTTGACCCCGGGGAGATTGATTTCCGCCGGGTCCTCGCAGGTCGAGATATTGGTGTCCTCTTTATTGAGGATGTTGAGACCGGTGTAGAGCGAAACCGTCTTGCCGCTACCTGTGGGTCCGGTCACCAGAATCATGCCCTGCGGCTTGGCGAGATACTTGAGGTACAGCTCTTTCTGGAACGGCTCATAGCCGAGTGAGTCGATGCCCATCATCGCCTGCGCCGCATCGAGAATACGCAGCACGATCTTTTCACCGAACAGCGTCGGACAGGTGCTGACGCGGAAGTCGATGGCGCGCGTCTTGGAGAGCTTCATCTTGATGCGCCCGTCCTGCGGTACGCGCCGTTCGGCGATATCGAGGCGCGACATCACCTTGAGGCGCGCCGACAGTTTGGGCGCGAGCTGCACCGGGGGTTGGGCGATCTCCTTGAGCACGCCGTCGAGGCGCAGGCGTACACGGTAAATCTTCTCGAACGGCTCGAAGTGAATGTCGGAGGCGCCACGGCGAATGGCGTCCAGCATCACTTTGTTGACGAAGCGCACGATCGGCGCGTCTTCGACATCGTCGCGCCCGGCCTTGTCGTCGAGCTCTTCCTCGCCGGCGCCGACCTCGAGCGACTCGAGATCGACATCCCCCTCATCCGTGAGGGCGCTCATCTGGTTGTCGACCTGCTCGAGCGCCTTGTCGAGAGCTTTCTGCAGCTTGTCGTCCTCGACGACGATCGCCTCGACCCCAAGACTGGTCTGGAACTTGATCTCGTCGATGGCGTGCAGATTGGTGGGGTCGGCGACCGCGAGGAACAGCCGCTTGCCGCGGCGGAAGAGTGGCAGTACCCGGTGTTTGGCGAGCAGCTTGTCGCTCACCAGCCGGATCGACTCGAGGTCGACGTTCAACGCATCGAGATCGATCAAAGGCACGCCGAACTCATTGGAGGCCGCCACGGCAATGTCGCGTGCATTGGCCGCGCCGCTCGCCACCAGCTGGGAGACGACGCTCGTTCTACGCTCGCGCGCCGCGTGCAGCGCATCGAGCATCGCCGCCTCCTCTACCAGTCCGTCCTGGACCAGGCGCTGGGGCAGCCCACCGAGGCCAGAGCGGCCGGTGCCGAGCGCTGCAGAAGCGTTTTCATTCATGAGGTTACGGCAAAGTCCCTGGGGGTCCGGCGCATCCTAGTCTTACCGATGGAAGCGCCTCGCGCAATTGTCAAATCCGCTCACTCTCATGGTCGCACAGCCGGCCTAGGGGGCTACGTGAATTCGCTCCCAAAAGAGGCGGACACCCGCGGATCGGGGTCCGCGGTTATCGGCTGGGGCGTTTTGCCCAAGGGACTGCGGCGGCCTGAAGCCGCACGCGCTAGGCGTGGCAGACGGAGGGCAGGTACTGGGCGGGGACGTTCGTACCGCCGCCCGCGGCGGCGCCGGTGGCGATGGTGACGTTGGCCGGGACGGCATGGAGCCCGCACACCCAGATCACGTCCTTGTTCGTGTCGGTGTAGGGGACGACGCCCAGAAGATCGCCAGTGATGGTGGCGTTCACCTGCGAGCCGTAGGTGATCTGGATCACTCCACCCGCAACCACCGTGACTCCTGACTCGTACTTGCCCACGGAGACCTGTGTGCCGGTCAGGTTAGCCTGAGTCGGCCAGGTGCCGTTGTTGGCGTAGTACTCGGCGATCGCAACTTTCCAGCCGTCGCCGATCGAGAGACCTTCGGTCACCTGCGCACGGATGGTGTAGTTCTGATACGCCGGGATCGCAATCGCGGCGAGAATGCCGACGATCGCAACCACGATCATCAACTCGATGAGGGTAAAGCCTGTCTGCAAAGCTCTCATTCCAAACTCCCGTCTCTGATTCGAGACAAACTCTCCCCATGAACCATGCTGCCATGCACGGCCGTCAGCTCTACGTGACTGATTACCGATACTAGAATCCGATCCCGTGAGCTCGCTCTCAAAAAAGAAGCCCCTCCGGAGAGGGGCTTCTGGCAGCAACTGCTGCAGGATCAGGCGTGACAGACGCTCGGCAGATACTGCGCCGGCACGTTCGTACCACCGCCGGCAGCGGCGCCGGTGGCGATAGTGACGTTGGCCGGGACGGCATGGAGCCCGCACACCCAGATCACGTCATTGTTCGTGTCGGTGTAGGGGACGACGCCCAGAAGATCGCCAGTGATGGTGGCGTTCACCTGCGAGCCGTAGGTGATCTGGATCACTCCACCCGCAACCACCGTGACGCCCGACTCGTACTTGCCGACAGACACTTGCGTGCCGGTCAGGTTGGCCTGAGTCGGCCAGGTGCCGTTGTTGGCATAGTACTCGGCGATCGCCGTCTTCCAGCCGTCGCCGATCGAGAGACCTTCAGTCACCTGCGCACGGATGGTGTAGTTCTGATACGCCGGGATCGCAATCGCGGCGAGAATGCCGACGATCGCAACCACGATCATCAACTCGATGAGGGTAAAACCCTTTTGCACAGCCTTCATTTGCTTCGAACTCCTAAAAGTTTCGGGACACACAACTCAGCGGCGCAAAGGGCGCCCACGAGGGAGAGAAGCAAGGCCTGTGCCAGAGGCCTCCCAGGCTCGCAAGTTGCTGATCGGGAAAGGAAAGCCGCTGGGTGAAGCCGGCTTGGTTTGACCTAATGGGTGTCGCAGAGCGACGCCAGCGGACGGGCGTTTTGTCAGGGAGTGACGCAGCGCGTCACCTGCGCCGATCGCTTCATTCGATTCCGAGCTTCTTGATGCGATAGCGCAGCGCCCGGAAGCTCATACCGAGGAGCTTCGCCGCCGCGGTCTTGTTGTAGCGGGTCTTCTCCAACGCCTTGACGATCGCATCGCGCTCGATGCCTTCAAGCTGCGCACCGAGTGCAGTCGGGACATCCGCGAGGGCGCCGGCCGGTCCGGCGGTGTCGGCGGGACGGGGACCGGTCCGCAAGCGAATGTGGTCGGGCGTGATCACGCCGCCGGTGCTCAGCGTGAGCGCGCGCTCGAGCACATTCTCGAGCTCGCGGACGTTGCCGGGGAAGGGATAGGCCTCGAGCGTGCTCATCGCCGCCGCCGAGATCTCCGGCGCCTCGATGCCGGCGCGCCGCGCCAGGCGCTGCAGGATGGCGTCTGCGATCTCGGCGATGTCACTGCTGCGCTCGCGCAGCGCCGGCACCCGCAGCTCGATCACGTTGATGCGGTAGTAAAGGTCCTCGCGGAACAGGCCGCGCGCCACCAGGTCGGCGAGATTCTTGTGGGTGGCCGAGAGGATGCGCACGTCGATCGTTTCTTCGCGGGCCTCGCCGACTGGCCGCACGGTCTTCTCCTGCACGACGCGCAGCAGCTTCACCTGCATGTGCAAGGGCAGATCGGCGACCTCGTCGAGGAACAGAGTGCCGCCCTCGGCGCTTTGCACCAGCCCCTTCTTGTCGGCCACCGCGCCGGTGAAGCTGCCGCGCTTGTGTCCGAAAAGCTCGCTCTCCATGAGCTCGGTGGGGATGGCACCGCAGTTGACCGCGACGAACGGCCCCTCGCGACGCGCGCCGCTCTCGTGGATCATGCGTGCGACCAGCTCCTTGCCGGTACCGGACTCACCGCTGATGTGCACCGGCGCCTGGCTGCGCGTGACGCGGCCGATCATCTCCCGCAGGTGCTCCATCACCGGGGAGCTGCCGAGCAGCTGGCGGCGGCTCAGGGTGAGGGCGGTGTCCTCGTCCATGGCCGCGCCGAGCTTGATGGCGCTGCCGACCAGCTTGCGCAATACGCCGAGGTCTAAGGGCTTGGAGACGAAATCGAAGGCGCCGAGCTTGAGCGCGCGCACCGCGGACTCGACGTTACCGTGCGCGGTGATCACCGCCACCGGCAGCGTCGCGCGATGCTCCTGGATCCAGGCGACCAGGTCGAGGCCGTCACCGTCCGGCAAGCGCATATCCGTGAGGCACAGATCGAAACGCTCGCTCTTCAGCAGCCGCCGCGCGCTGCCGAGGTCGGATGCGGTGCGGGTCTTGAGGTTCATGCGCTCGAGCGTCAGGCTCACGAGCTCGAGCAGATCGGGCTCGTCGTCGACGACCAGCACCTGTGCCTGCTCCGCCGGCTTAGCCCGCACCCCGGCTGCCTCGCCCATCTACAGCTCCCAGCGCCGCGGATCCGAGAACACCAGCCGAAAGATGCTGCCGCCGCCGTCGCGCGCCTCGTAGAGCAGCGTCGCGCCGTTGGCCTGGGCGAGCTCGCGGGCGAGGAACAGCCCGAGCCCGGTGCCGCGGCCGGCGCTGAAGAAGGGCTCAAAGATGCGCTCGGCCAGCTCCGGGACGACGCCTTTGCCGCGGTCGGCGACCTCGAGGAAGGGGCGCGCGCTGCCGCTCATGCGGCCGTATCGTAACTCGACGGACTGGCGCGAGTCGTCGCGCACGGCGTGCTTGAGGGCGTTCTCACACAGGTTCCAGACGATCTGGCGCAGCTGATCCGGATCGACCCGCACCTCGAGCTCCGGGATGCCGTCGTCGGTCTTCAGGCGCGCACGCGGCCACTGCATGGTCTCGCAGAACTCTTCCTGGAATTCCTCGACCCAGCCTTGCAGCGGCAGCCGCTCGAGCCGCGCCGGCTCGCGCCGCGCCAGGCGCTGCACGTTGTCGATGATGCCGCTGACGCGATCGGCATTGCTGCGGATGATCTGCGTCAGTCGGCGCTCGTCGTCGGAGAGGCTCGGCGACTCGGCGAGCAGCTGGCCGGCGTGGCTCATGGCACCGACCGGGGTGCGGATTTCGTGAGCGATGCTGGCACTCAGGCGCCCGAGGGCGGCGAGCTTCGACTGCTGCACCTTCTCCTCGAGGAGTGTCGTATCCTCGAGGAAGATCAGCATCGGGCCGGGATTGCTCTCGCCGAGCGGCGCGAAGTGGGCGCGAATGAGCCGCTCGCCGTCGGCGGCCACGAACGTCGGGTCAGCGGGCACCACGTGATCGGCGGCGCCGCGGCCCCGCTGGCGCCACGACTCGAGCAGGTACATGAGCCGCGGACTGGCCTCGCCAATCAGCGCATCGGGATAGGCATTGTCGTCACCCAGGATCTGCGCGGCCGACTCGTTGATCAGGCGGATGCGATCCTGCGCATCGATCACCAGGATGCTCTCGCGCAGGTGCTGCACGACGTACTGCGAGAGCTGCGCCATATTGGCGAGGTCGATCTCGCGGCGCCGCACCAGCTCTTCGCTCTCGCGCAGGCGGTTGGCTACCGGCCAGGTGGCGAGCGCGATGAGGAACAGCACCGCGCCGTACACCCCGGCCCATAGGTAATCCGTCGCCGGCGCGCCAGCGTCCACGCTGGCGAACACCTGTTGCACGAGGATCGCCAGCGCTGCGACCGCTGCAATGAGTAGCGCATCGCGGCGGCTGGCGAGCACCGTCAGCGCCAGCACCGGCAGCACCAGCAGAATCCCGAGTCCGCTGCCGACCCCGCCGCTCGCATAGAGGATGAAGCCGATGGCGAGCGCGTCGACACTCGCATTCACCAGCGCCACGATGCGCAGACTCGACCACTGCAGACGCCGCGCGATGACCAGCAGCACCGCCGCGGTGAAATAGGCGATGCAGGCCGTCACGAACAGCCGCGGGTCGGCGGCGAACAGCCCGCGATCGCCGCCGGCGAACACCTGCACGGCGAGCAGCACCAGCGGTACCAGCAACCGATACAGGTTGAGGAGCCCGATCACGCGCCAGGCGAGGTCGCGCGGCGTCACGAGCGAGGCGCTGGCCGTCGTGGCAGGCAAGGTGTTGGTGGTGTGTGGAGACCTCGCGCGACTGTAACACCTTCGGCCGCAACCGAAACGCGACCCGCATCGCACCGGAAAGCCGGCGCGGTGCGCCGTGCCGGCAGGCTGGCCCGGCTGCGCCGGGGAGGGGCGGCGTTGCTGGCCAGCGGCCGGCATTTTCGAGGAGAATGCGCGCTTTGCGCTTGGGGCTTCGGTCCGCGGCGATGAATCTCCACGAATACCAGGCCAAGGACGTCTTCCGCAGCTACGGGATCGCGGTGCCGGCCGGCAAGGTCGCCGCGAGCCCCGCGGAAGCCGCCGCCGCGGCCGCGGCTCTCGGAGGCGGCCCGTGGGTGGTGAAGGCCCAGGTGCACGCCGGCGGCCGCGGCAAGGCGGGTGGGGTCAAGCTGGCACGCGACCTCGCCGCCGTCGAGGCGGCGGCGGCGGCACTGCTCGGCAAGCGCCTGGCGACGGCTCAGACCGGCCCGGAAGGCCTGCCGGTCGAGCGCGTGTACGTCGAGGTCGGCTCGGATATCGCCCGCGAGATCTACCTCTCGCTCACCCTCAATCGCGAGCGCGCGCGGATCGCCATCATCGCCTCGAGCGCCGGCGGCATGGACATCGAGGAAGTCGCGCACAAGAGCCCGGAGAAAATCTTCTCGGCCGCGATCCATCCGGCGGCGGGGCTCGCAGCCTACCAGGCGCGAGAGCTCGCCTTCGGCCTCGGGCTGAGCGGCCCGCAGGTGGGGGAGTTCACGGCGCTCGCCGCTGCGCTCTATCGGCTCTACCTGGAGAAGGACCTGAGCCTGGTCGAGGTGAATCCGCTCATCGTCACCGCCGCCGGCAAGCTGCTGGCGCTCGATGCCAAGATCAACGTCGATGCCAATGCACTATTTCGACATCCTGAGCTCGCGCAGCTGCGCGATGCGAATCAGGAAGATCCGATGGAGCGCGCGGCCGCCGAGCACGATCTCAACTACGTGTCCCTCGACGGCGATATCGCCTGCATGGTGAATGGCGCCGGGCTCGCGATGGCGACCATGGACCTGATCAAGCTGCACGGTGGCCGCCCTGCCAACTTTCTCGACGTCGGCGGCGGGGCGACCGCTGCGCGCGTCACCGTGGCGTTCGAGCTGATACTCTCCAATGCCCGGGTGCGCGCGGTGCTGGTGAACATCTTCGGCGGCATCGTCCGCTGCGACCTGATTGCCGAGGGGATCATCAACGCCGTGCGCAACGTCGGTGTGCGCGTGCCGGTGGTGGTGCGGCTCGAGGGCACCAACGCCGAAATCGCGCGCGGACTGCTCGCGAAAAGCGGGCTCGCGATCACGCCGGCCACGGACCTCACCGACGCCGCACGCAAGGTCGTCGCGGCTGCGCGCAAGGGCCGGTCGTGAGCATCCTGGTCAACCGCAATACCCGGGTGATCTGCCAGGGCTTCACCGGCAAGCAGGGGACCTTTCACTCTCAGGCCGCGCTCGACTACGGCACCCGCCTGGTGGGCGGCGTGACTCCCGGACGTGGCGGCGAGCAGCACCTGGGACTGCCGGTGTTCGACACGGTGAAGGACGCCGTGCGCGAGACCGGCGCAACCGCCACCATGATCTACGTACCCGCTGCCGGTGCTGCGGACTCGATCCTGGAGGCGGTCGACGCCGGCATCGAGCTGGTGGTGTGCATCACCGAGGGCGTGCCGATCAACGACATGGTGCGCGTGAAGGCCGTGCTGAGCGGCTCGGCCAGCCTGCTGGTCGGTCCCAATTGTCCGGGAGTCATCACGCCCGGGGAGTGCAAGATCGGCATCATGCCGGGCTTCATCCACCGCAAGGGCCCGGTGGGCATCGTGTCGCGCTCGGGGACGTTGACGTACGAGGCCGTGTTTCAGACGACGCAGGTCGGTCTCGGCCAGAGCACCTGCGTCGGCATCGGTGGCGATCCGGTGCGCGGCATGAACTTCATCGACGTGATCGAGCGCTTCGAGCGCGACGGGGCCACCGAGGGCATCATCCTCGTCGGAGAGATCGGCGGCAGTGATGAGGAGGCCGCCGCCCGCTACATTCATAAGTTCGTCTCCAAGCCGGTGGTGGCCTACATCGCCGGCGTGACGGCGCCGCCCGGCAAACGCATGGGCCACGCCGGGGCGATCGTCGCCGGTGGCAAAGGAACCGCGGCCGACAAGTACGCGGCATTCGCCGCCGCCGGAGTGCGCACCATCAAGTCGCCCGCCGACCTCGGCGCCGCGATCGCAGCGCTGCTGCGGCCGGGGCGACCCGCGGCGCGAGGCAAGCGCGTGCCGGACGCGGCACCCAAGGCAAAGGCTAAGGGGTCGCGGCCGCGAGCGGGCGCGCGGCGTGGCCCGTCGACGCGAGCGCCCGGGGCGGCCCGCAGCGGTCGGCGAGGACGGCGGCGCTGACGGAACCCGCCTCACTCTCAATCACGGGTCCTTGAGTGCGGCGCAAGCGCCCCGATGTTGAGGCTCGAGTCCGCCGCCGCAGTCCGGTGAGGCATGGCTGAGTCGCTCAAGATCGCGCTGGCGCAGGTGAACCTCCTGGTCGGGGACGTGCGCGGCAACGCCGCGCGGGTTCTCGAGGGCGCACGCACCGCCCGCGACGAGCTCGGGGCGGACCTGGTGCTCTTTCCGGAGCTGGCACTCTCGGGCTATCCCCCCGAGGACCTGCTGTTCCATCGCGGCTTCCGGCGTCAGATCGAGCAGGGCCTCGCGCAGCTGCGCGCCGAGCTGGCCGAGACCGCCGTCATGGTGGGCTTTCCCGAATACACCCGCGCCGGCATCTATAACGCCGCGGCGCTCATCGCCGCCGGCGAGCTGGTGGCGATCCATCGCAAAGCGGAGCTGCCCAACTACAAGGTCTTCGACGAGAAGCGCTACTTTCAGCCCGGCAAGCAGCCGACGGTGGCCGAATACCGTGGCTTTCGTATCGGGTTGCTGGTGTGCGAGGACATCTGGGTACCGGAGCCTGCCCAGTTGGCGCGCGCCGCCGGGGCACAGCTGCTCGCCGTGATCAACGCCTCACCGTACGAGATCCACAAGCAGCGCGAGCGCGAGCAGGTCGCGCGCGATCGCGCCCGCGACGTGCGCCTGCCGCTCGCGTACGTCAACCTGCTCGGTGGCCAGGATGAGTTGGTCTTCGATGGCAACTCCTTCGTCATGGACGCCGCCGGCGAGGTGGTGATGCGCGCGCCGCCCTTCGAGGAGGGTGTCTGGGCGGCCGAATTCGTCGCCGATGCCCGCGGCACCGTGACGCCGCGCCCGGGCGTCGTCGCCCCCGAGCTCGCGGACGAGGCGAGCGTCTATCGCGCGCTCACCCTCGGGGTGCGCGACTACGTGCACAAGCACGGCTTCCCGGGAGTCGTGATGGGGCTCTCAGGCGGTATCGATTCGGCGCTGACGCTGGCGATCGCCGTGGATGCGCTCGGCCGCGAGAATGTCCAGGCGGTGATGATGCCCTCGCGCTACACCTCGCCGATGAGCCTCGAGGACGCCCGTGAGCAGGCGCGGCTGCTCGAGGTGAGCTACAGCGTGCTGCCGATCGAGGGTATGTTCGAGGCGACGCTCGCCACTCTCCAGGAGGAGTTTGCCGGCCGCCGCGCGGATGCGACCGAGGAGAATATCCAGTCGCGCTGCCGCATGCTGCTGCTCATGGCGATGTCGAACAAGACCGGGCGGATGCTGCTCACCACCGGCAACAAGAGCGAGATGGCGGTCGGCTACGCGACGCTCTACGGCGACATGGCCGGCGGCTTTGCGCCGATCAAGGACTGCAGCAAGCTGTTGGTCTACCGCCTCGCCAACTATCGCAACACCCTCGGTCGTGTCATTCCGCAGCGCGTGATCGAGCGAGCGCC
>Ga0187783_10001126_pt1 | contig 19748 bp, 16 predicted proteins | sample 1015_SJ02_MP02_2_FD_132471 | JGI IMG/M metagenome (GOLD analysis project Ga0187783, IMG submission 132471) | Tropical peat soil microbial communities from peatlands in Department of Meta, Colombia - 1015_SJ02_MP02_20_MG | ecosystem: Environmental > Terrestrial > Soil > Wetlands > Peat | place...
CGCGCGATGCCTGCGGCGAATTCCAGATCGGCGGAAAAAGCGGCACGGAGACGCTCCTTGTAAGACTGCAGTTGGCCCTCGATCAGAGCCTCGGCCAGCAGCTCACCCGAGCGCAGCGCGTAATATAGCCCTTCTCCGGTGATCGGATCGACACACGCCGCCGCGTCCCCCGCCATGGCCCAATTCTTTCCGGCGATGCGGCGGCCCCGAATCGTTTGCGCCTGAGGCGACGGCAGCACGTGGCTGTAAAATCGCGCGCCGTTCATCGGTATTTTTTCCTCGGTTACGAACCGATCGAGGTGTCCTCGCAACTCCTGCATGGGGCTCTGGCCCATCTTCGCGCAGATCCCCACGGACAGATGATCGGCGCGCGGAAATGACCAGAGGTAGCCTTCGAATTCCTTTAGAAATTTTACTTTGATGATGTCCTCTTCTGTCGGTACGAAGTAACCGAGCGTCAGTTCGAGGTCGCTCGCGCTGAGGGGTGTTGTCTCGGGCAGCAAGCGGTTGCGCGCGCCCGCCGCAACAACCACGAAATCGGAATGGCACGGCTCGCCTCCGGCCATCAGGCGCACGCGTAGTCCCCCCGTATCGACGCTTGTTACCCGGGCGCGAATCGTGCGGCAACCGGCAGCGATGGCTCGATCCAGGAGCAGGCCGTTCAAGACCTTCCTCGCGTAAATCACGATGGGATGGCTCATGTCGAAGCGCGCGCGATGCCCACTGCCGGAAATCAGCTCCGCCGTGCGCACGACTCTCTTGGGTTGACAGCCATCGAGCAGGAAGGGGTAGGCTTCGATGGCTTTGTGTGTCAGGCCGCCGCCACAGGGCTTTTCCCAGGCCAGACGCTCGTCGAAAATGGTGACCTGGAATCCATGGCTGGCCAAACGCTCGCCGCAAAGCGAACCTGCAGGTCCTGCTCCGACAATGACGATTTCTTTCACGCGTTGTGCCTGTGACCCTTTTCCGGTCTTGCTGTGCGCGGATCAGGTGAGTGGAAACACCGCCGCTATAAACCAGGCGGCGAGTATAGCACCAAAGACCGCTGCAGCCGTGGCCGAGCCCGTGCGTAGGCGTAGCGCATCGCTCGCCAGCCTTTCGAGAATCGAAAACAGCGCCAGCGAAGCTACCAAAATGAGGATCAACACTTGTCCGCTCGCCAGTGCGTAGTAGGCGAACAAACAAGCCAGCCAAAGCTCAGCCCGGAGGACGAGCGAAAGCGCGAATCGCAGCGCACGAGGACAACCCTCTCCGACTGGTCCCAGCATGACTTCCTCTGCGAAGCAGAAAATCCAAGCGGCGGGCAGGAGCCCGGCAAAACGGAGCCAGCGCGGCCGGCTGAGCCATAAGTCCGCGATCTGCCAGTTGAGCCAGGCCCCCAGGCCGAGCATGACAGCGAAGCCGAGCAGCGCAGCGACGAAAACGGCCCGGGGATTAAGTCCGAACGCCTGCTTTGCGGATTTCCAATTCAGCGCGAGGAGCAAGACGCCCACGATCAGCAGGGCGGAGGCGAGATAGGCTCCCGTGTATAGGTCGACGACTGACAGCGGGACCCACACTGTCAAAACCAGGACGGTCGCCATCGCGCACGCCACACCTTCCACGAGCGCAAGCGGAGCGGGGGGACCCGTGGCCGATGAATCGATGAAGGGTGGGCTCACGATCGTCGCAGCAGCCGTGGCAGAAAACGGAAAGAGCAACAGCAGGCCCAACAGGCCCGTGAGGGGCGCGAGATTTCTGTAGCGGTGGGATTGCTGGGGACCGCTGTGGTTCGGATTTGCGCCGTCCAGCACCCGGTTGATCCAATCGGCGGATCGGCGGAGGACGCGCGGATCGGTAAGCAGACTGGTGTGGTCGGAAAAAGAAATGACCTCCAGATGAAAGCCACGCGCCTGGCGAAAGTCATCGGCCTCGCTGCGCTCACCCCCTGCCGCCTGTGCCAGCATTTGCGCGGCGCGCTTGAGTACGGGAAGGTCATATTGCGCACTGAAGACCATCAGATTGGACGGCATCCGTTGGGGCAAAGGCATCGGAGCGGGCGAAAGCGCGACGGTGGCGGCCACCGGTTCGCGATCCGCTACGCGGATGGCAATCGCGCCTCCCATGGAGTGCCCCACGAGGATGGTCCTGTGCGGATCGATCTCGCCTGAGCGAACCAAGGATTCGACAACGACCCGCGCACAGTGATCGGCACGGGAGAACGAGAATCCATCCGTGTTGTCTCCATGCCCCGGCAGGTCGAACAGATACACACGCAGGCCTACCTCTCGCCTGAGGTAGTCGCCCAAACTCTTCATGATCTGGCGATCCGCTGCGAGCCCATGAAACACAAGCGCGGCATCCCGAGTCGTCTGGCGCGGCGCCAGAATCGTGACCGGCATATGGCAGTCGCCGGCCACCAGGACGAAATCGCGTTGCGGGGGTTCCCAACGGCGGAGGATTGACGCGCTCGCGGCAACCAGCAGCACGCCGGTAATCGCGAGCGCCATTTCCCATCGCTTCATCTTGCCCCCAGCGGTCGCCGCGCCGGGCGTGGTAAAATCATGTGCTCGGTCGAGCCCGCGGGGACCGACTGAGGGACAGAAGTTTGGGACTGTTGGTTTCGCAATCTGAGCTGATTCTCTACCCGGGCAGGTGGAAACACAACGCCCAGGGAGGGGTTTGCCCAAAAAGCGTATCCCACCTAGCAAGCAGCCACCCCGTTGCTACTCCCGCCCTCCCTATCCAGATCGATGGCCCCTCTTGCCAGGGAAACACCGCTTTCTCGTGACGCGCCGATGATCCTGCCTTTCGTCTCCGAATTGCTTGCCCAGGTGGCGCGGCGTCCAGCCGTAGAGGAGGCGTGTGACCGGCTTCGCCGCAATGTCGGCGAAATTCGCATCGCGGGGCTCACCGATCCGGCGAAAACGCTGGTGGTGCCGCTCGTGTTTAGTGAGACCGGCCGCTCCACGATTTTCGTGGTCGGCTCGAATGAGCGCGCAGAAGCGTTGATCGAGGCGGTACGCTGGTCCTATCGCGCGATTACAGGGAAGCCGGGAAGCCGCGTGGCGTATCTTCCGGCATACGAGGTGCTGCCCTACGAAAATCGTTCGCCGCACGGGGAAATCGCCGAGGCTCGCGCCGTCGCGTTGTGGGGACTGGCGAACGGCGAGCTCGATCTCGTCGTCGCGCCTGTCGAGGCTGTGCTGTGGCGCATGCACGAGGCTTCTTTCTACCGCGATCTAGCTCTTCCGATCGCGCGGGATCTATCGATTGCGCACGAGGAGCTCGTGGGTTTCCTCAACCGCGCTGGTTATGAGAAGCAGGCTAGCTGCGAGATGCCGGGGCAGTACTCGGTCCGCGGCGGCATCATCGACGCCTTCTCGCCGGAAGCGCCGCAGCCCGTCCGCATCGAACTGCTGGGCGACACAATCGAATCCATTCGCGCCTTCGATCCGGCTACGCAGCGCTCGACCAACCCGGTCGAGCGCACCGTGCTTTTGCCGCTGACCGAAGTCTTTCACGATGCCGGAGCTCTGGCGCGCCAGCGTGTCCCCACAAAGTCGGGAGGCCCTGACGAACCACCGCCCGGCTTTTATCCCGGATGGGAGTTTCGCGACATGGCCGGGAGCGAGCGGCCGGGCATCGTCTTTGATCTCGCCGGCGAACCTGTGCTGGTGATCGATGAGCCTACCGAGCTGGCCCAGGCGGTCAAAGCGTACCGCACACAGCTTCAAGAAGCCTTCGATCAAGCGGAGGACCCTCTCGCCGAGCCTCCCGAGCGCTACATCCTCAGTGAAGATGAGTGGTTGCTCGCGCTCGAGCTTTTCCCGCGCCTGGCGGTCGAGCGTCTCACGCTGGCCGGCAACGGACCCACCCCTCTCGTACTTCAAACACAGCCCACGCCCCGCTATCACGGCAATGTCAGCGCGTTCATGGCCGAGGTGCGCGGCCGGCTCAGCGCGCGCGAACAGGTGATCGTTTCGGCGGCGAGCACCGGCGAACTCGAGCGGCTCGCGGATATCTGCCACGAGTACGAACTGCCCTATCGATTGGGGGAACTGGAAAAGGATGCCACCGTCACGCGACTAGCTGAAGAGTCCAGCGGCGGCGGCGTCCCCGCCATGGCGCTCGTGAAAGCACCTCTCCCGGAAGGCGTCGTCTTCGACGAAGCTCACATCGCCTTTTACGGCAACGCCGATCTGTTCGAATCTCTTCCTGCGCAGCGGACCCGGGCGCGGCCAAAGACAGCAACCTTCTTCAGCGACCTATCCGACCTCAAACCTGGCGACTTCGTGGTGCACGTGGACCATGGGATTGGGCAGTTCGAGGGCTTACGGCAGGTAGCGGTGGACGGCGCGCACGGCGAATTTATGCTGCTGCGCTATGCGGGCGACGCGCGGCTCTACGTTCCTCTGGCCCGGCTCGATCTCGTTCAGAAGTACCAGTCGCTCGGCGGAGCCGAACCCGCCCTGGATCGGCTGGGCGCTACCCTCTGGGAAGCGCGTAAGTCACGCGTGCGCAAATCGGTCAGCGACATGGCCGATCAGCTTCTGGCGCTCTACGCGGAACGAAAAACCGCTCCCGGCCACGCTTTCTCGAACGATTCCAACTGGCAACGCGAGTTCGAGGACGCGTTCGAGTTCGAGGAAACTCCCGATCAGCAGCGCGCCATTGCAGACGTCAAACGCGACATGGAAGCGGCCTTGCCGATGGACCGCCTGCTGTGCGGCGACGTCGGCTACGGCAAGACAGAAGTGGCCATGCGAGCGGCCTTCAAGGCCGTCGCCGACGGAAAACAGGTCGCCGTCCTGGCACCGACGACCGTCCTGGCGTTCCAGCATCTGGAAACCTTTCGGCGCCGCTTCGCCGCGTTTCCGATGCGTATCGAGATGTTGAGCCGGTTCCGCACCGACAAGGAACAGGTAAAGACGCTCGAGGAACTCGAAGCCGCTAAGCTTGACATCGTCATCGGAACACATCGCCTTCTTTCGAAGGACGTAAAATTCTCCGACCTGGGCCTGCTCATTGTGGATGAGGAACAGAGGTTCGGCGTGGCGCACAAGGAGCGCCTGAAAGAGATGCGGAAAAACGTCGACGTTCTGACCATGTCCGCCACCCCCATTCCGCGCACGCTTCATATGTCGCTCGTGGGTCTTCGGGATATGAGCGTGATCGAGACGCCGCCGCGGGACCGGCTCGCGATTCAGACCACGGTTGCTCCCTTCCAGGAGACGCTGATCCAGCGGGCGATCGAAGAAGAATTGGCGCGACACGGCCAGGTGTTTTTTGTGCACAACCGCGTCGAATCGATTGCCTCGCTCGCAAACATGGTGAGCCGGCTCGTGCCTCGCGCGCGCGTGGTGGTCGGCCACGGCCAGATGCGCGAAAGCGAGCTCGAAAAAGTAATGCTGAAGTTCGTGCGCAACGAGGCAGATATTCTCGTCTCCACCACGATCATCGAGAACGGGCTCGACATCCCTCGCGCGAACACCATCCTGATCAATCGCGCCGATCGCATGGGCCTTTCGGAGTTGTACCAACTCCGTGGGCGAGTCGGCCGGTCGAACCAGCGCGCATACGCCTATTTGCTGGTTCCAGCAGAGGGCGCCCTCACGCCCATCGCTCGCCAGCGGCTCGCAGCCCTCAAGGAATTCAGCGAACTCGGCGCAGGCTTCCGCATCGCCGCGCTCGATCTGGAATTGCGCGGAGCGGGAAATCTGCTCGGGCGCGAACAGCACGGACATATCGAGGCCGTCGGGTTCGACATGTACTGCCAGATGATGGAGCGAGCCGTAGCCGAACGGAAAGGCGAAGCGGTTGCGCCCGAACGCAGGGTTACCCTCAATCTCGGACAAGACCTGCGGATCCCGCCCGAATACATCGAAAACGAAAACCTGCGCCTGCGCATCTATAAGCGCATCGCCACGGTCACATCGGAGCTCGAACGAGAAGAGGTCCGGCGAGAGCTCGGAGACCGGTTCGGTCCTCTGCCACCGGCCGTATCGGATCTGCTTGATTATGCGGTGGTCAAGGCGATGGCCGAGCGTCTGGCGGTTGCCACCATCGACCGCCGCGGTGACCAGATCGCTATCAAGTTTCACGAGGACACAACGCTTGGACCGGAGCGACTGGTGAAACTGATCGGAAAGCGGCGTGACCTGCGCATCGACCCTGCGGGCGTGCTGTGGCTCACGTGGAAGAGCGGAAAAGACGGAAAAGTCGCTCCCCTGGAAGTAGTGAGAAACGTGTTGAAGCAACTACAGTCGTAGCGATACACTTCTCTTCGCGGGTCCGGCAAGGAACCGGAGCTCCGCCTGGGAAGGCGACATTCGCATACCGGCGAAGCGCTCGGTGAAGGGCAGGCCAATAACGCCTGCGAAGATAAGCAGCACAGTAGGCACTCGAACTGCGAACCCACCGAAGCCGCTCGACCAGTGGCAGCATCAATCCTCGGGCTTGTGGCCGGGGAGGATGTCAAGGACATGAGAAATCACAGATGGGACTCGATGGCTGGTCTGATTTTCCCTGCCTTGTTTTTGCTGGGCGCGGTGCCCTCGCACGCGCAGTCGAAGCCGAGTGTGGTCGAAGAAATTGTCGCGCGCGTGAACAATCAGATCATCACCATGTCCGATTATCAAAGGGCCGGCGCTGGACTGCAGCAGGAGGTCCAGCAGGATTGCCAGAATTGCACGCAGCAGCAGATCGCCAGCGAAGTCGCGGAACGTCGCAAGAACCTGTTGCGCGACATGATCGACCAACAGCTGTTGGTTGAGCGCGCCAAGGATATGGACATCAACGTGGAGACCGATCTCATCAAGCGTCTCGATGAGGTGCGCAAACAGAATAATCTCGCCACCATGGAGGACCTCGAAAAGGCTGTCGAGGGGCAGGGTTTGGTCTGGGAAGACTACAAGAACCAGATTCGCAATGGCATGCTGACCCAGGAAGTGATTCGCCGAGAAGTGGGCGGTCACCTGGATATCGGCAGCGATGAAGTCAAGAAGTACTACGACGCCCACAAGCAAGACTACAACCGCCCCGAACAGGTAGCGCTGGCAGAAATCTTCCTCAGCACCGAAGGCAAGAGCCCGGAGGAGATCGCCGAGGTTCACACGCGCGCCGATGATCTGCACAACCGCTTGGTGAAGGGCGAGGATTTTACGGCTCTGGCTAAGCGCTATTCACAGGGTTCGACGGCAGAGGAGGGCGGCGCCCTCGGGGAATTCGAGCGCGGTCAGCTGGCCAAACAGCTCGAGGATGCCGTCTTTGGTCTCGAGAAAGGTCAATTTACCGACGTCATTCAGACCAAGACGGGCTTCGAGATCTTGAAGGTGGTAGACCACTTTCAGGCTGGCTTGCAGCCCCTTGATAAAGTCGAGGGTGAAATCACCAACATACTTTACCGGCAGAAGATGGAACCAGCCTTGCGCACTTATCTCGCGCAGTTGCGCGAAGAGAGTTACGTACAAGTGAAGCCCGGGTATACGGATACGGCCGCGGTTCCTGGAGCGACCGTCATTCAGGAAGTCGCACCGACGCCGGATACTCCGGACAAAAAGAAATCCAAGAAGAAAGCACCGCTTCCAAAAGTCAACAGCTGATGAAACCACAGTTTATCGCTGGCCTTGCCGATGGCCAGGTCGTTTCTTCTCTGTTCCTGGTGCGCGAGAAGGAAATTCGAACTTCGCTGCGTTCGGGAAAGTCTTGGCTCGAACTCAACCTGGCCGACCGCTCCGGGAGCATCCCCGCAAAGATGTGGGACAACTTCGAAGCCCTGGCCAAGACGTTCGACTGCGACGACGTTGTGCGTGTTCGCGGGCGCGTGAAGGTTTACAACGGGCAGAAGGAGTTGACGCTCGAGCAGATCGTTCCTACCGTCGACAGCGACTACGATCTCGCCGATTTTCTGCCGCACACCAAACACGACGTCGAACAGCTCTATGCTTCGCTCGAGGCCGCCGTCGCGGGAATGAAAAATCCTTGGCTCCGGCAGCTGCTCAGCTCCATCGTCGGAGATCCGGACATCGTGCCGCGGCTCAAACGAGCCCCCGCCGCCATGACCATGCATCACGCGTATCTGGGCGGCCTGCTCGAGCACGTCGTGAGCCTCGTGGGTCTCGCCGCCGCCGTCTCGGCGCATTACCCCGAGCTCGATGCGGACCTACTTCTCACCGGGGTCGTTTTGCACGATATAGGGAAGCTCGAGGAACTTCGCTATGTTCGCGGGATCGATTACTCGGACCAAGGCCGCCTGCTTGGGCACATCATGCTGGGAGTCCACCTCTTTCGGGAGAAATGCCGGCAGATACAGGGATTCCCGCGGCCACTGGCTGTGCTGGTTGAGCATTTGATCGTCAGCCATCACGGAACCTTCGAATTTGGGTCGCCCTCGCTGCCGCAGATTCCCGAGGCCGTGATGCTGCATTTCATCGACGATATGGATTCCAAGATGGCCGGCATGAGGGCGACGCTCGACGCAGCCTCGGCGGATGATTCGGAAGGAAATTGGACCGATCGTAGCCCCTCTCTTCGGCGCGCCCTGCTTCGCGCGGCCAGGTATCTGGCCATTCCCGGAGCCCCGGGAGCGCCCGCAGCCGGAACCCGAAAGGAATAGTGCTTATGGTCGAGCGCACACCATCGCCACGCCATTCGCTCCTCGATCTTGCTCCGCTGGAGCTGGAATGCATGAACATGCTCTGGCCATTGGGGGAAGCGACGGTCCGCGAGATTCGCGACCGGCTCACTCCGCGTCGTACGCGCGCGTACACAACGATCATGACGATCATGGACCGCCTGGCACGCAAGGGAGTCGTCGAGCGGCGCAAGGCTGGACGCGCCTATGTGTATCGCGCCAGACTTGCCGCCGAGGACGCGCGTTCTCACGCGCTCGCTCAAATCCTCGAGAATTTCTTCGGCGGCTCGAAAGAGGCCCTACTGGCGCAACTCGGCAAAGGCGTCGCGATTCGCCCAGCCGCGGACGCTCGGAACAGCTCGGGCCAAGAAGGCGAACCGCGAACGGGTGGTGCCACCCCCCCCGTTTCCGGATTCGACTAATGTTTCCCGCCGGTCTGAGCATTCGTAGCCTAGCCATCCGCCCGGCCACCATTCTCGCGCCCATGGCCGGTCTCACCGATACCGTCTTCCGCCGCGTGATTCGCTCGCTCGGAGCGTGCGGCTTGATCATGACGGAGTTTACCAGCGCCGAGGGTCTGACGCGCAAATCGGCGCGCACCCTGCAGTATCTGTACTTTGACGAAGATGAGCACCCGATCGCCGGCCAGATTTTCGGCTCCGACCCGCAGGTCATGGCGTCGGCTGCCGCCCTCGTCGAAGACCTGGGCTTTGACCAGGCCGATATCAACCTAGGCTGCCCCGTAAAGAAGGTTGTGAAATGCGGCGGCTCGGGACTGCTGCGTGACCTGCCACATCTGGAAAAACTGTTGCGCGCGGTTCGCGCCGCGGTTCGGATCCCGCTGACCATCAAGATTCGATCTGGCTGGGATGAAAACAGCCTCGTCGCAGTCGACGTGGCGCGGATGGCCGAACAGATTGGGATTGAAGGGATCGCCGTTCACCCACGCACCCGCATGCAAGGTTATGCGGGGTTTGCCGATTGGAAGATCATCCGCGACGTGAAGCAAGCCGTCGGGATTCCCGTGATCGGAAACGGTGACGTTCGCAAGCCGGAAGACGCCGTGCGGATGATTGAAGAAACGGGTTGTGATGCCGTGATGATTGGCCGCGCGGCCTCCTCGAATCCGTGGGTTTTCCGCCAGATCGCCGAGTACCTCTCGACCGGCTGCTACCAGGAGCCGACCGAATCGGATCGCTATAGCTTGCTGTCCAGCTATTTCCGGAGCCTGAGGGATGCCGACATGCCGGACGCAATCGGCAAGATGAAGCAGTTTGCGACTCTGTTCACCCACGGCATCGCGAACGGCAGCCAGCTGCGCCAGCAAGTCCACCACGCACACTCGGCCAGTGAAATTCTGGAGCGCGTCGACTCATTCTTTGCGCATGCGCAACAGGCGAGGTAACCCGTCGAAACACACCTACCCTTCGCGGGTGATCAGAAGCTGTTTGTAGGCTTCCCGTCGGGTAAGGCCACGCTCGCGCGCGACTTGCTTGAGCGCCATCTTTCGATCCAAGCCGCGCTCCCGCATGATCTCCTCGACCCGCCTGGCCAGCGGCACCCGGTCACCGGTAGCCGCGGCAGGGTGCGGCACGTGACCGTCAGGAGGCCCGATCAGCAGCGTGATCTCTCCTCGGGGCGCCTTTTTCCGGGCGGCCTCGATCAGATCCTCGATGTGCCCGCGCTGAAACTCTTCGTACAACTTCGTCACTTCCCGAGCAACCACGGCGGGACGATTCCCAAGAATCTCGAGAATGTCCTCCAAGGTGTCCAGCAGGCGGTGTGGCGCCTCATAGAGAGCCAGCGTCCGTGTGTCGGAAGCGAGCGCGCGGAGCGCCTTGCGCCGTTCGGTGGGCCGCGGTGGTACGAACCCAACAAAGACGAACTGCTCGATCGGCATTCCCGAAGCCGCCAGCGCCGCCACGAAGGCGGATGCTCCCGGTACAGGCACAACACGGATCCCGTGCCTGAGGCACAGGCTCACCAGCCGATGGCCGGGATCGGAAATGGCAGGCGTTCCTGCGTCGCTGACCAGTGCGACCTTGGCGCCCTGCTCTAGCTCGATCACGATCTCGGCCGCACGCGTCATTTCGTTGTGTTCGTGATAGCTCACAAGCCTCTTCGAGATATCGAAGTGCGAGAGGAGCTTCAGCGTCTGCCGCGTATCCTCGCAAGCGACCACGTCGGCTTCCTTGAGAATGCGCAGTGCGCGCATCGAAATATCCTCAAGATTGCCGATCGGCGTGGCAACCACGTAGAGGCAGCCCGCATCGCGGCCCGCCGTCGTGCTCGCCTTCTTTGCCACCGCGCCCCTGCCTCGAACTGCTGAACGAGCGTAAGCCGCGGACGCCCTGTTTTGCAAGGCGGTTGTGCGGTCGGTCGATTTGCGGCGAGCCACAAGCCTCGCCGGGCAAGGTAGCAGGACGGAGTTGTACTATAATTCAGACGTAGGAATTTAAATCATCCGAAATCAATGCTGAAGGAGCACTAAATGGCTCAAGGTACGCCTGTAAAACACAAGAAGAAGACGAAATCCGTCTTGAAGAATATTCGCCACACCGAGCGGCGCGCGGCGATTAACCGCATGAACCGAACGCGCGTGCGTACTGCGATTCGTCGCATGCGTACGGCTCTCGGCTCAGCCGATGCTGCGGGCGCCGAGAAGCTGGCCTCGGCGACGTTTTCGGAAATCGACAGGGCCGTCCGCAAGCATACTCTCTCTGAGAACACGGCCAACCGCTACAAATCGCGGTTGGCGCTGGCCATGAACGCACTCAGGGCGAAGAAGTAGATTTCTGCCCTGGGCCGCCCTGCGAGTCAAGCCGAGTGGTTCGGCCGCTGGTTCAGGCGGAGTCTGCGATCGATCCTGCGGTGGACGAGGTGAGACGCGCGACCAGAAATTCGAGTGTTGCGCGCGGATCCGGATTTGCAGATTTGAGCCGACTGTCGGCTTCGGCCAGCACCACGATGCCCGCTAAGAGATCTTCTTTTGCGATACGGTGTGCCTGACGAACGGCCCCCTCGGCGGATTCGGGCCGCATGCCCAACTGCCGCGCCGCTTGATAGCCCCGGGTTTGTCGAGGTAGATCGCGCGCTTCGACCAGTTTTCGGTAGACCCACGCGAGCGCTCCGACGATACCGGCCGGCTGTTCGCCGTCGCGCCATAAAGTGTCGACTAACGCCAGCGCCTGGTCGCGTCGCCCACTGGCGAGCAGATCGGCGAGCTGCCAGACCGTGTTCTGGCGCGCCGAGACGACCAGGGTCTCAATGTCCGCCGTGGTGATCGTCCGTCCGCGCGCATAGCTGGCCAGTTTTTCAAGTTCGATACGCATGCGGGCGGGCGACCCGTTCAACATTTCAGCCAGCACCGCGGCTGCCTCTCGGTCGATCTCCGCGCCCAGATCTTGTGCCATCTGCGCTGCGTATAAAGGGGCTGACTCCTTACCGACCTTCAGCTCAACGACCAACCCCTTGTCATAAAGCAGCTTCCCGAACCGCTGGCGGCCGTCGAGTCCCTCGGCCTCGATCACCAGCACGGTAAAAGGCGCGGGCGATTTGAAATATTCTTCCAGCGACCTCAGAATTTCGTCTCGCGATTTTTCCCCTAGTTTCTCGACGGACTCAGCGTTTTCGACAACGATGACTTGGTGCCGCGCCAGCATCGGCACCGTCTGGGCCCGGCCCAAAATCTCGTCCCAGCTCGCCTCGCGCGCGGAGAGACGCAGCACTGCCCAGTCGCGCGCTTCGGGCGGCACGAACGTTTCGATGATTCGAGAACGGCACAACTGGCGCAGGTAAACATCCGTCCCTTCGAGCACGACCGCCGCAACCGGCCTGCCGTGCGCAAGCCGCTGAACGAGCTTTTCCGGTGACGCCGTGGACATCAGAAACCCTCCAGCACATCTGCGACGAGATGGGAGGCGAAGTCGCGCGACATCCGGTCCAGCGCGGGAGACTGCTCATTGAAAAAAACAGTCACGTCCGTCGAAATCTGATACTCGTCGCGAAAAATCATATCGTCATTGTGGTAGACAGGCTTTTCGGTGCGGTTGTCAACGAGCCGCACTTTGGTGTGCACGGTGACGATCATGGTGGTCACCTGGCCTGTCGTTGCTTCGAACAACAACGGGTTTGTTTCGATCGATACGACCTCGCCCGTCAGGACGGCATCGGCCGAGGCAGGATCTTGCACGATCCGGTATTTCGTCCGGGTGATAAATTCGCGTATCACGGCCTCGGTGAATCGCTGCTCAATGCGATAGTTCGTTGTGTCGTTCTTGAACGCGGGAATCGCGATCGTTTTCCACCCCGACGGCAAATTCGCGGAGCGCCCCGCGAGGTGATAGCCGCAACCCGACCATGCCAGCGGGAAAAGAGCCAGAAGGACTCGGAATAGAGTAAGGTGAGTCTTAGTGCGCCGAACTGACAAGGAGCTCCTCCGCAATGCGTACCGCATTGCCGGCCGCTAGGCGCAAGTTGTCCGCAACTCCCCAAATCCACATGGCATTGGGAACACTCAGATCCGGTTCGATTCGCATGAGTTGGATGTCGCTTTCGCCTGCCACGCTGACGTTGGTCGGGGGCGGGTCACCCGGCCGAGCGATCTTTACGCCCAGTCCGACCAGCGCCGCTTCCACCGGCTCGGGCTTTCGCCGCGACTCCGTCTCGAAATAGGCAGCGAAAGCATACCCATAAAACACGGGTGCTTGCACCAATTGAATCGCGGGCACCGGCGCCAGGGCACCGAGATAACGCGCCACCTCACGTGCAATTCCACCCCGAATCTCCGCCAGGCTTGGCTTGCTTGCCTCACCGTAGCGGGCGAGAAGATTAAAGGCGACTTGCGCATCGAAGACAGGCTGCGCAGTCTCGCGGAAGGAAAGCAGGCTCGCCGTCTGACTCTCCAGCTCCTCCACACCAGCCTGCCCATGTTCCGACACCGGAGGAAACAACAGCACGGAAACTCGCCGGGGCGCAAAGGCGTTCAGTCCCACCGCGAGCGTACAGACGATGATGACCGGCGGAGACGGTGAGGCATAGACCCCGCCCGCCTTCGAACCGTTTTCCGCCGCTTCTTTCTGGGCGGGCGACACGGGCGCAAGAGACGGAATCGCGCAACTTGCCGAAGCGCCGGATTTTGCCAAAGCACCGGTTAAATCGATCACCGTCGCTCCGGATTTCGCGGCGACCTGCCAATTGCGTTCGGCATCGGATGCACTTCCTGCAAAAAACACAAACTGGGCAGCCTCGAAGCTGTCTTCCTCGAGGGCGCGTATAAACGTCGCTTCTCCACCGGCCTCGGTGAGAGTTCCAGCCATGGCGCTCTCATCGAGAAGGACGATATCGCTGGCCGGAAAGTTGCGGTCTTCCAAGACCTGCTTGAGTTCCTTGCCTAGCAGAGAGGACGCACCAACGATGGCTACGCGATAGATACTACCCGGCCCGGAGGGCATAGCTCAGGCATGGCGTGAAGCGAGGCGATGACGAGCGGATCGAACGACCTGCAGCGTGACCCCGTGCAGCACGTAGGCAGCCGCAACAACGAGCAACGTGGGTCGTGAGAAGAACCAGATTCCGCCGATCAGCAGGGCAATCAGCACGACAAACAGCGAGGGCCAGCGCTGCGTCCAGGGGATGTCTTTGAAGCTGTAATGACGCACCGTACTTGACATCAGCACTCCCAACACGACCAGCAGCGCAAGCCACAGCACCGCGAGCCGCGGGTCGGAGACGGGATTCTCAAAGAAATGAACGGTCGCCGCAATCATGCCCGCCGCGGCGGGCGTGGGCATGCCAGCAAAAAAACGGTTGCTGCCGGGTGCCATGCCCTGGATGTTGAAACGCGCCAGCCGCCAAGCGCAGCACCCCAGATAGAAAAATCCAACCAGCCAGCCCAGCTGGATCAAGTGAGAGCCCTCCAGCGCGCCGATGGCAGCGGCCGTGTGAACGCCCCAAGCGTAGGCGAGCAGTGCGGGGGCCATTCCGAAGCTGACCACATCGGCCAGCGAATCGAACTGCTTTCCGAACTCGCTGTTGGTACCCATGGCGCGCGCGACGCGCCCGTCGAGCGAGTCAAAGATAATGGCGAAGCCGATGGCCCGCGCGGCGTTGTCCATATCGGCAATCGTGCCTTCCAGCGTGGCCAGAATCGCGTAGTACCCGCAAAGAAGATTGGCCACGGTGAAAACGCTGGGCAGGATGTACACGCCGCGACGTAGGCGGTGGCTGCGGAATGGTTTCCGCGAGCCTTCTTCTTGACCGATCGGGTCTAGGTTGTTGAATTCCATTGAGCCACGACCGTTTCTCCGCCCTTCGCGAACTGTCCGCGTCGAACCTTAACCTCGGCGTGCTTCGGGAGCCAAATATCCACGCGGGAACCAAACCGGATCATTCCGACACGTTCACCGGTGGCGACTTCGTCACCCTCGTGTTTCCAGCATAACACGCGGCGGGCGATCGCTCCGGCGATTTGTTTGACAATCATGGTCGTCGTTGGCGTATTGATATAGATAACGTTCTGCTCGTTTTCGCGCGAGGCTGCCGCGCGGTAAGCCCCGTGGAATTTACCCGGGCGATACTCAATTTTGGAAATTCGCCCGGCCAACGGCGCCCGCTGCACATGCACGTCCCATATCGAGAGAAAGATGCTGATGCGGCGACCCGGCACCGATCCGAACTCCTCCTCGACAATTTCCACGACACGCCCATCGGCTGGTGCCACAACGGCTCTGGGATCATCGGGAATCGCGCGATCGGGATCGCGGAAGAAATAAAAGACAAACAGGCCCAGAAAAAAGAAAATCGCCGCCGGCCACCTCCAGCCCGCCATCAGGCAGGCCGCGGCGATCACCAGGGGCGGGATCGCAAATTTGTACGCTTCCCTGACCATAGAGCGTGGAAAATCCTGTGCGGGAAAGTGCGGCGATGGCGCGCCTGCCGCAAGCCGCTCGCCAAATGCAGATGTATTGTACGACAGAACAGGAACGGCCGTGCTCCCCTAGGGACGCATCGCTTGCTGGTGTTGAGCGAGAATTCGCTCCATGCGGTCTTTCAAATGCAGCTTGCGTTTCTTGAGGGCCGTCTCACGGATCAGTTCTTCCGAATTCAGGTAGGAGGATTTGAGGATCTGATCGAGTTGTGATTCGCAGCGGGAATGTTCTTCGGCGAGCTTTCGAAATTCGGGGTCGTTTGCCAACAGGGACTGCCGGATATCCTGGCTTGTTAGCGCCATTCCTTCCCTCCTGGTTGTGTGAAGTGTTCACATGGCTCGAACTTTTACCACAAAGGCGTGCCGGCGCCAATAGCGGGCCTGTGAATTTCGCGCCCCGCGTTCCCCAATCGGTCACACCCGAGGCTCATCCAGCTGCTTCAGAACGAATTGATCAGTTCAACCGAAAGCAGGCGGGCCTTTTGGGCGAGGTTCTGTGCGCGCGCCCAATCGCCGTTCTTGCTGGCGTCGCGCGATTGCGCGAGGAAACTGTGGATCTTTTCCGTCAGGTCCGATTGTGCCGCATTGAGCCGCTTGCCGTCGGCCTGCTGCAGATTGCTTTCCGCCACGTAAATATCCTCGTTGGTCTTGCGTTGATAAGCGGCTTCGTCTCCAGGGGAGAGTTGGGGTGAGATTTGCGGTGCCGGCAGGTGCGAGGGGGCGGCATCGACGTCGGCCGGAGCCTGCTCTGCTGCGGGCTTGCGCGGCGCAGCTGGCTTCGTCGCCGGAATCGCCACCGGTGGCGCGGGCGTGGGTGCCACCGGAAGAGTGGGCGCCGCTACGGCTGCCTGCTCGGCCGGGGGAGTGGCGTCTGTATCCGGCGCGGTCGTCATCGGGCGCACCGCTTCGATCGGAACCGTTGCCACGGGCGCCGCGGCCTGGACTTGCTTTTCCGCGCATCCGCTCAGTGCGGGCGCGAACCCACAGGCAAGCAGAACAACCATTCGAACGTCGCTGCGTGATCGGCTGGGCACCTATCTCTTCTCAGCTGCGAGCGGTCTAGGAATGAACTCGCTTGTCTTCTCGGCCGGCACATTGACCGGGCGTGCCAGCGGAAGCTCGATACGGAAAGTCGTCCCCCTTCCAGGTTCCGACTCAAATTCTATCCGGCCTTCGTGCAACTGCACAAATCGAAATGTGTTCGCCAGTCCAATTCCGCTGCCTCCGGGACGCGTCGTGAAAAACAGTTGAAAAATTTTCTTTTGGTCTGCCGGCGAAATCCCTCGCCCGGAGTCCTGGACGGCGATCACCGCAAATTCGCCTGCTTGCTTCAGGTTGACCGAGATTTTCCCTCCGCGATCGGTGAACTCGCAGGCATTCAGCACCAGATTCAGCACCGCCTGGTGAATGAGCTGGCGGTCCGCGAACACCGGCGGAAGATCCGGCGGGGCCTCGCTGCGAAGCCCCAGCCCCGCCCTGACAGCCGCCGGTCGTGCCGCTTCGAGCACGTCTTCTGCCACCACCCGCAGGTCCAGCTCCTCAAGCTTCAGTTCCAGAGGCCGGGTGAAATTGAGAAATGTCTTGACCGCCCGGTCCAGCCGGTCGATTTCGCTGTCCAGCATCTTGACCGCCTGCTGTGGCTCGGGGTCGACAGGCATATTGGCCTTCAGCACCTCGAGCCATAGGCGCATGGAGTTGAGGGGATTCTTGACTTCGTGCGCCACACCGGCCGTCTGCCTGCCGAGCACGGCCATACGCTCGGACAGTTGCAACTGGTTGCCGATCCGTTCGAGCGACCCGACATCGCGCAGCGTGACCAACGTGCCCATGCGCATTCCGTGTTCGCGCACCACCTGCACGCTGATGCCCGTGCGGCGGGGCCCCGCGCCCTCGTCGAGCGTCACTTCCCTTCCTTCGGTGGGCTCGATCTGATGGCCCTCGATTTTCAACACGCCCCGGAGCGGGTGCCGCAGAGGAAAAATCTCCGCAACCGAAAGGCCGCGCAGTTCCTCGACCCCCCTTCCCAGAAACTTCTCGACGGCCGGACTTACTAAAACGGCGCGGCCCTGGGCATTGAACAGCAGCATGCCGTATTCGAGCCCGCTCATCACCTGATCCAGGTTTTCCCGCAGCGTGCTGAATACCTCGCGCACATCTCGGAGCTGCTTTCCGATTCCCACGATCTTCGTGCTCACGGCCCCGAACTCATCGCCGCGCGCCACGACCGGCTCCGCATCGAATTGCCCCGCCGAAATGCGGTCCAGTTGCGCCGAGATTCGCGCGACGGGAGCCAGCGCGATCGAGCTCACAAAGAAGGCCAAAAGCGTGGAGACGAGCACGGAGCCGAGCGCCCAGGAGAGGGCCGACTCGAGCCCGGGTAGGATCTGCTCGCGGATCAGCGCCGACGACAGCCCCACGCGGATGTCACCGAACGGGGCCCCCTGGAGCAGGAACGGAAGGGAGAACTCATAGGTTTGCGGCGGGCCCAGCAATTCGCGCATTTGCTGGAAAAACCCGCCGCGCGCCAGGGATCGGATGGCCGGGCGTTGCGCGAGTTTCTGACCCCTGAGCGTCGCGTCGCTTGAAATCATCACCGTCGCGTTGGAGTCGCTGATCGTAATTTCGTAGATGGTGGGCGAGATTCCGACATCGGACTCGATTAGCGAATTGAGCGTGCTGCTGTTGTCGAAAACGCGCTGGACGTAGTTGCGCAGATCCGTGCTGTTGAACGAAGCCGGCGCCTGTCCCTGCTCGGCAGCCTCTTTCAAGGCGTGCCCGCAGGCATCCAACACCTGCTGCGCCACGAATCCCGCCGTGTCGTTGGCCTGACGCAGCGTCTGTCGCATCAGACGCGCAATATAGAGGCTGGACACTACCGTCACCACGAGCAAAACGAGCAGCGACGTGGCCAGCGTGAACTTAGTTTTCAGGCTGAGACGCATCGTTCCGCCCCGCCTCGTATTCTTTCAGTTTATTGTGCAGCGTCTTGAGGCTGATCCCGAGCAGCTCCGCCGCGCGCGTCTTGTTGTGACTGGTGGCCGCCAGAGTTTGCAGGATCAGCTCGCGCTCCGCGTCATCCACCGTCGTGCCGACAGGGAAGCGAAGGCCGCTGAGCCCCGATGTGCTCACCGCAGGCGCATGGCCGAAATCCGGCGGCAAGTGCTGTCGGTTAATGGTTCCGCGATCGGAGGCGATCACCGCGCGCTCGAGCACATTGCGGAGTTCGCGCACATTCCCAGGCCAGGGATGCGAGCGCAACAGATCCACGGCATCGGCGGCCACACCGGTGACTCGCTTCCCGTGTTTTGCCGAGATGTCGGCAAGTAGATGCTCGATTAACAAAGCCAAATCGTCTTTGTGCTCGCGCAGGGGTGGTAGATGGATGTGGAACACATTCAACCGGAAATAAAGGTCCTGGCGCAACTGTCCGTTGGCCACGGCCTGTTCGGGATTCTTGTTCGTCGCCGCCAGCACGCGCACGTCCACCGGGGTTTCCACCCGGCTGCCCAGGCGCCTGATTTTGTGATCCTCCAGCACGCGCAGCAGTTTCGCCTGTGTCGGCGCGGGCATCTCGCCGATCTCATCCAGCAGAAGCGTTCCGCCGTGCGCCAGTTCGAAGCAGCCAATGCGCCGCTCCGCGGCTCCGGTGAAGGCACCTCTCTCATGACCGAAAATCTCGCTTTCCATCAGCGACTCGGGAATGGCCGAGCAGTTGATGGCCACGAACGGACGCTCGGCGCGGGGCGACAGCATGTGGATAGACCGTGCCACGATCTCTTTTCCAGAACCCGTTTCACCGGTAATCAGGACGGAGGCCGTTGAGGGCGCGGCCATTTCCACATGCCGCATCACCTCCTGCATTGCCGCGGATGAACCGACCAGCTCCCCGAGCTTTCCCGCCTCGCGCAACTGCCTGGTCAGGACGGCGACCGCCTGCCGGTCCCGTACCCGTCCGAGAGCGCGGTCAAGCAGGGCTCGCAAGATCGGCGGTTTCAAGGGCTTTTCGATGTACCAAAAGGCACCCGCCTCGATCGCCTGCACCACGCGCTCGTCGCTGCCGCGTCCCGTGATGATGATGACCGGAATCTCCCGAATTTCTTCACCCAGTTGACGGAGCAGCTCGAGCCCATTGATTCCCGGCAGTTCCACGTCGGCCAGGATCACCTGCGGGTGAAAATCGGGAATTTTCGCGAGCGCCTCCTCGCC
>Ga0187783_10001127_pt1 | contig 19747 bp, 19 predicted proteins | sample 1015_SJ02_MP02_2_FD_132471 | JGI IMG/M metagenome (GOLD analysis project Ga0187783, IMG submission 132471) | Tropical peat soil microbial communities from peatlands in Department of Meta, Colombia - 1015_SJ02_MP02_20_MG | ecosystem: Environmental > Terrestrial > Soil > Wetlands > Peat | place...
CAGGAAAACGGAGTCCGTGCCTTTGCTGACTTGCAGAAAGCGCTGGCCGAGAAACCAGAGATTGCAGTCATCTGCAATCCGAGCAGCATGCACGTTCCAGTGGCGCTGCAATGCGCACGGGCAGGATGCGATTTGTTCATCGAGAAGCCGCTTTCTAGCAGTCTCGAAGGACTGCCGGAGCTTTTGAGTACGGTCGAGAGTCAGCGGCGCATCGCTATGGTCGGGTACCAATTCCGTTTTCACCCTTGTTTTCAGCGCCTGCAGGAGATTCTTCAGCAAGGCGACTTAGGAAATCTGCTGGCAGTGCGCGCAACCATAGGGGAGTACCTTCCCGGCTGGCATCGCTATGAGGATTACCGCAAGAGCTATGCCGCGCGTTCCGAACTCGGCGGCGGTGTGCTGCTCTCACAAATTCACGAATTTGATTACCTCTACGCGCTGTTCGGTAAGGCTCGCCGTTTGTATACCATCGGAGGACATCTAAGCAATCTTGAAATCAATGTGGAGGATGTCGCCAGCACGCTCATGGAGTGCGAGGTCGGAGGCAGGCCCTTGCCAGTCCATCTGCACCAAGACTATCTGCAGCGCCCGCCCAGCAAGCAGTGCGAGGTCATCGGTGATGCCGGGAGGGCGGTATTGGATTTTCCTTCCCTCTCAGTCGTTCTGTACAACCATGTGGGAGAGGTAGCGAGCCGTTTTCACCTTGAGAGCTTTGACCGCAACCAATTGTTCCTCTCCGAGATGCAGCATTTCCTTGAATGTGTGAAGACAAGGAGCAAACCGGTTGTGGATTTAGGCGAGGGAATATGGAGTCTCAAACTGGCGCTGGCTGCGCGGGAGTCCCTAGCAATTCGTCAAACGGTAGAACTGTCTCCTGAAATCACGGGAGCCTCAAAGACGAAGAATGACGATGCAAAATCCTTTTGATCTTACCGGTCGCATTGCAGTGATTACCGGAGGTGCTGGCTTGCTCGGCGTGCAGCACGCCGCTGCTATCGCCAGCGCAGGGGGGGTTCCGGTGCTGATTGATATTGACCATCGGCGCGCTGAAGAAAAGTCCAGAGAGCTCGCCATCGAATTCGGGGTGGATGCAGTTGGCCTGGCGGGGGACATCACTCAGCCATGCGAAGTCAAGTCGATGTTGGAGCAGGTGCTCTCTCGTTTTGGGCGCTCCGATATCCTTATCAACAATGCCGCCAACAATCCACGCATGGAAGCCAGCCCCGAAGCGAATTTTTCACGTCTGGAAAACTTTCCAGTGACGCAGTGGGATGCTGATCTTTCCGTGGGGCTGACCGGTGCTTTTTTGTGCAGTAAGGTTTTTGGTTCTCACATGGCAAGTTCCGGTGGAGGCGTGATAGTCAACGTGGCATCGGACCTAGCCGTAATCGCTCCCGATCAACGCATTTATCAGCAGGCTGGTCTAGCAGCCCACATGCAACCCGTCAAACCTGTCACGTACTCAGTCGTAAAGGCTGCACTCATTGGCCTTACACGCTACCTTGCCACCTATTGGGCCGACAAGAATGTAAGGGTAAACGCAATTTCGCCCGGAGGGGTCGCAAACAATCAGCCGCAGGATTTCGTCGCGCGACTTACCAATCTCATCCCGCTCGGGCGGATGGCCGAAGTGGACGAATATCGAGGTGCGATCCTCTTTCTCTGCTCCGACGCTTCTTCCTACATGACTGGAGCGAATCTGGTTATCGATGGCGGCCGCACCTGCTGGTGAAGGGTCATTTTCGGGTTCAGATTTTTCATTGCGAGAACCTGAAGGACTGTTCATCCGGTCGTTGAACCACAGGCAGAGCAATGTATCCGCGACGTGGAACACCTCTACGGCCCGAGACGGAGCGGTAATTGAAGTTGCATGCGGTCAGGGGTGGTGCGTTAACGATATGACAACGCACGCTTCAACCAGGCTGAGGATGGAGCTCGGCTCTGAGTCTCCCCAAACCTGACACGACCTAGTCACATATGCCGCAAGCGGTTGTATGATGTGTCCATCCCTATTATCAGTCAAGTGCGCAACGTAGCAAGCTATGCCGTAGACCTGGTGGCAGCATTGGGAATAGAAACAGTATTTACCCTGCCGGGAGGCATGGCGATGCATTTAAACAGAGCCGTGTCCACGCATGGCAGTCTGAAGGCGGTATCATGCCAGCACGAGCAGGCATGCGTGGCTGCAGCAGAAGGTTACGCCAAGGCGAGCGACTTTCGGCGCGCCGGCTTTGCTGTGGTTACGGCAGGACCCGGTGTCTCAAACTGTGTCACTTCGCTGCTTTCCGCTTACGGGGATTCCGCGCCGCTCATTGTGCTGGCTGGACAGATCAAAACCGCCGACATCAACCGTTATGGCACACGCGCCCATGGCACGCAGGAGATTCCTTCCCGGGAGGTGATTTCGCCCTGTGTAAAGACCTTTGTACGACTTGATTGGGAAAAATGCCGTACGCTTTTGGTGGAGGCCCTGTCCGATGCATTCAAGGGCCGTCCAGGCCCAATCTTTGTGGAGATTCCACTCGACGTTCAAGGCGCTCCGATGGAATATTCTGCCGCTGATATCACAAGAGATGTGGAGAGCATTCGCCGTGAAATCTTAGACGATTCGGAGCGAATGTCGAACAAGGAAGGCTTGACATATTGCCTGGAGCGGCTCTTGAACGCTGAGCGTCCCCTTCTTTATGTCGGCAACGGCTGTCGTATTGCTGGAATTGAGGATTCGGTCAGTAGCTTTGTGGCCCAGTACGCAATTCCCGCCCTATTTTCCTGGCTCTCATTAGACATTATGTCGAGCCAAAACCCGTGTTATTTCGGTTGTCCCGGTGGACTCGCACCGATCTCTTCAAACGAGATTCTGTCCAGTGCAGATGTTATTGTGTTTCTGGGAGGGAGGCTCGATTTAGGGACCACAGCATTCCAGCGTGAATCCTTCGGAGCGCAAGCGAAGAGGTACTTCATCGATGTAGACGCCAATGAGCTAGCAAAGTTCAATGGCTTTTCAAACAGCGAAAGCGTTCAGGCTGACCTCCGCTGCTTTCCCACCGTAATTGCACGTTTGACACCGCCCGCCAAAAGCAACGGCGATCCATCATGGCTGACGTGGTGTACCAGGAGACACAAATCTTACTTGCAGGAAGAGCGCAAACGGTTAGGGTCCGACCGTATGACCGTGTACGAAATTGCCCAGCGGCTCTCGCGCTGGTCCGAGAATAAAGTATTTGTGCCCGCAAGCTCAGGGTACGCGGAGGAAACCCTATCACGTTTTTTTGCGCCGGGCAACGGAACGCGGTTTTTCAATGGAGCATCTCTAGGAGCTATGGGTCTGGGCCTGCCCCACTCAATAGGTGCCGCCTTTGGTTCGCCCCGACAGGTGATCTGCCTGGAAGCGGACGGCGGCATCATGCTGAACATCCAGGAGCTGGCGACGCTATCTCATTACTCCCCGAGAGGTTTTGTGTTGTTTGTGTTGAACAACGGGGGTTATGAGTCGATTCGTACTTCACAGTCCAGATATTTTGGCAAAGCAAGCGGTGTTGACCGCGAATCCGGTCTCTTCATCCCCGACCTTTCCCAGCTTGCCCAGGCTTTCGACATACGTTCTGTTCGGGTGCAATCACTGAAGGAATTGGATGCGCTTCTGCCGTCCCTCAATGCCGAGGGCAGCCCCATTATGGTGGACTTGAGGATTGAAAAGTCCGAAAACCGTGGACCTTCCGTTAAGACGATGCTTGACAAAGGCGGTAAGCCATATTCGACGCCACTTGCAGAGTTGAACTGGTGAAGCCTCGCAATGGCGTGGCGTGCAGGCGTTGGGGGGCCTCCAGCTTGATCGGTAGCCGTTAACACGTTGACGGCACAATATATGGCTTGTTACCAGTCCGAGATCTTCAAGATCGTGTCGAGGTTGTAGTACAGCGAGTCGAACACCTCTGCAATACCACTATGTTCGTCCGATTGTTCCGGCTTGCGATCGCGCATGGCAAGAATCAAAAGAAGTCTAATTACCAAGAAAATGACCTTAAGTCAAATGGAATGATAGAGGTGGTGCCGGGAACAGGACTTGAACCTGCACGCCTTTCGGCACACGGTCCTAAGCCGTGCGCGTCTGCCAATTCCGCCATCCCGGCGTGATCATTCGATTGCTAAACTCTAGCTGTCCGCGGCGGTGATTTCAACCGCGTCGCACTAAGCTTTTCAATGTCTCCCACAACATCCAGCCCAGGGAAAGAGCCATGAGGACCAGGCCCACCAGCAGGCTGGGCACTCCCATGAGAGCATAGCGCCCACTTGCGGAACCGGTGAGTTGCACCGTGCTGGAGTGAAACGGCAGGGCTCCGGTCACACTGAGATTCCCCTGCCAGCCAATCCCCAGGCAGATCAAGCCAAGCAAGATTAGGCAATCGGAGATGATCGAGAGCCATTTGGCATTCATAATATCCGCCAGAATTCAGATGAATTCTAAACGATTCGCCGACTCGCTACCGAATTCTCAGAACTCTTTCCTTCGATCCCTGCCTGCCGTTACACTGATTAACCTATGAACATCCCAACCCAGCCCAACTTCAGCCTGGTGAACACCCCTGAGTATCGGGAACACTATGCCAATAGTGTGCAAGTGCGGGTCAACGTGTGGGACTTCTTCCTGGTTTTCGGCACTCTGCAACAGCAAGGCGAGAACCAAGTAGAAGTACGGAACTTCCAAGGCATTTATCTCAGCCCCCAACAGGCAAAGGCCTTGATGGCGATCTTGCAGCAGAATGTGGCAGGTTACGAGAGCGCCTTCGGGGAGATCAAACTGGATCCGCGGATGGCTATGGGCGGGCCAGTCCATTAAATCCTACGGTGAGCGCGCGTGCCGACTTCCGTCGCTATCCCTTTCCGCTCCTGGTTCTCGTGTTCTTCCTTGCGCTTCTCGTGCTCCATCTTCCTCTGCTGGGCTTGCCCTATTTTTGGGATGAAGCGGGATACTACGTCCCTGCGGCCCGCGACCTGCTGCGCGAGGGATCGCCGATTCCGCTCTCCAGCGTTTCGAACGCTCATCCCCCGTTGGTGATGGCGTATTTGGCTCTCGCCTGGAAGTTCCTGGGGTCGACGCCCGTGGTGACCCGCACGGCCATGCTCGGGATCGCGGTATTTGCTCTTCTCGGAGTGTTCCGCTTGGCGGAGCGGGTGGCGAACCCTGAGGTCGCCATCGCTGCGGTAATGGCGACCGCACTCTATCCCGTCTTCTTTACGCAGAGTTCGTTCGCGCAGCTGGAGTTGGCGGCGGCTGGCTTCACTTTCTGGGGCATTCTCGCCTACGTGGAAGGGCGCCGATGGACAACCGCGCTGTGGTTTTCGCTGGCTGCCCTAAGCAAGGAAACCGCGATTTTGGCTCCCTGGGCCTTATTGCTGTGCCGCCTGGGGCTCGAATGCCGACACCCGCAGGACAAAATCCCTCCCGGGCAAGACCCCGGCTCGCGGCGTGGCCCCCTAGACGCGGTAAACGCCCGGGGTTTCCCGGAAATCGATTTGTCTCGCGGCGATCGCTGGCCGCTGTGGGTTTCTAGTGTTCCCCTGGTCTTCTGGTATGCCTACCACTGGCACCGGACCGGATTCGTTTTTGGCAATCCCGAATTCTTGCGCTACAACCTCAAAGCCACCCTCGACCCCACAAGAATTCTGTTGGCCCTGGGAATCAGGCTATGGCAAGTCCTGGGCTATATGAATCTGTACCTGCTCACCTTGGCCACGCTGCTCGCCTGCTGGCTTCCTCCCCGGTCCGAAGAGGGACGACAGCGCCCGAGGATCGCATGCGATGTGCAATTCTCGTTTCTCGCCGTGATTATCGTTTATATCCTCGCTCTGTCGGTGATGGGTGGCGCGGTGCTGGCGCGCTATCTGCTTCCGGCTCTCCCCTTGATGATGATCCTTGCGATGTCGACGCTGCGCCGCAGAGTGCGCGATTGGCACTGGGTCCTGGCCACGGTGGCCCTCGGGTTTGTGCTCGCGCTCTTCATCAACCCTCCCTATGGATTCTCGATCGAAGATAACCTCGCCTATCGCGATTACATCCTGCTCCATCGACGAGCCGAAACCTGGCTCGAGGCTCACGGTCCGATGGCCCGAGTGCTGACTGCCTGGCCCGCCAGTGACGAACTCACCCGACCCTATCTGGGTTATGTGAGCCGGCCGTTCGACGTCCTCCGCATTGAAGATTTCACCCTCGAGCATGTATCGGCGGCAGCGGAGATGGAGAGCGGCTTCGATCTGGCACTCGTGTTCTCCACCAAATACGAATCGCCTTATCCCTGGCTCGAGCACTGGCAATTTTGGCAACGATCGAAGATCAAGTTCTTCGGCTACCACCGCGATGTCCGACCGCCAGTGGCCGCCCAGATCTTAGGCGGACGGCTGGTCTACGAAGAGCAGCGGGGCGGACAATGGGTCGGAATCATCGCCATCGAGCGAATCGAACCCGCCCAGGGTTCCGGCGAAAGGTTCCGCCGAGTCATGCCCCGCCGAGCGGCTACCGCGCCATGAGATGACAGGAATAGGTCTTCACGATGAGCCACACTTCTGTTCCCGGTTGCAGTTGCAAGGCATCGCGGGCGGCCAGAGTGAGCTGAACCTCCATTTCCACGCCGCAATCGACTCTGGCCGAGACCATGATGTCCCGTTGCTCCAGGGAAACGACCCTCCCGGGGATGACATTGCGAGCGCTCAGCCCGTAGGGTTCGACGGTCGCGAGCAAAATGTCGCCAGCTCGAATCCCGATGCGCAGGTGGGAGCCGATTTCTGCCCGCACCAGCGGGGTTTCCAGTTCGACCTGGCTATCGGCAATGCGGCAGGTCATCGTGCCGCGATGCTCCTCCGCTACCCGGACTACGGCCTCGAAAATGTTCTCAAAACCAACCAATTGCGCGACCATTTCTTGCCGTGGTGCGGTCATCACTTCGTGCGGTGTGCCTTGGGCAACCATCCTGCCGTTTTCGAGCACAATGACGCGCTCGCCGAGCGCGAACACCTCGTCGCGATGATGGGTGACGTACACAATGGGAATGCGATGCTCCCCATTCCAGGCACGCAGATCGTCGACGATCTTCGACTTCGTGCCCGCGTCCAACCCCGCGAGCGGCTCATCGAGCAGAAGGACGCGAGGGCCAGGGACCAGCGATCGAGCCAGGGCAACTCTTTGGCGCTCCCCACCAGAGATTTCGCCTGGTTTACGTGCGCTCAGGTGCGCGATGCGAAACGATTCGAGCATGGCAGCGGTTCGCTGCAACCGCTCCTGCCGTGACAGTCCCGCCAGGGCATAGGCAACGTTCTTCTCAGCCGTCATGTGGGGAAACAAGGCGAGATCCTGCAGGACGTAACCAACCCCTCGCTGCTCGACGGGCATCTGAACGCCCCGTTCGGAGTCGAAGAAAATGGTGCCGCCGATTGCGATCCTGCCCATGTCGGGCCTTTGCAAACCGGCGATCGAGTCGAGCAGAGTGGTTTTGCCCGCTCCGGAAGGGCCGAAGACAATGGTGAACCCCGGCGCCAGGGCCAAATCGATATCGAGGACGAACGCCGGTTCTGCGCCCAGGATGCGCTTCCGTATTCGGGCAGAGAGGACATCGGCGCCATGGGCGGGCGGCGCCCGGTGGGTAAGATGTGGTTCGACGAGCGGGATCATGGCGTTCGCCATCACCGGGACAACGAACTGCCCGGCGTAACCTGCGAGGCAGGGCCGACCTAGGGCGTTCTAGGACGGATCGTTTCTCATCATCTCCAGGGCCAGGCCCATGGCTTGCGATTCACTCCGTAGACCAGACACAGAGACCAGAACGAAAACGCCAGCAACACCAGCGCCGTCTGGTTGGCGCCGGCGTAGTTGAACGCTTGTACCTGATCGTAGATCTCGATCGACACGGTGCGGGTCACCCGGGGAATGTTGCCGCCCACCATCAGCACAACCCCGAATTCGCCCATGGTGTGGGCGAAGCTTAGCGCCACTCCGGTCAGCAGGCCGGAGCCTGACAAAGGCAACACCACGCGGAAAAAAGTTCGCAAGCGCGAGGCCCCCAGGGTTGCGGAAGCAGCCATGAGCCTTGAATCCACCTGCGAAAACGAGGCAGCCAAGGGCTGCACTGCGAAGGGGAGGCTGTACAGGATCGACCCGATGACAAGCCCCGCGAACGTGAACGCCAGGGTGTGCCCGGTCATCGCCTGCCATGCCCGTCCCAGCGGGCTCCGCGATCCGAGGGCCAGCAGCACGTAAAACCCCAGCACCGTCGGAGGCAGCACGATCGGCATCGCCACCAGGGACTCCACCAAGAATTTCCATCGCCAGCGGGAGTAGGCGATCCAGTAAGCGAGAGGCAGCCCCACGATCATCAGGATGAGCGTCACCAACACCGCCAGTTGGATCGTCAGCCAGAACGATTGCCAGTCCATGCCTCGGCTCGAGTCGGGGAATTGCAGGGTCAGTATACCCAACTGGCAGAATCCGCGGAATCGTGGCCCTCGCCGTCATCGGCCCTCGGGATGTGCAGACCACCAAAGTTCGCTCCCAACCCGCCTGCGATCGGCCCCCAGGTCCAGGCGGCGGTTGCCGATCCCGCGGTCCGTGATCGACGGCTCCGAGAACCGAGACGCGGCGATCACCCCGCATCTCGACATTCTTCGCGAAATTTAAGACCATGAATCTGGCGTATGCCCGACCACAATTCCGATATCGTGGTGATTGGTGGCGGAATCGTCGGCCTGTCGGTGGCGATGCATCTGGCCAAGGGCTTTCCCAGACTTCGGTTGGTCGTGCTCGAAAAGGAAGGAGGCGTAGGACGCCATCAAAGTGGGCACAACAGCGGGGTGATCCACAGCGGAATCTATTACAAGCCTGGTTCGCTGAAGGCCCGGCTTTGCGTGGAAGGCTCCGCTCGCATGCTCTCCTTCTGTCAAGAACACGGCGTTCCTCACCGCATCTGCGGAAAGCTCATCGTAGCCACGAGCCGCGAAGAAATACCCGCCTTGCATTCCTTGCTGGAGCGTGGCTGTGCGAACGGGATCAAGGGCTTGCAACTGCTCGACCAGGCACAGGTGCGGGACATTGAGCCCCACTGTGGCGGCCTGGCCTGGTTGCTGGTGCCCGGTGCCGGCATCACCGACTACCGAAAAGTTTGCCAGAAGTATGCGGAATTGGTGGCAGCCCATGGTGGTTCGATCAGCCCGTCGACGGAGGTTCAAGGTGTGGTGCGCCGCGGCGCAGAAACCGTGGTCGAGACAAACCGTGGGCCTTTCCTCACCCGCTTCCTGATCAACTGTGCCGGGCTTTACAGCGATCGGGTCAGCCGCATGGCAGGGGAAAAACCCGCGGTTTCGATCGTTCCCTTCCGTGGTGAATATTACGACCTGCTTCCGCCGCGACGGCATCTGGTCCGTGCCCTGATCTATCCCGTGCCCGACCTTCGTTTTCCATTCCTCGGGGTACATTTCACACGTCGTATCAGCGGCGCAGTCGATGCCGGTCCTAATGCGGTTCTCGCATTCCAGCGCGAAGGTTACCGAAAAACCGATTTCAACCTTCGCGATCTCGCTGCAAGCCTGGCATTTCCCGGCTTCTGGCGCCTGGCGGCGAAATATTGGCGATCCGGCGCGGGCGAGTTCTATCGCTCCTGTTCGAAATCCGCCTTTGTCAAAGCGCTCCAAAAACTGGTGCCGGAAGTGACCAACTCCGATCTTGTCGTCGGCGACTCCGGAGTCCGTGCCCAGGCAGTCGAGCGGGACGGATCGCTGGTCGATGATTTTCAGTTCGCGTGCACCGGAAACATGATGCAGATCTGGAACGTGCCCTCGCCCGCCGCCACCGCGTCGCTTCCGATCGGAGAGGAGATCCTACGTTTGGCCGGGCGATCATGGCTGGGGCAATAAGCCGTCGAGCACTGGTGAGAAGGCCCGAAACCTAGCTCGGACAAGGCGTTTCGCCGCTGAACGGCGGCCAGCAAGCGCGGGGAACTGGCCGCATCCGTCCCCAACGTTAGCACCAACGTGCCATTTACAATGGCGAAGTATGAGAATAAAGTCCCTAGGTATTGTTGCTTCGCGAAGGCGACTGTGGGGAGTGCATTCTTTCCCGGTTCGCTTGTCTCCAGGTTTCACCGTTGATTACGACTCGCTGACCGCTGCCCTTTGGGGAGAAGCTTGTGGGTTATCCAATCAGCTTACCGGAAGTTACCGAAGCAATCCGAGTGCTCGCCGCCGACAGCAACCGGATGAATAGCCAGTTGCTCGCGACCGCCCTCGAACGGGACAAGCGCTTTCAAGTGCTGGATCCTCCCGCAGACGGGCAGGAAATCCTTGCCGATGTGATGAACAAGAGGCCGACGGTCGTCGTGCTGAGCGCCGAGATCGACGGAAATCCACGCAAGGGATTCGATTTGGCCCGCGAAATCCGGGCCCTGCGCCGGGAGATTCAAGTGGTGATGCTGCTCGACTCCTCCGAACGCGACCCGGTGCTCGAGGCTTTTCGCGCCGGGGCACGGGGGGTGTTCTCCCGCAACGACTCGCTCAAATCCTTGGCCAAGTGCATTTGCTGTGTAAGTCAAGGGCAGGTATGGGCCAATAGCCGGGAGCTTCGCTATCTACTCGACGCCGTCGGGGAGGCTCTGCCGATGCGAGTGATCGACGCGAAGGGGAGAGAGCTGCTGTCGCGGCGGGAACAGGACGTTGTGCGTTGCGTAGCCGAAGGTCTTTCCAACCGGGAAATTGCGCAACGGCTCGGGCTGACCGAGCATACGGTCAAGAACTATCTGTTCCGCATCTTTGACAAGTTAGGTGTGTCGAAAAGGGTGGAGGTGGCGCTCTACGCCTATAGCCTGGGTGGACCTTCCGCGCATCCTACCGTGGCTGGCCGCAGGGACGGAAACAATCGGCCCTCGGCTAGTTTGCCCCAGGCCGCCTCGCCCGCGGGAATGAGCCCCGCGAAAGCTTCCGTCACTCCACCGTAGCTTCCGAGCTCCGCGCCCGCCCGCGTCACTGCCCTGTGCTCGACAGAGGAGACGATAGTTCGATGCCCGCGCTCTCGATCCGCGCACCGCAGCTGGACGTCAAAATATCGAGATCCTCCATCACCTCGGCGGCCACGTCCATGTCGACGACTCTTTTCTGCAGCGCATAGGTTAAGGAGAGCGCGTTAAAGCAGAAATTGTTCACATTCCGGGGAGCCCCCTGGCTGAATGTTGCAATGGCTTGGTACACTTCGGGCGTGAACAACGGATCCCCTTTGTAGCCCGCCACCTTCAGGCGATGCTCGATGTAGTTCTTGATTTCCCCTGAGGGCAGGGGCTCAAGGTGCACGATCGAAACTCGTTTTCGCAGTTGCGCCAGATCCGGCATCTCGAGCGTGTCTGCCAGTTGCGGCTGACCGGCGAGAATGATGTGCGTCAGATTGGCGGCGGGCGTCTCAAAGGCGGAGAGCAATCGCACCGTCTCAAGCACCTCCGGCATCAGGTTCTGGGCCTCATCGATCACGATGATCATGTGTTGTCCTGCTCGAGCCTGGGCGAGGAGACGCCGGTTGAACTCCTGGCGATCCCCTTCGTAGCCGAGCAGGAAATGCAAGAACTCGCGAGAGTTGCACTGGGTCTGAAAGACAAACGCGGTATGGGCTGAGGTGCGAAGTCTTTCCATTAGGTAGAACAGAATCGTGGTCTTTCCCACACCGGGTTTGGCGATCAGGCCAAGGAAATTGCGATCGGCCTCGATGCCACCGTACAAGGAAGTAAGCACTTCGCGATGACCGGCGCTCAAGTAAAGGAAGCGGGGATCGGGTGTCACTCCGAACGGCTGCTCCCGTAAGCCAAAAAACTTTAGAAACATGCCTGCTCCCCCGCTCTTATGCGGGAAACACCCGACACATCCTAGGCAGCCGGTTGCAGAGACTCACGGTAGATTGCCCGTTCGGGGCACAGCTGAAATTTGCTGGGGCGGCGCGTCCTCGAGAACCATGGCGACGGCCTACGCGACTACACCTTGACCGGACCGAGTCTGGCAACCGGGGGATACCAGTCATAGAGTAATCGTCAGCGCTTCCGGCGATGAATCGACTTCAGGATACCGATGACTGCCACGAGGGCCTGGTTCTTTACCCGACGCGACGGCCACCGTCTGCGCCAAGATCCTGCCAAGATCGCTGCCGGAACGGAGAAAGCCAATCTTGGGTACTCGCGCACACTCTGCCGAGATCAAGGCAGCCTGAAGTTCACCGTCACCCGTGTGCGAAAATCCTCTGCCTGGCCTTCGTGGACCAGGGGTCGGAAGCGCCACTGCCGGACAGCCGCGGAGGCCGCCGCGACCAGCTGAGGATTGCCGCTGATGGGCGCGAGTTTGTACACTGCGCCTTCGCGCCCGACCCACACGTCGAGCACGACCGAGCCCTGCGTTCCCCCCATTCTGGCGGCCTGCGGATATACCGGTTCCACCCGGTTCACAATGTGTTGTTCAGCTACCAGCGGAGAAATTGTCAGTGGAGCTCTCGTTACCTCTTTTTCGGTGGCGGGTTGGATTTCTCCACCAATGCCCTCCGGCAACGGGCTCGTCCCGGCGGGCATGCGGAATATCTCCTTTCCGTCACGAAAAACCTTCAGATCGCCATTGGCTTCGTCCCCATCGGTCGCGTGGGAATCAAGCGTGAGGTCTGCATAGGGATTCGTTCCCGCGGCGGCATTCGACGACACTCTCGGCGCCGGTGTCCCGACCTGCGCTTGGCTGACTCGGGGATGAGTTTTAGCAGCATGGCGCGCGTGCCATTCGGAGCGATCGAGCATCCAGCCCAAGGTGGTCGCGAGCAGAACCAGCGACACGAGCAATATGTTCGACGAAAAGTCTCGTACCTTAATCTCGCCAGCTCCTCCGTTGTGGTCGGGAGTGCTCGCCTGAGCCACCGGTTCCCGGCCTCCCTTTCGCGGCTGCATCGCCAAATCTAGGTTGCCCCCGGAGGCCTGGATTCGCTTGGTCCACTCCAGCTTATCGACGATCTGTTGCAGGAACATGCTCAGAACCCCGGCTTCATGATCGCTGAAGGCATGGGGGAGAGGCGAGAGAACCTCGAGGATACCAATCAGCTCCTGCCCTCGCATGATTGGAATTAACAGGATGGAGCGGATTCCGAGCCGCCGACAAAGTTCACCGTCCACGCGAGAATCTTGGTGCGCATCATCACAACGTTGACATTCCTTGCTTTCGAAGCAGGCCGCGGATAACTTCGAATGCCAATCCAGGCGCATCCCCAAATCCGGAGCGCTCTCGCCCGTTCGCGCACGACAGACGATCTCCCCGTTCTGCACCAGCCCGATCGCTGCACTGGTAGCAACCGCCGCGGCGCAGGCATGTTGCAGCAACTCGTAGAGCGCAACGTCCAGCGCAATTTCGGCCGCCAACGAGACATCCGTCAGAGTCGACAGCGCGTTGAGGGATTGGGAAAACGAGAGATCATCGTCCGGAACGGGGCGATAGCTCTCCCGCATGCCGGGACTGTGCCGCGACTCGCGGGGTCCAGGGTTGCTCGGGCGAGAAGCGGATTTATGGGCCTTTGATCTCAGCGAACGGGAAAACAGCCGATGTGCCACCCTAAGTCTCCCAGCATCTGCCACCTAAATGAGGCACGACTGAGCGGAGTTTCCCCCGAAATCTTCGGATTGTCAACAGGCAAGCCACGAGCGCTGTGGAAAGACAACCGCCTTCGTGCCCACGCCGAGGCTTTATTCCTTGTGATTGCTACCTCTTATGGGCGATGACAAGGATCTAGAACGAATTCCCCGCGGCAGGTTCAGCAGGCACACGAGTTGATGGCCAGAACCGCGCCATGCATGCCCCGACTCGAGGCCCGGGGCCGGCAACACCGCGTATGATATGCTATGATGGTACCATCATGATGGCACGAACCCAGATCACTCTGGAGCCCGAGCTGCACCGACGCGCCCGCCAACGTGCCAGTGATCTTGGTATTTCGCTCGCGGAATACTTGCGGCGCCTGGTGGCGCGTGATCTTGACCGTCCTCGAGCGCTCGGGAACGTGGCTTGCGTTTTCGATCTCGGCAGTTCCGGAGACCCGGATATGGCTCAGAATCAAGACAAGAGGATTGCCGCCGCTTTTCATTCGGCTGCTAAGAACGATCGCAGCCGTTGACCGCGTCTCCACCATGAGTCTGTTCGTCGCCACATCGATCTGGTACGCAGCAGCCGACTCGGCCGACGCCAGCAACACCCGCGCGAAGGCTATTCTCGAGTCAGGCGAGCAGCTCGTCACCACCGACCATGTGCTGGTAGAAACCTGGATGTTGCTGCGATACCGCATCTCAAGCCTTGCCGCGGAACGGTTCTGGGACGGCCTCGGAAGCGGGGTAGCCACAATCGAGTCCGTGGGGATGGCGGATCTAGAAGCCGCCTGGCAAATCGGACTCTCCTCCGGCACCCACAACCTCTCGATCGTGGATCGAACTAGCTTCGCTGTGATGCGCCGGCTGGGGATTGAGCGGGTGGCTTCGCTCGATGACGGCTTCGCATTGTTTCGTTTCGGTCCAAAGCGGCGCCAGGCCTTCATCGTCGTCCGATAGCGCGTTGGCCGAGATCCTCGAAAGCACTTCCGCAGCGATCATCGAATCACCCCGGGACAGAGGCCGGGGAAGATCCGAGCAACGCCGGGCTTGCGTTCTTGGGGAGGCCGTCCTCGAAGACGTCTCTGCGCTCCCGTGTTGTCAGTGCGTTGGCCGTTCTTTGGCCGAAACTTGCCTCGGCCGCGGTCATCGTCCAGGGGACGATCGCGACCGCGCGCCTCCTCCCGGCGGAACAAAGCTGATACAGTATTTCTGGAAGTCTCGGAAGGATGACGGACGGTCGACTGGAGATTGGGATGCGGGTTGCGGTGGTGGGATCGGGATACGTGGGACTGGTCGCAGGAGCGTGTTTCGCCGATCTTGGCCACAGCGTTCTCCTGGTGGACAACGACCGGCAGAAACTGGCCTGCTTAAAGGGTGGTGAGGTAACCATCCACGAGAAATTTCTGCCCGAACTGCTCGACCGCCATCGCGGCCAACGGCTGCAGTTTTCTGACGATTTGCATGCCGCCGTACTCGAAAGCGATGTGGTGTTTATCGCGGTGGGAACGCCGCCGACCGAGCAGGGGGAAGCCGATCTCTCCTATGTGGAATCGGTAGCCAGAAGCATTCCGGGCGCGATTAACGGATACAAGGTCATCGTCGAGAAGAGCACGGTACCGGTCTACACCAGCGAATGGATCCGCAAGATCATCCTCCGCCATGCCGCGGATCCCGATTCCTTTGACGTCGCCTCCAACCCGGAATTTCTCCGGGAAGGGAGCGCGGTCACGGATTTTCTTTTTCCCGACCGGATTGTCATTGGTGCTGATGACGAACGTTGCGCCTCCGTCCTGCGCACTCTCTACGCTCCCCTCACCGACGGCAGCTACTACCAACGCGCCGACGCGATTCCGCGACCCGATCGAGCCCAGATTCCCCCGCCGCTCATCGTGACCAGTACCAAGAGTGCAGAGCTGATCAAACACGCCTCGAACGCCTTCTTGGCGATGAAGATTTCCTTCATCAACGCGGTCGCCTCGATTTGCGAGGCGGTGGGTGCCAATGTGCAGCAGGTATGCCAGGGAATCGGCAGCGACAGCCGCATCGGACACCGTTTCCTGAATCCTGGCATTGGATACGGTGGTTCCTGCTTTCCCAAGGATTTGAAGGCCTTCCGTGCCGTCGCTCGGGAGTGCGGATACGACTTTCGCCTGCTCGACGAAGTCATGCATATCAACGAGGAGCAGCGGCAACGCTTCCTGCGCAAGGTGCGCAGCGCCCTTTGGACCTTGCGCGGCAAGCGGTTGGCGGTCTTAGGGCTGGCCTTCAAGGGGGGCACGGATGATGTTCGCGAATCCCCGGCCATCCTGCTGGTCCAAACCTTGCTGCAGGAGGGGTGCGACATCGCGGCCTATGACCCGGCCGCCGAAGCGCGGGCCCGCGAAGTCTTGCCTGCGAATGTGCAGTTTGCCGAAAACCCCTATGCTGCCGTCCACGGCGCCGACGCGCTCTTGATTCTCACCGAATGGGACGAGTTTGCGGCGCTCGACCTCGAGCGGGTGCACCGCGAAATGAAATACCCAATTGTGATCGACGGACGCAATCTGTACGACCCGGAGTCCATGGCGGGGCTGGGCTTCACCTACTACAGCATCGGCCGGTCGGCGGTCACCCCGGATGTCCGATCGTTCCCGACCAACGCTCCGCCCAGGGCAGTTGAGAACTCATGAGCGCAATGCGCGCCCTGGTAACCGGCGGCGCCGGTTTCCTCGGCTCCCACCTCTGCGATGCCCTGCTTGGAGAAGGGTATTCGGTAATCGCCCTTGACAATCTGCTGACCGGGCGAGAAACCAACCTGCGGCACCTGCGGAATGAGCCGCGATTCGAGTTCCGCAAGCTGGACATCAACGATCCCTTTGATTGCGGCAAGCTCGACTACGTCTTTCACTTCGCCTGTCCCGCAAGCCCGGTGGACTACATGCTGCACGGCATCGAGACGCTCAAGGCCGGTTCGGAGGGCACGCGCCATACCTTGGAAGTAGCCCGCAAATACGCCGCGAAATATCTCATCGCGTCCACCTCGGAATGTTACGGCGACCCCTTGGAACATCCCCAGAAGGAAACCTATTGGGGGCACGTCAACCCCATCGGCCCGCGATCGGTTTACGATGAGGCCAAACGCTTCGGCGAGGCGCTGACCATGGCCTATCATCGCTATTACGAGCTCGATACTCGCATCGTGCGCATCTTCAACACCTACGGACCGCGGATGCAGCTCAAGGATGGGCGGGTCATTCCCAACTTCATGAAGCAGGCGCTTCGGGGCGAGGACCTCACCGTGTATGGTCAGGGCCGCCAGACGCGCAGTTTTTGCTATGTCAGCGATGAAATCGAGGGATTCCTGCGGTTGGCTAAGTCGTCCGAGCACTTGCCGGTTAACATCGGGAACCCCACCGAGTACACGATCCTCGAATGTGCACAACGCGTGCTGGCCATCACCGGATCCAAGAGCAAAATACGTTGGGAACCGCTGCCGCCCGATGACCCCAGGCAACGCTGTCCCGATATCAGCAAGGCAAAAGCGTTGTTGGGATGGGAACCGAAAGTTGACCTGGAAACCGGCTTGCGAAGCTCCCTCGAGTATTTTCGCCAAGCCGTGCTCGAACCGGCCGCAACCGGCAACTAAGGCCACACTTCCCCGGCGCCCAGCTTCAGCCTTTCACTTCAGATTCCGATTCGGCACAAGCGATGAGTTGCTCGACCTGGGGGCCCCCTTCCTGGTTGAGCGTGAAGCGCACTCCCATGCCGTATCCGGGATTCATGCTTTCGACCCTCCCCGCCACGCACACTTTCCCTTTTGCCGTTCGTACCACGATGGTGACGATGGTTCCTTGGGGAAAGGGTTCGGGGGTTTCAATGTAGCAGCCACCCGTACTGATGTCGCTCAGCGTCGAGCGGTGCGGCACGCTGCCGTCCTCACCATAAACCTCGGCCCCGAGCGAGCACGCCCGCCGCGGCAGATTACGGCGATCGGCGGTACAGGCCGATAGTAGTCCGAGTCCGGCCGAGAGCCGCGAATTGACGTCGTCGGGCGCGAGAGCTTTCACGGAGGGCGGGCCCGAGGGCGCCGGGATGACGTGTTGCTCGACCCAGCGGTGCAAGATCCGCTTCGACGTTTGCGGCACGTTTAAGAAGCGGATTCCTACCCGACCGGTCCGATCCTCCCACATCACTTCTCCTGAAAGTCGAACCAGTGATTCGCTCTCCTCCAGGGAAAACTGCAGGTAGGCTTTGCACGCCGGCGGCAATTGCTCTTGGCTGCGCAGCCCCAAGCCACTCTCGCTCAATTCGAGCAACGTGGCCTCTGCCTTCTCCTTGCCGGGAAAATCAAGGAGTGCCTGGACATGAACCGGGATGCGAGGTGTGATCCGCCGCTCTTGCCGGATCAGCCCCCGGGCAGCCCGGAGGCTATCGAGCGCCCGTTCCCGTGAAACCGGCTGGTAAATGAGAAAGTCTGCTCCCTGGGAAAGGACCTCGCGCGCTGGGGACTGGCTGCTGACGAGCGCGATTACGATGGCATTGCCGTTCTCTGGCAGCCTCCGCAATTGAGCAATGATGGAAAGGCCGGAAGCTTCCTCCTGGCAGTCCACCACCACCGCGTCAAAGTGCCGCACACGCGCGGAGGCCAGTGCAGCCTTCGCGTTCGTCGAGACCTCAACCTCGATATCGAGATCCTGAAGAACCCGGCTGAGCACATCGACCGCTTCGGCCTCTGCGCACACCAAGAGTGAGGTGAGCGCCATGATGCCTGCATCGTAAGTTCCGAAACCCAGGGAGCGCAAGTTACCGAGGATCATGGCACATCGTCGGTTCCACCACGCACGATCCTAGCCCAGGGCGGCGGGAACAAGGCGCCCTGGCTGCCCGCAGGCAATGTTTCAAAGGAGATTCGCCGGATTCCTGATGCCAAAGTGACCGGAGTTACCAGTCAAAATTACCTTACGAAAGGCCAATGGCCGCGTGGGCCCTTGGTTACTGGACGCCTTTCCGACGGCTCCATAGCATGAATCGACGATGTGAGCTCGACCGTGGCTCACATTCGCGCGCTCCTTCTGACGCAGGATCTGCGCCGAGCGCTGCGAAATCCAGCGGACAAACTCCCCCGGAAACACTTATGCGTTCAGGCAGAATGCGCGGCTTCTCGCAACAACATTCCGTGACCTTCAGCAATGCGGCGCTCCCGACCGACGTAACCTACACAGTCGCGAGCAGCATACCGACATCGGCCGCTGCAGTCCGGGACGGCTTTGCTTCAGGGACGAGCGCCATTGCTTTTGATCAGGGTGTTTCTGGCGGCGTGACCAACGTGATCTATACCCCATTTCGAAACCGTACCAACGTGTCCGGTAGTAATCAGGGTAAGGAAGACGTTCGTAAGTTGCCACGGCCAATTTATCCCAATAGTCTTGATCAGCGATCTCCCCAAGGCCACGACTGGGGTCGTGTTAGTTGGGCCTGCAGGCTTCTGAGAGGATGTCAATGACGCAAGCAAGACGGAGTGTCCGCGGGGAACAGAGGACCCTTGTCTGCGCAAAAATCCTTCGGTCGGGACGTGGATTCTCCCTGCTCGAAATGATGATCGTCGTCTCCATCGGGGTCATGGCGTGTGTGAGCTTGATTGCTCTGCTTCCTCTGTTGCGGAAGAACCACTTGGACCAGGGTTATGACAGCGTGCTGTCGGTGCTGCGCACGTACAGGAACCTGGCCATCACTCAGAGCAACCGCTACATCATCGTTCCCTCGGCTCCGGGAACCATCACGGTGCAGCTCTGGGGCTACTCCCCGCCACCCGCCACGTCGCCCGCTCCGGTGACTGTGGCGACCTACACTCTGCCAACGGACATTCAGTTCGCAGTGCAGACCGGCTTTCCCAGTTCCGGCCCGGATGGCTTCGGTGCCGGGACCACGGCCATCTTCTTTAACGCATGCTCGGTCGTCGAGTCCGGTAACCCTTGTCTGATCTTCTACCCAGACGGTTCATCGCAAGACGACGCGGGTAACTTCAACGGCGGGGTTCTCTACATCACGCAACCATCCACCAGTCTGTTGAGCTCGCGGGCTGTTGACGTGTACGGCACAACGGGCAGAGTCCGGGGCTGGCGCCTCTACTACGTGAGTGGAGCTTA
>Ga0187783_10001128_pt1 | contig 19746 bp, 23 predicted proteins | sample 1015_SJ02_MP02_2_FD_132471 | JGI IMG/M metagenome (GOLD analysis project Ga0187783, IMG submission 132471) | Tropical peat soil microbial communities from peatlands in Department of Meta, Colombia - 1015_SJ02_MP02_20_MG | ecosystem: Environmental > Terrestrial > Soil > Wetlands > Peat | place...
CTGACGCGATCGGACGCGAGGTCGTCGCCGTTGGAGCGGTCGGCGCCCGCTGCGCTGGACGATTCCGGAGCTTCCGCTACGAGGTTCTGCGGTGGCGCGACGGCGTGATCCCGGACGCCACCGAGGCGGTCGACAGCCCACGGCACCTCACCGACGATCCCGAGATCGCCCGGCGGGTGCTCGACCTCGTCCCGCTGGTACCGACGCGGTGGTCGGGCTGGGGCGACCCAGTAGCGACCTGATGTAGCCGACGTATCCCGCTGTCCCCTTCTTATCCCCGCCGGGCTATTCCGGTGACCTCCCATGCCCGGCCTAGGGCGCTGCCGTAAAAAACCACAATGATGAGGACCAAAGCACGTTGCAGCGCGCCACTCTGGGTGTTCGCCACGAGTCCTACGGCGAGGCCGAGCTGGACTGCGTAGCCCCCAACCGAAATTGACGCGAAGGCGTAATTCAGCCTTTGGGTTCGAGAGCTGGAGGAGAAATTTCCAGCCCGCTTTGCCCTCGGTATCAGCCGGCTGGTGGCGAGCAGGCCGACGGTTGCCATTGCGATGCTTGATAGCCCGAAGGCGATCGAGCCCCCGGTCAAGGCCACGATCGAGACGAAGAAGATGTCTACCAGGGCAACAAACGCACTCCCGGCCAACACAGTTCGCAACTCGCGAGTAGTGGGGTTCGCGTCATCCGCGTTGACGACCGATACGGCGACGACCAGCAACCCCAAGATGGCAGCGGACGCGCCCGTGCTTGCAATGAAGAAGCTCTCATAATGGCCCACCACAACACCACCCTATGGGTATCGGGCTGACGCCGGCCCGCAAGCACCACTGAGAAGACTCCCGGGGCGTGCAGGACCGCCCCCGCTTCGAGCCGCGACACCGCCTCTGTGGTCGTGTCACGAAGGGCCCGCAATCTCGACTGCCCAGAGCTCTGCGGTTTCGGAGTCGCGCCCTCCGATTTGAGCGTGCGGGTCCGCTCGCGCTCGCTCGCTTGGCGTGCTGTGGAAGGGCCAGGCTTCGTGGGCTGCTCGCGCATCGTGTGAGCGTGGAGTATCGCGGCGTCGCCTCGCGATGGTTCTAGTGGCGCGCCATCTCGTCGATGCAGACCGTCCCAGCGAGGATCAGGGCATCGTTCTCACCTGGGGCGACCTCGATGCCGTAGGTCTCGCGCAGGCGAACCCACTTCTTTGAGATCTGCGCGATCTTGTTGCCGTCGCGCTCGATCTCGTACTCGTGGTCGACGATGTTTCCCTTTGCGCTCAGCTCGCCGCCACCCTCGACCTCGATCTTGAAGCGGCTGCGCAGGGGTGTGAGGAGCGCCTTCTGGACCCTGGCCATGGTGTGGCCGTCGCGTTCGATCTCCATCGTGTCGCGGATGTGGAGCTTCTTCTCCTGGATCTTGAGGAGCTCCTCTCCGTCCGGGCTCCCGAGGATGAAAGTGCTCCTGATCCGAAGTGCCTTGCCGTTGACCTTGAAAGCACGCTGACCGTCGTCGGTCTCGATCCAGGAGTCATCTCCGATCGCGAAGAGCTTCTCGCGCATTGTGTAGCGCGTGCCCCCGAGTCCGTCATCTCTGCGCAGGAGCCCCATTCGAACCTCCGTTCCGGGTTGGTTTGAAGCCTGCCTGGGATGCGGCAGCCCATTGACGCAATTCCGGCGTCCGCCACCCCGCGACTGGAGCGCCTTGCCACTACGCTGCCGGTGCTCGCCATGACGGCAGTATGCCCCCCGGCCTGCGCATCTGCGTGCAGCCTCGCGCATCGTGCGTGGGATGCCGCGGCTCGTGCGCCCGGAGTCCCGATGCCGGGCACCCCGGCCGGTTCGCGCGCGCCCGTCGAGTTACCCTCGCAGCAGCCGGCGCTCGCCGAAGACCGGGATCTCTCCAGCGGGTACTAGTTGGCCGGGACGCAGGCGCCTATCAAGCGCGTAAACGCGGGAGGCGTGGACCACGAGTGGTGCACATCGCGTCCACGCCTGCCCCCGCCGGTCATTGGCAGCTCAGGTGCAATGTCAGCGGCACGGTCAACGGAAGATCTACGACAGGCGCGGATCGCGTCAGCACCTTTCAGTCTCGGCGGTCCAGAAGGTGGGCAACGCGCCATACGGATTAGATCCGCCGAGGTTCGTGACATAGACAGAGCCGGCGTTGTCTTCCTGGGCCTTGATGCACGCTTCGAGGGTCGCCGAGTAGACGATGTTCGCGATACGGCTCGAGGACGCTGCGAGCACCCATGGGGTCGGCTTGTACCGGGCCAGTTCGCTGGCTGTGCCCTCGAACGCGACGACCTGATCCACGTCGTTCAGCTGCCAGCCCGTCGAGGCGGTGTCGCCGGGATTGCCGACGACCGTGCCGCCTTTGGCGTGAACGAAGCTCTCAAGCGCCGAGTAGTAGCTTTCGTCGGGCGCTTCAGCCATTTCGTCAAGAAAGACTCCGTTGACCGGATACCAGGCGTACCAGTCCGAGATTGCCGCCTCGACTGTGCTGAGGCTGCGCTTGCCGTATTCGGTGTATACGTACCCGATTACCTCCTGGCCGTCTGCCTGGCAGTTGGCGATCGCCTGCGTGTAGCTGGACTGCTTGGAGGCACCGGGGCCATTGTCGGCGTTGGCGATCGCCGTTGAGCCCGCGGGCATCTCGGCGCACATCGTCTGCCAGCCTTCGTCCGGTTCAAAATAGGCCGGCACCAGCAGGTGCGCGGCGGTCGAGGGACCGGGCGCCGGTGTTGGGGGTGGAGTCGGCTGGGTCGGCGGAGGCGTCGGCTTCGTCGGGTGCCTCTTCCCGTGTTCCGCCCGAGCGGTTGCGGCGAATGCGAGTACCGCGGCTGCGACCACGACAAGTGACTTGCCCATGCGACTCCTTTCAGATGAGCCCGACCCAGCCACGAGAAGACTGCGCTCCGATCTGACATCGGACCCGGCTTTCCTACCACACGCCGTCGTCAAGCCCAAGCAAAAAACCCGCAACGAGCGCGATTTTGATGAACCTGAGACGCGTTGGGCGCAGAAACTCGGTCAGACGGCGAGGGACGGGCCCCGAAGACCAGGGCGGACCTTCTGCCAGCGCCAACCTTCGAGCGGATAGGGCGTGCCTTTGCGGTGTTACCGTCACGGGATGGCTTACGCCGATGGGCGCGGCGGTGATCGGAACGCGACCGGCGTGACCTCGGTGGCCTCGACGGATCGCGAACCGAATCAATGGGCGGTCCTAGCCCTGCTAGGCGTCGCACAGCTGATGGTGGTACTGGACGCGACGATCGTGACGATCGCGATTCCTTCGGCCCAGAAGGCGCTGCACTTCTCGACCGAGAGCCGGCAGTGGATCGTCACCGCCTACGCGCTCGCCTTCGGCAGCCTGCTGCTGCTTGGCGGCAAGCTCGGCGATCTGTTCGGTCGCAAGTGGACGCTGATCGCCGGTCTGGTCGGGTTCTCGACCGCCTCGGCGATCGGCGGGCTGGCCGAGTCCTTCGGCCTGCTCGTGGCCGCCCGGACGCTCCAGGGGACATTTGGCGCGCTGCTTGCACCCTCGGCGCTGGGGTTGCTGACGGTCACGTTCGCGGGCTCTCCTGACCGGCCGACGGCGTTCGGGATCTTCGGTGCGATCGCCGGCGGCGGCGCCTCGCTCGGGCTGTTACTCGGCGGTGCGCTCACCCAAGTCTTGTCCTGGCGCTGGTGCCTGTACGTCAACCTCGTGATCGCGGTGCCCACGACGATCGTGGCGTTGCGCCTGCTGGTGAATCACCGCGCTGCCGAGCGGGATCCGATCGACATACCCGGGGTTCTCACCTCAGCGCTGGGAGTGTTCGCGCTGGTCTACGGGTTCTCGAATGCCGAGACGCACTCCTGGAACGCAACGGCCACGATCATGGCGCTCGTCGCCAGCCCCGTGCTCCTGACGGCCTTTGTGCTGATCGAGCGCCGAGCCAAGCATCCGTTGCTGCCCCTGCACATCATCTGGGACCGGGCCCGCGGCGGTGCCTACACCACGATCGCGCTGGCGGGCGCGGGCATCTTCGCCGTTTTTCTGTTCCTCACCTACTTCATGCAGCAGCAGCTCGGCCTTTCACCGCTCACCACCGGACTGGCGTTCCTCCCTCTGACCGGCGTGCTGGTGGTCACCTCGACCACGGTACAGACCCGCGTGATCCAACACACCGGGGTAAAGCCGCTGGTACTCACTGGGACGACGCTCGGGGCGATCGCGATGTTGTCGTTCACGCGCCTGACGCCCGACTCCAGCTACGCCAGCAATGTCCTCCCCGGCCTGCTCCTCCTCGGCGTCGGGATGGGATGCATCTTCGCGCCGGCGTTCTCGACGGCGACACTGGGCGTGGAGGGACGCGAGGCCGGGGTCGCCTCAGCGATGGTGAACACCTCCCAGCAGGTTGGCGGCTCGGTCGGCACCGCCCTGCTGAGCACGATCTTCGCCACCGCTGTCGCCAGCTACACCGCCGGTCACCGGCACACCGCCGGCCTGGCTAATGCCGCGGCAGTTCACGGCTACACCACGGCGTTCTGGTGGGCAGTCGGAATCTTCGCCCTCGGCTCCCTTTTAGCGATCGTGATCCTACCCGGCCGAGCCAGACCCCGCGTGCCTACCGTCAGGGCTGCGCTCGCCCGTCACGCGATCGGCAATTGCCACCACTTCGATGCTGCTGATGGGGCACGGCCTAGGCGCGGTGCTAGGACGGGCGCTGGGGCGCGATGAGCAGCGGCCGCTTGGTGTGCATCGCGAGTGCATGGGAGACGCTGCCGAGCAGAGCGCTGCTGATGGCGCCGCGGCCGCGTTGGCCGCAGACAACCAGTCCGGCGTCGATCTCCTGGGCGATCTCATCGATCGTCTTCGCGACCGATTCGTTGGCTTGCGCGATTCGTGCGGAGGCGTTGTAGCCGTGCGCGTGGGCAGCCGCGGCGCCCTCCTCTGCGATTTGTCGCGCGGCGGCCGCCTCCTGCTCGTCGATCTCGCCCTCGTTCGGTATCGCTACCAGGAACGAGCCGGCTCGGGACAACTGCACCGCTGCCGGCGTCCACACAGCCAATGCCACCGCATCGGCAGGCCTGATCAGTTCGCCTGCGGCAGCCAGCGCCGTCTTTGAGCCGTCGGATCCGTCGTAGCAAAACAACACCGGCCTGTTCACCGCTCAGCCTCCTGTCTGCATGCGTCACGCAATACCGCGTCAGGCTACTTGTAGTTGCTAACGGCTAGCGCGCCACGCGGTAGCGGAGGTAGACGACTCTCGAGCTGAAGGTGCGGGTCTCGACGAGTTCGAGATCCACCCGGCGCTCGCGCTGGGGAAAGAACGGAATGCCACCGCCAACCAGCACCGGGCAGACCCTGGCCCGGAACTCGTCGATCAGGCCCAACGCGGCCGCCTCGCCGGCTAGAGTCGCACCGCCGATCGCGATGTCGCCCTCCCCCGGCTCGGCTCGCAACCGCTCGATCTCCTTTGCCAGCCCACCGGAGGTCAGGCGGGCATTGCCCTGCACCGCCGACAGCGTGGTGGAGAAGACCACCTTTGGGAGCGGCTTCCAGATCGCGGCCCACTCGAGCATTGAGTCGTCGAGCGACGGATCCTGGTCGGCGGTCTCCCAGTACAACATCGTCTCGTACAGCCGTCGTCCCAACAGGTGGACGCCGACCTCTCGTATCTCGTCGGTGACGAAGCGAAAGACCTCGTCGTCGGGCGCCGTCCAGTCGAAGTCGCCGTCGGGCCCGACGATGTAGCCGTCAAGTGAGACGCTCATCGAATAGGTCACGCTGCGCATCAGAAGTCCTCCTCGGTAACGGGTTCGACAGTCCGACCGCCGGACGCCGCAGGACTCCATCGCGGCTCGCGGGATCCCCTGGGCTAGCGAGTGCGGCCGAGCAGCCGTACTCTGGCAGGCACAACGCGCGCGGGGTTTGAGCTCTCGCGCCACTAGCCGGACGCGGACAAAGCAGACGGAAGGGGGTCCACCCTACCTCTCTCGCTCCACCCGCGTCCAGCCCTCTGAGACTAGCGCAACAGGGATAGCGCCCCTAAAGCTCGAGGGCACCGCACACTGGCGCTCCGCGGCCGACCCGTGCGCCCAGCGTGTGGATCATCACGGCGCCCAGCGCCAGGGCGCGGGGATACCCGATCCCGCTGGGTCGCTGGCGAAGACGGCGGGCGGACCTCACATTGCCGTGTCCGCCTGCCGGCCCAGCCGTGCTTCTATGCCCTGCTTCACTCGATCTGCTTGCTCGCCGACACCATGCTCGCTCCCGTCGGTCCCTGTCCGGCTGCTGACACCGCGCCGGGAGCTCCACTCGGAGCACCGGCCGGCGGACGTCGAAACCGCGGCTGGGTGGTGGTGGGAGCCTCGTGGTGGCGGTGCTCATGGTGTTCCTCCTCGCTCACCGCGATGTCATGGGCGGACGCGGCAAGCGCGAGCTCGAGGTCACGCTGAATCGCGGGCAACGACTCGGGCTGGGTACGGTGCATCCAATACAGGCGCGCTCCGCCGAGCAGCATGAAGACGAGGAAGAGGTAGGGGAACAGGTTCACCGGCCACGGTGGAGCGGGGTAGAAGCTGCCGACCGTCGGGACCATCAGGCACGCACACGCGGCAACCGCGACCAGCACGTTGCGACCGCGAAGCGCGCCCAGCTTGCGCAGGTAGAAGGGTGACGCCACCGAGACCATGTAGTACGCCAGCAAGAAACCGAAGGCCGCGAGCGTCCCTGCGTCGTCGAAGATCGTGTTCGGCCCCGTGCCGGTGGCGTGAAGAATGAACGCGACGCCGAGGATGACCGCCCCGTAGCTGCCGAGCGCCAGGTGCGGAGTCATGTTCTTGTGATGCACCGCGTGCCCCCGTTCGGGCAGGAACCCGTGCCCGCTGAGCGGGAAGATGATGCGCGCCCCCGCGTTCAGGCATGACAGCGACAGCGAGAAGAAGCTCACCATCGCGCAGAGCGCGATCGGGACGTGGAAGAAGCTGACCTCGTACGCCGTGGCGATGTTCGTCAGCGGGGTGGTCAGGGTCCCCAGCGACACCCCCATGTGCTTGGTCGCAAAGACCTCCACGTAGCTCATGAACACCATGAACGCCCCCGTGATCAGGAGGCTGCACATGACCGCTCGAGGCACGTTGCGCAGCGGGCGCCTGGCCTCGCTGCCGAGCGTCGTTGCGCTCTCGAAGCCGACGAGGCTGAAGATGCAGATCACGATCGCGAAGTCCATGCCCTTCAGCGTGACGCCGTGCAGCTTGAGCTGCTCGCTGTCGACCGAGAAGCCGTGCTTGAAGAGCACAACGGCGGCGAGCGCCAGGATGCACGTGACCGAGAGCGCCTCGAGCGCCAGCGTCAACAGCGAGGAGACGCGAATGTCCTTCCAGGCGATCGTGAGGCAGACCGCCCCGCTGATCGCGAACAGGATGAACGGACTGACGGTGTGGTGAACGCCGATTCCGTTCAGGAATTCCTGCGCAAAGATCGCGAAGCCGGCGAGCCCGGCCGTCGCGATCCCCCAATAGGCCCAGATCAGCGCCCACCCAGACAGCACGCCGGCGGACGGACCGAGTCCTCGTGCCGTGTACGCATACATCGACCCTGCGGTGGCCGAACGGCGGGCGAACTGATTGAGCCCGAACACGACGAACAGCAGCATGATCGTGCCGAAGAGATACGCAGCCCAGGTGCCCTGGCCGGCGTCGCCGTAGGCCAGGGCGATGATCAAGACGGCAGTCATCGTCGGCGAGATCACGGCGACCGACTGAGCTAGCAGCGTCGGGAAGCCGAGTGCGTGCGGTCGCAAACGTGGACCGCCGACCTTGGACGCCGACTGACTCGCGGAGCCAGCCGGCCGCTTGACAGCGGTAGTGCTCATAACGGGTGGACCCCCACTATTGAGTTATGTACGTGAGATGCGTCGACCCAATTTTCGCGCGGAGGTGCGTACTCGGTATGGCCCACTGGCCAAGATTGAGCAGGCCGCATTCGACCGGGCGCCATAGGTCTGTGGCCAGCTGGCCAAGCCCATATCGCTCGACCATCACACCGGTCCAGATCGTGTCAGGCGTCGCAAATTAACCATCATTCAGCCACGCATCGGGATGTATCGCGGGGTGTGACGGAGACTCGTGATCGCCGATCGCGTCCCTCGCGCGACCTCCCCATCTTCGTCAAGGCTTTGCGCCCACCGGGGTCGACTGGGCTCGCCTCACGTGAGGCAACCGCTACGTCGCGGGCCCGCGCCGCCGGTGGCGATGCTCAGTCGAGCTGACCTGTTGTGCCTGCGAACGTAAGCCCCGACAGCCAGGCGTCGAAGACCTGCTGCGCTCGGGATGCGAGCTGCGCCCCGTATTCCGCCGCGTCTCGGCGAAGACCTGCGATGCTGATGCCGCGCGAGGCGAGCTCGTAGGCGTGACCGACCATCCATCGCTCAAGCGATGCGGTCTCGGTCTCGAGATGGAACTGGAGCCCGAGCATGTTTGCCCCTCGTGCGAACGCCTGGTTCTCACAGAGCGGCGTGGAGGCGAAGGGGGGCAGTTGTGGAGGCGTCGAGATCACGTCCTGGTGCCAGTGCAGGACGGGGACGCCTTCAAGTGGCTCGAGCACCGACCCGTGCCCGGCGTCCGTCAGCGTCACCGGCGCGTACCCGATCTCGGCCGTGCTGCCGGTGCGCACACCTCCCCCGCAGGCCACGGCGAGCAGCTGCGCGCCGAGGCAGATGCCAAGCGTCGGACGGTCACTGGCAAGACGGTCGCTGATGAGCTCGAGCTCGGCGCGCAGGAACGGATAGGCATCGGTGTCGGCGACGCCGATCGGGCCGCCAAGCACGACGAGGACGTCGGCATCACGCGCGCTGCGCCATGGGTCGCCGTTCGTTGCAGCGTCGAGATACGACGTCTCGAACCCGTGGCGCGTCAGGAGCGCCGCCAGGAGGCCGAGATCCTCGAAGGCGACGTGGCGGATCGCGACTGCGGTTCGCGTCATCGCTCCTCGGCATCGCCGATGCCGGCCATCTCGTTCGACGTGGAGTCGCTGTCAGAGAACACGACAGGCAGACGGCGGCGCGTGTCGATCCGCAGCTCGAAGATATCCGGACGGCTGTAATGTCCCACCGCGTCCATGTCGAGGTGGCCGCGGGCGATCTCAGCAAGGTCGACCTCGGCGTACAGGATGACCTCGTCCTCGAACACGGGCCCGGCGAGAACCGCGCCGTCAGGTGCGATGATCGCGCTCCCACCTCGCATCAGGTACGAGGCGGGCTCCTCGCCTATCTCCTCCTGGTACCAATCCGGATAGGCGCCAGCGCGAATCGCCTGACAGGCGGTCAGGACGAAGACCCGCCCCTCCAGCGCGATGTGCGTCATCGTTGAGATCCACGTCGGGCGATCGTCGGCCGTCGGGGCGCAGTAGAGCTCGACGCCTTGGGCGTACATTGCCTGTCGCAGGGCCGGCATGTAGTTCTCCCAGCAGATCACCGTGCCGATGCGCCCGGTGCGGCTCTGCGCGGTCCCGATGGTGGAGCCGTCTCCAAAACCCCATATCAGCCGCTCAGTTCCCGTCGGCATGAGCTTGCGATGGATCCCGGCGAGCCCGCAGACGGGATCGATCATCAGAACCGTGCAGTAGAGCGTCGACCCGAACCGCTCGATCACGCCAACGACCACGAAGATCGCGTGAACGGCGGAAGCGCTGATCAGGCGCGCTACCTCGGGGCCATCCAGCTGGACGGCCGAATCGAAGTACCGTTGGTAAAGGTCGCGACCCGGGCCGGTCCGCCGCCCCACGACGGCACCGAATGCGGCGCCCTTCGGGTAGCAGCCGACAAAGGCCTCCGGGAAGACCGCCAATTCGGCGCCGCCGGTCGCGGATTCCGCGATCAGGCCCTCGGCCTTGGTGACGGTTGCAGCGCTGTCGAAGGGGATCGAGGCCGCTTGAACCACCGCAACGCGTGTCATGGGTGTCGTCCGTTCCGGTCGAGGTCAGTGGCTGCGATGTAGGGCTGGCGCTTCCAGGGCGTTGACCACGAGCACGGTCGCGCCTTCCTCGTGGGGGCTGCGAAGGATGTGCGGGAGGTCGGCCCGGAAGTGGACGGCGTCGCCTGCGGCCAGCGAGGAGGTGCTCCCGTTCACGTCCACCTCGAGCACGCCGCTGAGGACGTACACCCACTCCTCGCCGGCGTGTGCCGCCGGCTCGCCCACACGGCCTGGCGGGAGGCTCAGCTCGACGACCTGCAGCCAGCGCAGCGCGGGGTCCGACAGCGACTGCAGCGACGCGTCGCCGGTTGCGATCGTGTGCCTGTCCCCGCCGCGCGAAACGTACGCCGTGTCCTGTTCAGCCTGTTCACCCACGAGCGCGCCCAGCGGGACACCGAGCGCCCGCGCTAGCTGGAGCAGCAGCCGCACGGTAGGCGTGCGGCCGCCATTTTCCAGGCGCGAGAGGTGCCCGACCGAGATCCCGGACAGCTCGGACAGCTGTGCCAGCGTCAGGTTGCGCCGCAGTCGGTGACTGCGAATCAAGGCGGCGATCCGCTGATCGTCGTCTGGCAGGTCGGTGGTCGTTTCGGGGGGCTCTGTAACGCCCGCTTTGGGTTCCATGGTCTAGACAAAACGTAGCGCCAACTGCTATTTTGCCGATCGGCAACACAGATTGTCAAGTTGGCAACCCGTACGACCCTAGGACGAGACAGCCCGACATGAGCGCCGGAACAGCAGAGCAGGTTGTCGCCGACACGGTCCAGGCTGCTCAGGCCGTGCTAGGAGCCAACATCGAGGCGATCTTCACGCTTGGGAGCCTGGCCCACGGCGGTTTCGCTCCGCTCGTCAGCGACGTCGATGTCGCCATCGTTCTCGGGTCCACGGAACCGGACACGGTCGATCAGATCGCGCGTGTGCAGAGCTTGGTCGTCGACAAGGCCAGCAGCCCGCTGTCGGAGCGTCTCTCGGTGTTCTGGGCCGACTGGCACGCGGTCCGCACCGGCGAGGGCGTCAACTACCGGCTCGGCCCGATCGATCGGCTGGATCTGCTCGAGTCCGGACGTCTGCTCCTCGGATCTGATATGCGCGAGCCGAGCGTCCGTCCTTCGCACCGCGAGCTCGTCTTGATGAGCGCCGATCACATCCTCAACAAGTTCACCGACGAGTACCTCGAGCGGTTGCGAGACGCACAAGCGCTTGTCGCCGGCGGACCGCGTGCCGTCACGAAGGCGATCCTCTTTCCGGTGCGCTTCACGTACACACTCCAGACCGGTCGCATCGGACTGAATGACAACTCGGCCCGCTGGTACGCGGCCGAGCGCCTGCCCGGGGGTGCGCTGGCGCTGCAGGCGCTCGAGTGGCGCAACGATGGGATCGGCGACGCCGATCTCGCCCAACGGATGCTCGAAGCAGATCTGACCATCCTGCACACTGAGTGCTTCGAGCAGTACACCGAGGAGCTGGGCGGGCTCGGTGAGCCGCGCCGCGCCGCCGCGCTGGCGCAACGAGCTGCGTGTGTCCAAGTCGCCACCCCGAACGCGCGATGAAAGGTCGCGTCACCGGCAAGTCTCTGCCTGAAAGGAACCTCTAATGGCTCAAGAACAACTGATCCACGGCATTATCGCGTACCCGATCACGCCCTTCGGTGAGGCGGGTATCGACGTCGACCGTCTCAACGACCTGGTCGACACGATGGTCACCGCGGGCGTTCACGGCGTCGCTCCACTGGGAAGCACGGGCGAGTCGGCGTACCTCAACTTCGATGAGTGGAAGACCGTCGTCGACACCACCGTTGCAGCAGTTGCGGGGCGTGTACCCGTGGTGGTCGGGTCGTCGGACCTCACCACCGCAGGAACCGTGGCCCGAGCCGAATACGCCGAGCTGGCCGGCGCGACGGCGGTCATGGTGATCCCCGTCTCCTATTGGCCGCTCAACGAGCGTGAGATCGTGCAGCACTACACCTCGGTGAGCGATGCGATCTCAATCCCGATCATGGCCTACAACAACCCCGCGACCTCCGGGATAGACATGCCGCCGACGCTGCTGAACCAAATGTTCGAGTCGATCGCGAACGTGAAGATGGTGAAGGAGTCCACCGGCGACATCCAGCGGATGTTAGACCTGAAGCAGCTCTCCTCGGGCGCGCTGCCCTTCTACAACGGAAGCAACCCACTTGTTCTGGAAGCGCTCCTCGCCGGGGCAAGCGGCTGGTGCACGGCTGCCCCGTGTCTGCGGCCAGCCCCGACGATTGCGCTGTATGAGGCCGTCGTGGCGGGCGAACCAGAGCGTGCAAAGGAAATCTACGAAGAGCTTCTGCCGCTGCTCAGCTTCATCGTCTCAAAGGGTCTGCCCACGGCGGTCAAGTCCGGGCTGGAAATTCTCGGTGAGCCAGCCGGCGTTCCGCGGCTGCCGCTGCTCCCGCTGGATGCCGAGGACCGCACACGCCTGGAGTCCATCCTCGCACCCGCGGTGACCCCTGCGCATGGGTAGGCTCGAGTGGATGATCGCTTCCGAGCCTGAGCGGACGGATGCGCATGATGCGGCTTTACGTCGCCTTCGCACCGCATTGTGGGCAGCGGTAGGGGCGTAGCGCGGCGACTGCCCGAGCCGGACCAGTGACCAAGACCGGGAACTTAAGCTTGGGGACGCTCTTCTGCGCGCTCACGGGACCGTGGATGGGGCAGCGCCCCGCGCGGGTGCGAGTCTCGTTTTCGATCAGTGCCATCTTGGTCTCCTTGCTTGATGGGGGGTTTTGCGGTCTTCCTTCACGCGGCGGTCGCAGCCGGCGCCCAGCGGAAGCGCCGGAGCGCGAACGCGAGCCCCACGACGCCCCACGCCGCGACGATCGCGAGATCGCTCCAGGCGACTCCGCTTGCGCCGGGCAGGAAGCCCCGGCTGAGCGCGGCGACGAGGTGCTGGAGCGGGAACGCTTCGGCGATCTTGTGGAGCGCGCTCGGCAGCCGCAGCGAGGGGATGTAGACGCCCGAGATGAACGACAGCGGCAGCGTGATCGCGAGCGTGACCGGCTGCGCGGCGTCGGCGGAGCCGATCGAGCTCGAGACCGCGTACCCGAGGCACGCGAGCGCGAGCGAGCCGACCGCGACGCTGAGCGCCAGGCCACCGAGCGACGATGGGTCGACGTGCACCCCGTAGATGACGCTGCCGATCGCGATCACGATCGCGGTGACGATCACCGATACGACGAGCGAGGTGATCGCGCGAGCCACCACGAGCACCCACGCGGGAACGGGGGTCGCGCGGCGGCGCTTCAGGACGCCGGCCTCGCGCTGCGCGATGATCGAGATCACGAGGTTCGTGAATGACGCGGTGAGCACCGCGAGCGCGGCGATGCCCGGCACGTAGTAGGTGGATGCCTTGATGTGTTCGGGGCCGATACGGCTGTTTCCGAACACGCTCACGAAGATCACGAGGAAGATCACGGGCAGCGCGAGCGTGAAGAAGCGCGCTTGGCGGTTACGCGCGAAGGTGAGCAGCTCATAGCGGGTCTGGTGTGCGAGCAGGTTGATCATCAGTGGGCCTCCTTCGGTTCATCGGTGAGTTGCAGGTAGACGTCCTCGAGGCTCGGTCGCCGGACCTCGAGGTCGAGCAGGCTGACGTCGCGCTCGATCGCCCAGCGCGTGAGCACGAACAAGGTCGAGACGGGGTCGACGGCGTACGTCTGCACCACGCGATCCCCGCCGATCACAGGCGCCCCCAGCGAGGCCGGTAGCTCAGACAGCTCGATCCCTGCAGGCAGGGTGAAGCTCACCTGAGCGTCCATCAGCTCGCGTGCGCCGAGCGTCTGCGGCGTGCCGGTCGCGACGATCTCTCCTTGCGAGATCACGGCGATGCGGTCGGCGAGGCGTTCGGCCTCCTCCATGTAGTGCGTCGTGAGCAGGATCGTCTTGCCGAGCTCGCGTAGGCCCGCGACGAGCTCCCAGGCGGCGCGGCGCGCGGCCGGGTCGAAGCCCGTCGTGGGCTCGTCCAGGAAGACGAGCTCGGGGTCGCCGATCAGAGCGAGCGCCACGTCGAGCCTGCGGCGCTCGCCTCCGGAGAGCTGCCCGCAGCGTCTTGCTGCTAGCTCGCCGAGACCGACAAGCGAGATCGTCTCGTCGACATCCCGAGCCTCCTTGTAATAGCCGGCGTAGAGCGCGACGCACTCGTGCACGCTGAGCTCGGGCTCGGGAAGGCTCTCCTGCAAGACGACGCCGATGCGCGCGCGCCACGCTGATCCGCCGTGCTCGGGGTCGGCGTCGAGAACCTCGACGTCGCCTGCCGAGCGCTTGCGAAAGCCCTCGAGGATCTCGATCGTCGTGGTCTTGCCCGCGCCGTTCGGCCCAAGCAGCGCGAAGATCTCGCGGCGCGCGATCTCGAGGTCGATGCCCTTGACCGCTTCGTTTGCGCCGTAGCTGCAGCGCAAGCCGCGCACCAGCACCGCGCGCTCTCGGTCGTTGGGCACGCGGCTCCTCTGATCGCGGCGGGGTGAGTCCTCGTTTGCAGGGAGCGAGTGGTTGCAAGCCTCTTGGTTGGGTGTGGTGGTGTAGGTCAACATACGGCGCAGGCTACGTTTCGCACCCGCTCTCGTCATCGGCGCCGGGATCGATCTTTGGCGCCGTCTGCGTGTCATCTGCGGGATGGAGTCAGCTCCACCTGGGGATGGAGAAACGGGCGTCTGCGTGGTTCAACCCCGACGCCGATGCCACGACGACGCGGGGGCCCTACGCTTGGGGCATGGCGGGCGCAAAAAGCCAAGCGGGGAGCACTTCGGGCGCCGAAGCCTTGGCCGCGCGCTGGCTGCGACCACTGGCCGTGGCGACGATCGCGGTTGTAACCGTGCTCTCGTTTACGCACAATCCCGCGCCCGCCCTGCACGGGAGCGGACTCGTGGTCACGATCGCCCTCGCGGTGCTCGTAGTGAGCTTTCTCGTGCTCGTGCGGCGCGCTGGCGGAAGTCCTGGCAGCGTGGTCTCGCTCGCTGCGCTGATCGGCGCCTCCTCGGCATTGTTCTATACCCAGCAGGGCGGCCCCGGCATGGCGGGTCTGTTCGTCGCGATCGCGTACGCGGCGATGAGGCTGCCGCTTCGCTACTCGCTGGCGACGCTCGCGTTGGCCGCGCTGGGACTGGGCCTCGCGGCGCTGCACGTCCAGCACTCCACGGGTCCGTTCGCAGGCGACGGACTCGGCGTCGTCGCCTTCTTCGTGCTCGCGGTGTTCGCACGTCGCGTCCGGGAGGCGCACGAGCGGACCGAGGGTCTGCTCGCTGAGCTGGAGGCGAGCCGGCGCTCGCAGGAGGAAGCCGCGGCGCTGCGCGAGCGAAGCAGGATCGCGCGCGAGATCCACGACGTGCTGGCCCACTCGCTATCCGGACTCATGCTGCAGCTCGAGGGCGCGAGGATGCTCGCCGCCTCGCCGAACGCAAACGGTCAGCTACCGGCGGCGCTTGAGCGTGCGCACCACCTCGCGCATGCGGGGCTCGAAGAGGCGCGCCGCGCGATCGGCGCCCTGCGCGACGACGACCTCCCCGGCGTAGAGCGGCTCGAGCAGCTTGCGGCCGACTTCAGTCGGGATTCGGGAATCAGGACAACGTTCGACGCGACCGGGGAGCCGCGTCGCCTTGACTCCGAGGTATCGTTGACGCTCTACCGGGTGGCGCAGGAGGCACTCACGAACTCGCGCAAGCACGCGCGCCCGCAGCGCGTTGAGCTGCACCTCGCCTACGAGCCGGAGGGCACGCGACTCGTGGTCCAGGACCGTTGCGGTCCCGAGACGTCGCTTGCGCCAGCACGCATGGATCGTGATCGTGACGCGCGCATCGACGGACGGACGGGCTATGGGCTGACAGGGATGCGCGAGCGCGCCGAGCTGCTCGGCGGCGCGCTGGATGCGGCCTTCATCGACGACGGCTTCCGCGTCGAGCTGTGGATCCCCGCATGAGCGATCGGCGCATCAAGGTCGTGCTCGCGGACGACCAGCGGGTCGTACGCGAGGGGCTCGCGATGGTGCTGGGACTCATGCCCGACGTGGACGTGGTGGGCGCTGCGTCCAATGGCGAGGAGGCGATCGCGCTCGTGGAAGAGCTCGCCCCACAGGTAGTGCTGATGGACCTACGCATGCCGCGAATCGACGGGGTTGCTGCGACGAAGCTCATCTGCGAGCGCCAACCAGATACCAAGGTGGTCGTGCTGACGACATACGCCGACGACCACACCGTGATTCAGGCGCTGCGTGCCGGCGCATGCGGTTACCTGACCAAGGACGCGACGAACGAGCAGATCCGCGACGCGCTGCAGGCAGCTGTGCGGGGAGAGGCCTCGATCGACCCGGCGGTGCAGCACCACCTCGTCGGCGCAATCGCGAGGACGGCGCCCCTCCAGTGGACACCTCCGGCCGAGTCGAAGCTCACGGAGGACCTGACGCCGCGCGAGGCGCAGGTCCTCGCGCTGATCGCCGAGGGTCTGTCGAACGCCGAGATCGCCCGCCATCTCACGGTCAGCGAGGCGACCGTCAAGAGCCACGTCAACCATCTGTATTTCAAGACCGGTGCGCGCGACCGTGCGCAGGCCGTCGCATACGCGTATCGCAACGGGCTCGCACCTGGTGTTAGCGGCGGCGAGGACCGCCGGTGACCGTGCAGCGGTGAGCCGATGCTCGGCCAAGGCTTAGGACTGCCAGTCGAGCCGATCAGGGAGGCCAGGACCCGACCCCACTCGTCGCGAAAGACCCCCTCAAGCAGGGCTATGGCTCCACCACCGGACGGACCTCGACGGCCCCTCCCAGCCGGGCCGCCGGGATCCGCCCCGCGATCTCGATCGCCCTGTCGAGGTTGTCGGCCTCGAAGACGAAGTAGCCCGCGAACACCTCCTTGGTGTTCGCAAAGGGACCATCGGTTGTCAGGGCATCGCCGTCCTGAACGCGGACGGTCGTGGCGGTCTCGACCGGCTGCAGCTGGGCGCCTCCCGTGCAGCCGGGGAGTGCGTTGACGGCTTCGTACTCGCCGTAGATCTCCCGCCTCTCGCCCTCGCTGAGGGCGTCAAGCGAGCCCGGGCGTGTGTAGATCAATAGTGCGTATTGCATTCTCGTCCTCCTTACAGAGAGTTGAACCTATCGATCAGACGACGAACGGGGACGGGTTGAGGGGACGCATCGCCTGCCCGAGCCGCGCCGGACACTTGACTTTCATGGTGGATCGGCGAACGATGGTTCCCGTGAAGCAGGACGGCATGGGCACCGACGAGCGCGGTCGCGCCGGTCGCTGGCTGGCGGGCGGCGAGCGGATGCGTCCCGCGTCCCGGATCGTGCTGCGTACGTTGCTGGTCGCCGACGTGGGACTTCTGCTCGTCATCGGAACGCTGCTCGCGCTGTTCATGGAGCGCCCAGCCGGATTCGTGTTCGCAGCCTGCTGTTGGGCGCTCGCGGTGGGACTGATAGCCGCGTCGTGCGCTGCCGGCTGGCTGGTGCACCGCCGCGACCGGTAGATCCTTGTCGCGGCAGCGCGTTACTCGAGTCGTCATCGAGCCGGCCGTGAGCGATGCCGGGGTTTGACTGTCCGGGTCAGGGCTTGATAGGTCCACCAGCGCTCGCTGCCCGGTGTGTGCCTCGGGTCCGTATTGGCCCAATCGGCACTCGGCCCATCGCATCGCCGATCGCCACGACGGTCGCGTCCTGGCGCTCGGCCCGAACAGCGGCTGCGTACAGGAGCTGGGCGCCCATTGTGCGCACGCTGTTTACGACCCCGTACGTGGTGACGATATCGCCGGTCCGAACGGGGGCCGTGAAGCGCATCTCGCAGCGCTCGTGCCACCCGCCCAGTGGGTAGACGACGTCGGTCAGCATGCGGGTGACGAGCGAGTAGGTCATCAGCCCATGTGCGATCACCTCCCCGAAACGCGTGGACCCGAACTCGGCGCCGGCCATCCAGTCCTCGTCGAGATGCAGCGGGTTGAAGTCGTAGGACGCTGCGGCATAGGCGCTGATCATCTCCCGCGAGACGACGACGCTAACCGACGGGAACTCGTACCCGACCTCGATGGCGGCAGCCTGCGGGCTCACTGTGGCTACCGTGGACGCACCGTCCAGCCCCGTCCGGCGCAGACAACGTTCTCGTCGCGGTCGTAGAAGACGTTGTCGTGGATCACGAACAGGCGCTCCTTGCGGTAGAGCTTGTCGAGCGCCCGAGCGCTCAGCGTCAGCACATCGCCAGGACGTGCCGGCCGGCGGTAGTACCAGTTCTGGCCGGCGTTGATCGTGCCAGGCGTCTTCATCCAGTCGGTTACCTCGGTGGCCAGAAAGAGCAGGGGCACGTGGATCGTGGGCGGTGCGATCAGCCCTCCGAACACGGTCTGCTTCGCGTAGTCCTCGTCGAAGTACATAGGGTTGAGGTCGCCGATGGACCGCGCGTAGGCCTGGATGATCTCGAGCGTGACGTCCACCGGCCGGGTCTGGCGTTCCACGCCCACCTCGATCTCATCCCAGGACGCCCGCCGTTGCTCGTCTTTCCAGAAATCGGTCTCCACGTCCATCATGCTAAGCGGCGCTCAGCCGTAGCAGCCCACCGGAGCGGCTCTCGATGCAGAACGTCGTCAGCCCCGTGTGGGCGGTGGCGCGGAGAAATGCACCCGCAGAGGCGTTAGGGTGGACGGACTCCAAGATGTGCCGACACTCTCGGCTCATCTGAGCTCCATCTTGCGGGCACCGTAGACGATGTCGGCAGGGATCTGGCCCTGGGTCAGGCGACCATGATGGACGCGGTCGAAGTTGTAGAAGCGCAGGTAGGTGTCGAGCTCGCGGCGCAGGCCGCTGAGCGCCGGTTGTATGTAGCGGGCGAAGGCCGGGCGCCAGCACTCGGCGAGAATCGTCTTGTGCAGCGCCTCGATGTTGCCGTTGGTCTGCGGACGACCGGCGTGGATGCGGGTGTGCCGCGCCCCAAGGCGCTCGACGGTGAGACTGAACTCGCCCTTGAACTCATTGCCATTGTCCGAGAGCAGGCGCTCCAGGCGCCAGCCAGCGGCCTTGAGGTCTTGGGCGACGCGACGCGCCAGTGCCGAGGTCTGCCTTGCCGCGGGCAGTCCTCCGCTCGCGTCCTTGCAGATCACGAGCTCCGCCCAGGCGAACGAGGAAGCGATGTCGATCGCCGTCAGCTGCCAGATCGCTCCCTGGGTGCCCTTCAAGCGCCCGACGTAGAAGCAGTCGATTCCGACCAGCTCGCCAGGACGGTCGACGTCGATGTGGCGCTCGGGGCCTGGATCTCGAGGAGGCTCATATGGGGCGGCGTAGCCGGCGATCAGGGAGAAACGCTTGGTGCGCGTGTTCAGCCCGTGCCGGCAGAGCACTTTCCAGACGCCGTTGGGAGAGACGACGAGCGCGCCCCACTTATCTTGGGCAAGCTCGGATGCGACGCGCTTGGGGCCCAGGCCCGGATGGGCGATCGAGAACGCGAGCACCCGCTCCTCGACCATCTTGGAGAGCTGGTTTGGCATCTTCGGCGTCCTGCGCTCGCGTGGGCGCAGCGCCTCTAGCCCGTAGCGCTCGACCTGGCGGCGCCAGGCGTAGTAGGTCGAGCGGTGCACGCCGAAGGTCCGGCAGGCGTGCGCGACGCTGGTGCGCGCGGCGAGAGCGAAGAGCTGCTGTCGGTAGCCGAACAGCGCGTCATCCTGGGTCATGCGACTCCTTCTCTGAACTTCATTGGCGTGAAGCCAGGAGCCTGAGTCGCAACGCGGACGGCCTCCGCCCAGCTGGGCGGAGGCCGTCACGCTGAAGGCACTAATGATCCCCCGACGACTGTCGGGAGATCTCGGAGTCAGTTCAC
>Ga0187783_10001129_pt1 | contig 19745 bp, 15 predicted proteins | sample 1015_SJ02_MP02_2_FD_132471 | JGI IMG/M metagenome (GOLD analysis project Ga0187783, IMG submission 132471) | Tropical peat soil microbial communities from peatlands in Department of Meta, Colombia - 1015_SJ02_MP02_20_MG | ecosystem: Environmental > Terrestrial > Soil > Wetlands > Peat | place...
AAGATTGGACGGAGAAGTACAAAGGGCCGCCGCCATCTGACAGTGGTCGCTACGTTCTGGCGCAGATCCAGCCGGAGGATACATCGACGGGAGCAACTCCCGGCCATATTCTGGTCACGGCTCAGGACATGTTTTTCACCCCACTGCCGACGGCAAACGCCCTCGAACTCACCGCCTACGAGAAAGACAATTTGCAGAGCGATTACACCGTGGAAGTGCCACCGAAGGAGATCAAGATCGCTGGCCGAACTTTCACTTTCTATGCCTATCAGTCACCCGTGGCCGAACTGCACTGGTACGTTCTGGCCACGGAAATCCGCTGCCACGCGGTGGAGTTCATCATGACCAGTCGCGACACCAAACTACTTGAGAGCTTGGTCGCGGACATGAACCGGATGAAGTTGCCCGAGGAGGCCAGTCCCTCGGGAGGAAAGGGCGGTGGTGCCTTTCCGGTGTGCATTAAGAATTACGCCAAGGACGAACACCTGACAGCGCGGGTTGATCCGGTCCTGACGGATCATCGTTTCAGTCCGGTTCCGGTCCGGATCATCATCGATACGAGCGGTAAGGTAAAACACATTCACTTCCTCAGCGCCTTTCCCGATCAGGCGACAGCCATCACCGCTGCCCTCGAGCAATGGAAATTCAAGCCATATCTGAAGGATGGACAACCGGTCGAAGTAGAAACCGGGATCATATTTGGACGCACGCCATCTTCAATCGCGCCCACCTCAGCAAGAAAGTCTTCGACCGAATGAGGAAAGGATATAGCCTACCTCCGAAGCTAAGGCCCAGAATCACCCGGGAAAGGACAGGAATCAGCGAACCGCCTAGAAGCGAAACCCCGGGCGATCCGAACCCTCATGCAGCCGTCAGAAATCGGTACTGCTCTTCGGTGAGGGGCACAACGCTTAATCTTCCCTGCCGTACCAGGGGAGACTCGCGGAACAGCTTGTTCGCCTTGACCTCTGCCAGCGTAACCGGCTTCGGGAGCGTCTTGCCGGCCTTGATCTCGACCTTTGGATTTTTCCGGTCTGAGGCATCCACGGAAACCACTCGCGCAGTGCCCAGGGCTGATTTTCGATCGCCAGTTTCGTAAATGACAAGGCGGTCACCCGGTTGCATCGCGGACAGGTGTTTCAAGGCCACCGGATTCGACACTCCGTCCCAAATCGTCGTTGTGTCGCGCTCAAGATCAGCAAAAGAATATTCGGAAGGTTCTGTTTTTAGGAGATAGTCCATAGAATTTCCCAAGCAGGAAGAGGCCTCAATCTAACCTTCCCTTTGCCTTTCCGAATCATTGCGGCGGGTTCCCGTTGGGATCCCGTTTCTCTTGAGAGTGGTCATCGTAAACCGAATATTGCCCTTGCGGACGCTTCAGACTGATGCTGATCGCTACCGTGGGCTGATTGATGGTGTAATCTGCGCCAAAGGTTTGGAATCCATGCGCCAGAACCTGGACCCGGAGCTTGCCATAGGGAACGCCTTCGTAGCTGGCTTTGCCCTCGAGGTCTGTCTTGAGCTCGACTCCGCCCTTTGCCTGCTGACCTTTGTCGTTTACCTCATGGAGGACTACCACGGCATTGACCACCGGTTTGCCGCCTTGATCCCGCAAAACCAAGAAACTCAGTGCGGCTACCTCGTCTGGGTCCTGATCCTGGTCTTTGTTCTTGTTCTGATCGTTCTCGGCAAATGCGGGAACGGACAAGAGAACAGCGAAGGCAAGAACAAGTAACTTCATGGCACCCAATTTTACTCCCCAACCGACCGGGCACGAGCATCGTTTCTCTCGAATCCGGGGGCGAAGCCGACGGCTTCGAAAGCGAGGAGATTCAAGGAAGGACCCTGGAAAGCTTCTGCGATCCGAGGTTGTCTAAGGTGAGGGTCGGTCGGCTATCCACGACAACCCCATGGCACGGTGTTCGAGACGGCAACCTGGTCGCTTGGGGTATTCCTACGCTGCATGTGGTGGAGACTGCAGCCGGACTGCCACGAAGGATTACACAGGGTTTAAGGTACGGCAGTAGGCGCGGATCCGTTCTCGTTGTTCGGGAACGAGACCCACAAACTCAAATCCGTGCAGGAACCCCATACGGTGTCGAACCACGGCGCGCAGCGGCTCAGCCTGGTGTAGCTGGGGGAGCGAAAGCTCCAGTGAAACCATCTCGCCAGCCGGCAATTCTCTCGCGATCACCGCACCCAGTCCCATTTCCCCAATTTCAAAACAGCGGCCGGCGACAGTTACATATTCATCCGCCACCAGAACGCGCGCGATCACCGCGAATTCAGTGCGATAACGCGCAACCCGGCGCGTTGAGGCAGGATGCACGGTTGGTGATGGCTGGGTGTCCACTGTAGATAATGAAATCAGCAAAATCGACCGGCTGCGGCCTATAGTCACAGAAGGATGGTACCTTCGCAAGTAACATCAGTGTTCCGTCGAGCGGGGCTCCAGACCGGGTTGGGGGTAACAAAAGTTCCCGACTCATCGAACGACAGGCTCATACATGCGTACGATGGTCCTCGCTGCACCGGCCAAAGGGAGCTGCATAATGTGCGAAAGTCCTGCTAAGCTTATTTCCTGCAAAAGGTGGACCCGTAGCTCAAGTGGATAGAGCAATGCGCTTCGAACGCAGAGGTTGGGAGTTCAAGTCTCTCCGGGTCCGCCATTTCCTGAAAACCAAGTTCAGGGCGGTTATCTATGAGTATCCAAGTTCAGCCGCTACGGGGAACCTTGGAGTCCCTTGGTAGCTCGACCCCAGGGCTAACCTCCGGGAAGGGGTGTTGCCCTTTTCGCTCAAGGATCAACTAAGCGGCAGCCTGGACATTGCCTAGAATGCTGGGAAATGGATGTGTGTCGGGTGTCTAAGAATGGATTGTGCTTTTCGAATTTAGCAGGACATCACCGCACACTCTACACCACTTCACCTGTGAAATCGGAATCTGCAATTCTTCCCAAAATGCCCGGATGCCGCTGATCGCGCCCGCTGCTTGCAGTTAGGCTGATGTCACGGAAGCGTCGGCTCTCAGAAGTCTGCATGGAAGCGGACAGTCCCGACCGTGACCGGGCCGCGGACCTGGTTGTACCCCGGATTGTTGATATGCTGTATGCCTCCCGACGCAAAGAAGCCGCGCCAGAGGTGCGCCGTGTAGAAGCTCTCGAAGATTTTCTCGCTGCCGTAGGTAAGGCCCCCGTCGCCGAGCAAAAAGCCGAGGCCACGGAGAGCCAGATATTGTTGATGGGCCGGCACGATCCCGTTCGCAACGAAGGCGACCCCGGCACGGTCGTTGCGCCGATGCCATGAGCCACCTGTCGCGAAGCCGCCTAGCAAAAGCGTGCGGTCGTCTTCGGTATAGGCAAAAGACTCATTGTGGCCGTCGCTCCAGCCGAGACGGCCGAAAACCGCCACCTGGGATGTGATTTCCTGCTCGAAATTCAAGCCAAAGCCATATCGATGGCGTCCCTGTCGCCGCGTGGCAATGATGTCGGGTGTCGATGTCTGGCCCTCAAGATAATCTGCGATCGCTTCGCGATAATTTCCCATGTTCGCCTGATTCAGGTAGCTCAGCACACGCACCGCGCCCCGCCTGTGTGCGATCAAGCTTCCCTGCGCCTCCAGCTCCAGATTCATCGCGCGTGCACGCGCGATGTCCGCGTCGAGATTGATGCCGTTTGCAACCTTCGGTTCCAGTACGGTGGCGAATCGAGCGGAGAACCAGTGGTCATCGTATTCAACAAGCCCGCCGTCGGTGTAGCCGCGAGTATTCGCCGCGTAATCAAATGCGCCATCATTGTCCACGGTCCAGTTTAGAAATTGCAGGTGGGTGTCGGACCCGAAGGAATTCAGGTCGAAAAAATCGACCAAGTCGAATTTTCCGCCGCGAAACTCGATCCGCCGCGCCGGAAGCGATGTGGCGAGATGGAGTGGGTCGCGCTCCGCTTCGACCCGTTCCTGGGTGAGGGGGATAATCTGGCGTACCATGAGCCGCGCCAGATAGGGTGCTTTTGAAAGCGGTACACCTTGTACTAGTCGCACTGCATCCAAATTGCAGTAGCCGGCAAGACCCAACGCTGACCCGACGCCATTGCCTGTGGCGTCCTCCAGGTCGGCGAACACTTCCGTGGTATGCGACAGCTGATAGCCGGTATAAAGCGTGAGAACGTGTGTGGTGGCGCTCTGAGCCCATGGGGTCATGCTGTTGGGTCCGCTGTATTTGGCCGGGAACGTCGGATGCCACTGGAAAATGACGTTCGCTTGTCCCGAGATCCAATACCGGCTCGATTCGGAATGGGGGAAAACGGTGAGCGGGTCGGGGTCGCCGGAGTTCGACTCGGATTGCGCTGCCGTGTTTGACTCGGGGCCGGTCTGCTCGGTCTGCGGTTTCGGTGGGGGTGCGGAAGCGGGTATTGGAGCCGAGAGCAAAGTCTGCGCTGCGGCGAAATACGCCGTGGCAGCATACACGATCAAGATGCCGAGACTTCGAATCCTGCGTTTCGGACACACCATATCGGCGTTAGGAAGAAGAAACAATTATCGGGAACGATTTTCGGGAACCCAGGCTAAACCCCAGACTAAACTATGTGCTGGCGGAGCCAGGTTACGGTAGCATGAAAAGCGCTACATCAAAGAACCGACACCGTCACCCGCACCGTCGCGGGCGACGTTTTTCATGTACTCGAGGCACGGTGCCCGGCTGCCTCGATTTTAATTGCTTTGATCAACAAATGTTAAAACAGGGCAGGCAGGGCCGGGCAAGAAAATTTGCTCTGTCCCGGTAGGATTTGCCGTAAGAAGAATCAAAAGCTTCGATTTGCAGTTTGCGACCGAGCGTTACCGACTGCTAAGGGGCCATCATCGGCCACAGAGATTCGCTGGATAGTCGAAGGGCCCTGACCAAATCCTCCCTCCCAAGCATACCCTGTGCGGCAGGACCCCTGATGAGGCTCTCCTGCACCAGCCTCCAGGCCATTGTTCGATGACCGTTCGAGCCGGCTGACCATGATTGCCGCGCACGGCGTGTCCCTGAGGCTACCCAGGAACAGCTTCCGGGCCTTTACTGTACCTCAGAAGTTCTTGCGGCCGACCGGCCGCCAGACAATATTTCACATCGTCTTCTACAATCTGAGTAGTGAAGGCCTGGGACGTCATCATCGTCGGCGGGGGAATCATTGGACTTTCCCTGTCGATCGCGCTGCGCAAAAGAGGGGCGCGAGTTCTCCTAGTGGAGCGGGGAGAGCCCGGCCGCGAGGCGTCGCACGCCGCGGCCGGTATGTTGGCCGATTGTGTTCTCGAAATGCCTCGAGCCCTGGGACCCTTGGCTACGGCAAGCGCGGAAATGTATCCCGAGTTTGTGCTTGAGCTTCAGGATGAGTCCGGAGTTGAAGTGGATCTGCGTGATCAGGGGACGCTGGTGTTCCCTGCCCCTGAGCAGGTTCACGATCGTGCGGGATTCAGCGCCAATAACCATCGGCCGCCAGCTCCGCTGCGGGAGCTAGAGCCGGCCTTGGCGGATCCCGACAGAGCGGCTCTGTTTTTGAGGGAGCGCAGTGTCGATCCACGTGCGCTTTCGGCCGCAGCTTTGAAAGCCGCCAAGCACCGCGGGGTGGACATTTCCTCCGGCTCCACGGTCACGAAGGTGCTCACCTCCGACGACCGGGTGGTGGGAGTGGCGACGAATCGAGCCGACTATCACGCACCGGTTGTGGTGAATTGTGCCGGCGCGTGGGCAGGACAGCTCCCGCCCCTCGGGTTCCCGACCCGGCCGGTCAAGGGCCAAATGCTCGCCGTTGCCGGGGGGAAATTGCTCCGTCATGTCATCCGCGCGCCAGAGGTTTACCTGGTTCCACGAAGCAACGGGCGAATCCTTGTTGGATCGACCCTGGAAGAAGCCGGCTACGATAAGCGCGTAGACGCCGACACCATCAATCGCATGCACCGTGCGGCCGTCGCCCTGTTCGATCGACTGGAGGATGCGCGCCTGCTCGAGGCCTGGGCAGGGTTGCGCCCCGGAACGCCCGACGATTTGCCCATTCTTGGACCGACCAGCCTGCCCGGATACTTCGTGGCCGCCGGCCACTTCCGGGACGGCATTCTGCTGGCTCCGGTGACGGCTGAAGTCATGGCTCAAATGGTTACAGGTTTGAAGCCGCAGTATGATATCTCCCCATTTTCTCCCTCGCGCTTTTGAACCGCTAGGCATGGCGGTTGAGATTCGTCGGCATCGCGAAAATCCCCTCGCGACCGTTTACCACTCAATCTGGCGATAAGCGGACTGCCCTGGCTCTCCAACCGGGCAAGCCTTACCCTGGTTCGCTTTGCCTTCCCACCGCCTGGCCCCTCGTTTTCGTCGCAAAATTTCGCCAATTGCTCAGGTATACTGATGTGTTTTCCTCCGAGGAAATGGCGCGCTGGTTGCGCGAGAAAGAGGGTCGGTTATGGCTTCCCCAGCAGTGGATTTTGCCCGAGAGAATCATCAACGCTTCTTAAATGAGCTGAAGGATCTGCTTCGGATTCCAAGTGTGAGCACTTTGCAAGAGCACAAGTCGGATGTGCAGAAGGCGGCCGACTTCGTCGCCGCCGAGCTACGCAGAATTGGAATGGAAAATGTGGAAGTCATCCCCACCAAAGGCCATCCTCTCATTTACGCCGATTGGCTGCATGCTCCGGGCAAACCCACCGCGCTCTGCTACGCACATTACGATGTGCAACCCCCGGATCCGCTCGACCAATGGGTGAGCCCACCGTTTGAGCCTACCGAGCGCAACAACAACATCTATGCCCGCGGGGCGGTGGACGATAAAGGTCAGCTCTGGATGGAGATCAAGGCGGTCGAGGCCTTGATGAAGGGCCATGACGGCAAACTTCCGCTCAATGTGAAGTTCATCATCGAGGGTGAAGAGGAGGTGGGAGGCGAGTCGATTGCGGAGTACGTCCGCAAGGAAAAGGCCAAGCTGCGGGCCGATTTTGCTCTGGTTTGCGACACCGAGCTGTTTGCGCCCGACCTTCCCACCTTGTGTGTCGGGCTGCGCGGGTTGGTTTACACGGAAATCGAGGCGGTTGGCCCGAAAACGGATTTGCATTCGGGGATGTATGGCGGCGTAGCTCCCAACCCGTTTTTCGGCCTGATCGAAATCATCAGCAAGCTGAAGGACTCTAAGGGCAGGATTCTGATTCCCGGCTTCTACCGCGATGTGAAGAAACCGTCTGCCGATGAACTGAAGGCCTGGAAGCGGCTCCCCTTCAAGGAAGAGCACTACCGCAAGACCGAAGTCGGATCGAAGGTGCTCACCGGCGAGCCGGGCTTTTCGGTTCTCTATCGTACCTGGGCGCGCCCGACACTGGAGGTTCATGGGATGCCGGGCGGCTTCACCGCTCCCGGGGCCAAGACCGTGATTCCCGCACGCGCTGCGGCCAAGGTTTCCATGCGGCTTGTCCCCAATCAGAAACCTGATGACATTTTGAAGCGCTACACGAACTACGTGAAGAAGCTCACCCCGAAAGGGATTGAGACCAAGATCAAAGTCTGGAGCAAGGGCCCGGCTTGCGTGGTCGGCACCGACAACCCATACATCAAAGCCGCGACGGAGGCGATGCATGACGTGTTCAAGAAAGATACGGTGTTCATTCGCTCTGGCGGCTCGATTCCGATCGTAACTGACTTTCAGGATGTCCTTAAGATACCCAGCGTGATGATGGGTTTTGGCCTGCCCGATGACAATCTCCATGCTCCCAATGAGAAGTTTCACATTCCGAACTTCTATCGGGGTATTGAGTCGATTTGTTTATTTTTCGAGAAGCTGAGCGAGGCTTAGCCTCGAGGGAAACCGCCTAGCATTCCGAATCGATGGCTTTCCCGTTTTTATACTCTCACGTGTAATTAACGGCTTTGCCCTTCGTCACCGCCGAGAAGTGGGTCGGACCCTACCTTCTCATCTGTGAGATGGCTTCTAGCATGAGGCTAGTTCCGCCGAAGCTAAGTACAGGCAGGCCGAAAATGAACGCGACCAAAGAGGGTGCTTGCTGTGGTGTTGCTTAGCAACCCGCTAGGTTGGGCTGGAGTGAAAAAAAACAAGCGAAAACCTGGGCATTCATGGTCTGCCAACACGACCATCATAAAGGGAAGACAACGAGGGGAGCGGTGACGCTCCCCGTAACGGAATTGCCGTGCTGTAGATCGGACTCAGGACTTCCTTTTGCGTAGCGCCGGAATGAAGCTCCCAGGCGGGCCGGTGAGAGAGCCGTCATCGTGAATCGTGAAAAGCGTCTTGCTGGTGTCCCCTTTGCAGGCCAGCATGAGCTGATTTCCTGCGGTGCTGTAGCTGCAATCTGTGACTTCACCGGCGAAAGTGAAAGCTGCTTTGTCGGCAGATTTGAGCTCCAAAACCAACGCACCCATCGGGTCTGAGTACGTACCTTTCATCCCCGACGTGCAGGCGGTTAGAGCGAAGGTGGCGCAGGCGATCAGCAGTACGAAAAGCAAACGTGAGCTCTTGAGAACCGGACACTTGGTTGAACTCTTCATACGTCTCTCCTCACCCGACAAGAAAAGCCGGTTACTGTGGCGGTGGCGTTGTTTTGGCAGGAGGGGTGGTCGTCGTACCTGTTTTCGCGGGCGCCGGTGGCTTGGCGGATTGTGAAGACGGCACTTTCTGGACCGACGAGGCGTTGGTAACCCCAGCCGGTTTGGGTTGGGTTGTGGCAGACTTTGCTGCCGCCGGCGTCGTCGCCGAATTCTGGTTGGCTCCCGTCGCGGGAACCGCAGTTCCGCTCGATTGTTGCATCACGGCATTCCCCGATTGGGTCGGGGTAGAACTCGAACTGCCGGCGGTCGCATCCACCGGCGTGCAAGGGGTGGCGGTGGCCGTGTTGCTGGTGGCGGGGGCTGAGTTTTTCTTGCCAAACAGTGACTTGAAGCTGGATAGCGTAGCCTGGGCGTTCGACACTGCGGCCTGAGAATTCGAATTCTGGGCACCCGCCGCATTGCCCGCATTCGAGACGGTCCCGGCAGCGGTCCCCGAAGAACACCCAGCCTGTGAAGCCGAAGATCCCAGATAGGATGACCCGGAAGATCCCGAAGCGCCCGTGCCCATTCCATTGGCCAGCCCTTGATAGTGCAGGAAGGTCTCTGTGCCCAGAACCCACTGATTGCCTTCCACGGCGTTCATCTCCCGTATATCCAAGTCCAATGAATAGGAGACCCCTGACAGCGCACCCCCACCCCAACCCAACTCAAAGGCTACGTCTGCACTTCCACCGGGCCGCAAAACAAACTTCGGATCCATATTGTTGCCGTTGATAATCCCCATGCCACGCACTCCGCCCCTGTACGCGTCCATACCAAAGCGGTTGCCACGGTCATCGAGGGCAGATCCAGAGCCGTTCACATAGCCCAGGCTCAGAGGTTGATTGGTCTTGTTTTGGAAATGCAGGATCACGTCGAGAATCCTCCCACCTCCAGCGGGGCTGACACGAAATTGGCCGACGGTTGCGACGAAATCATTCGCTTCGAAGCAGAGTGGATTGTTCCCGCACAGCGAGCTTTGGGGTGCGGGCGCGGCAGTTTGCATCGCGGCAGCGGCCGGTTGCTGTTGCTGCTGGGCAAAACCGGCGGCCGTAGCCAGCATGAGAGTAACGAGAACCAATGCTGCCATCGTACGGATGGTGATATTTTTCATGTTGATCTCCTCCTCGTTGAAAAGCATGGTTTTGCACTGCGTCGGGTGTCAGGGAAGTGACCCCGCTTGGTGTAGGCCGCTTATACGCTCGCTGGGCGAGCACTCCCCTCCCCCTGTTTTTCACTGGCTTTGATCGCCAGAAATTGCTTAATCGCGACCGCCGCAAAGTAAAAGCCCACCAAAACCGAAAGGTAAGCTCCTGACCCAAATGAGTGGCCCCTTATGGCCTGCGAGTGAGCTTGTCTCGCGACTTCACGATAGGTGCCGCCGAGGTCGGCTCCGAAGCCACTTTCGATCTCACTTCGTGCCATCATCCCGATGATTCCCATGAATATGAGGGGTGCCAATCCCCCCAAGGCGGCGCGCTTGTCCTGCCAGAAGTGGTGAACCCATCCTGCGGCCAGAACGACCAAAGCCAACAGGCCATAGATGCCGCTGCCAGGGCGAACACCCCGCTCCATCGCTTCGAAGGCGCGATTGCTATCGAGCAAACTCAGGATCTGCCAGAAGGTAAACTCGAGCTTCCCGAAAAGAGGGACTTGAACCGATAACGAGGTTAGGAAAAACCAGCCTAGAACGAGAAGCCCCCCTGCGGCCAGATTTGCTGTACCGAACTTCGGGATGAGCTTGGCCAGAGACAACCGTTCCTTTTCTCTGGCTGCCTCTTGTTGCTCTTGCTCGAGTTGCGTTTCCGAAACCGCCGTAATGGCCACGATTTCGAAATTCCGGTCCAGATCGACATCCACGACCACACCCGGTTTGGGAGGTGATTGGGATTTCCAAATACCATCCAAAGAGAAGCGGTACTGCTGGCCTTCGATCATCAGGAGACCCGGGCCAGCGTACGGATCGCGCAATACTTTGCCTCTTTTCCTCATCGATCCCCCTTCCGAGTCAATCACCGAAAACGGTTGTTGCAGCACGCCATGAGTGTTAGGATTTTTGCGCGTGCGGGAAGTCCCCTCCCCTGTCCATCTCTTTCCGGGCTGACTTCCCTTCTGTGCCTTCACTTCACATTGCGCAAGGAGCGAAGGAAAACCGTCATGCCACTGCAAAATTTTTCCGCGCGTCCCGGGTTCGTGGCGGGCGGAGCCGATGAGACGGAAGCGGGAAGGCAAGCTCTCGACCAGCTTTTCAGTGTGACCTATGAGGAGTTGCGTCGGCTCGCTGCCACGGTGAAGCGCGGAGATCCGAGCCAGACTCTGAGTCCTACGGCTCTGGTCAACGAAGCCTGGCTGAAGCTGGCGAATTCGCCGGGCATCGCTGCCGAGTCGCCGCTGCATTTCAAGCGCATTGCGGCGCGCGCGATGCGGCAGTTACTCATCGAGGCCGCCCGGCGTCGTAATGCTCATAAGCGTGGCGGAAAGGGCGAGGCCATCTTCGTCACCTTCGAGGGCTCGCTAGGGTATCGAGCGACATCCGAAGAGGAGTTGCTGGCCCTCGACGCTGCCTTGACTGACCTAGCCGGCTTCGAACCCCGCCAGGCTGCTGTCGTCGAAAGTCGGTTCTTCGGAGGACTCGAGGTGAGCGAAATTGCGAACCTGCTCGGCGTATCCGAGGCTACGATCCTGCGCGACTGGCGTGCGGCAAAGGCCTGGCTGGGGCAGAAGCTTCGCCGCGCCTCGACGGGGAGATCAGCAATCACCGATGGATAGTGGGCGTTGGCGGCAAATTCAGAGTGTCTTCCATGATGCCGCGGTCCTGCCGCAGGCAGAGCGGCTTGCTTTCCTTGAAACCGCGTGCGCCGGCGACGAGCAACTCCGAGTGGAAGTGCTCGCCATGCTCGAGCAAGACGATGGCCGCGACTCCTTGCTCGATCGCAGCCTGGCTGATATCGCCCAGCAGACGCTCGCCTCTCCCGGCCCACCCCTTGCGAAAGAGTTTGGCCCCTATCGGATTTTGCGCTTGCTGGGCGAGGGAGGAATGGGAGTAGTCCATCTCGCCGAGCGAAAAGATCTTGGTACTGAGGTCGCCATTAAAGTCTTGCGCGATGCCTGGCTGTCTCCGGCACGCCGCGAACGCTTTGCCAGCGAACAGCGGACGTTGGCACAACTGAATCATCCATCCATTGCGCGCCTCTACGATGCTGCCACCCTGGAGGATGGGGTGCCATACTTCGTGATGGAGTATGTCGAAGGCACTCCGCTGACCAAATATTGCCTGGACAACAAGTGCTCGATCAAAGTGCGTCTGCGGCTGTTTCGATCGGTCTGTGAGGCGGTCCAGCACGCCCACGGCCATGCCGTCATTCATCGTGATCTCAAGCCGTCCAACATTCTGGTGAAAAATGACGGTACGGTCCGCTTGCTGGATTTCGGAATTGCCAAGCAGATCGAGAGCCTCGATTTCGAGATCGACCAGACGATTACGGGGTTAAGGCTGATGACTCCGGCTTACGCATCGCCGGAGCAGATTCGCGGGGACCGGGTTGGAATCAGCACGGACGTTTATTCCTTAGGCGTCATTCTCTATGAACTGCTGACCGGCATGCCGCCGTTTGACTTGTCCAATCTGACCCCGGCCGAGGCCGCGACCATCATTACCGAGCATGAACCCGGGAAGCCATCGTCTGCCATCCGGAGAACGGCACCCACTCCAGGGGCGTCGAACGCGCTGTCGCTCAGCAAAATGGAGTGGGCTGATCTGGACGTGCTGTGCCTCACCGCGATGCACAAGGACCCGCAACGCCGCTATCGGTCGGTGGAAGCGCTGATCCGAGACGTTGATCACTATCTCGAAGGCGAACCGCTCGAAGCCAGGCCTGATACCCTGCCCTATCGAGTCGGTAAGTTCGTGGCGCGGCATCAGCCCGCGGTGATTGGTGGATGTTCGGTGGTTGGGCTGGTGCTGGCCCTGGTGGTGTTCTTCACCTTGCGCTTGGCGAGGGAACGCGATAACGCTAACCGCCAAACCGCCATCGCGACTGCGGTCAATCAGTTTCTTTCTGATGATCTGATCGGCCGCGGCAACCCCTTCCAAACCGGCAAAGCGGCCGAGACCCTGCTCGATGCCATCAAGGAGGCTTCCCCGGACATCGACCACAAGTTCTCGAACGAACCCCAGGTCGCTGCCCGGCTGCACCTTACCATTGCCCAAGCTTTGGACAATCGCAGCAACTTTCCCGAGGCACGAGACGAATACCAGCGGGCGCACGATCTTTTCGTCCACACCGCAGGAACCCTGTCCGAGGATGCGATCTCCGTCGAACTCCAGCGTGCGGCCATGGAGGCTAGAAGTTTTCAGGCCGGCGCAATACCGGCAGCGAAGTCTCTGGTCACTGAGCAGGAAGCTCTTCTGACCAAGATCAAGCAGCCCCGCGAAGACTTGGCAGTCTGGCTGCTCACGGCGAAAGGGATGATCGCGCTCGTCGAAAGTGATGCCAAATCGGCCAACCAGTATTTCAAGCAAGCCTCCGATCGGGCGGCTGCGTTGCCCAACTTCGATGAGATCGCCCGCTACAATTTGCGGCAGCGTTTGGCGTTTACCTATATCCGGCTGGGAGACGGCCGAACCGCGGAACAGCTTGCCCGCGAGCTGATTGCCGCCTATTCCCAGGCAAGCGGGCCCGACAGCCCTTATGTTTTGCGCGTGCGATTGAATCTTGCCCAGGCCTTCATGATTGAGAAGAAGTTTTCGGAATCGGTTCAAGAAGCGAACGCAATCTATCCCGATTTCCTCAGCAAGTTCGGCCCCGACCATCAACTGACCATGCAATTGCTGACCACGCGAGCGCAATCGGAAGGCAGTTTGGGCCTGTTTGATGACTCGACGCGCGACGATCTGGCCATCTACGAGATAGCGGTAAAAAAGCAGGGGCCGCTATCGTTTTACTCCATCGCTGCTCTTTCCGATGCCTCTGTCGCCCAGTGCCGCGCCCACCATCTGCTCGAAGGCGAGCAGAACGCTCGCAAAGCGCAGGACGAAGCTGCCAAGGCTTTTGGGCCTCAGTCTGCCCTTGCGCAAGGCACAGCCCTCCCTTTGGCAAATTGCCTCATCGGTCTCGGAAAGTTGCACGAGGCCTCCAACTATTTGGAGGCGATGGACACGAAGGCCGTCGCCCAGCTTACAGGGAATCCGGACTGGGGTGCGGAGGTAAGCCTGGCGCAGGCCGAAATCGCCGCTCGCCAAGGCGATTATGTCCGAGCCCAAAAACTCCTCGATTCGGTTCGCCCCGTTTTTTCCCGTCCCGATGCGGAGGCCTACCAGAAGCGCAAGATGGATGAACTCAGCGAACTGATCACCAGCCACCGGCACGCCGACTATGGTCGTCCGGTTAGTTATTTATATTATTAGGGCGGCGGCGCTTCCCTGGTTTGCGCGGGCGCGCCACTTGGTCTTGGTTCGTCGCTTGGCGGATGCCCTCGAGCTTTTCGGGTCCCTTGGTCCACAGGAACGGCCGGGGATTTTCCTTGTTGCGCGCGATATAGTCCAAGAGGAATTCCTTGAGCTGAGGTTTGGAAGTATGGGCGCTTTGGGAAGGTGCCCGCTTACCCATGATGGTAAAAAAGCACTCCACCACATTGACCCAGGCAGCGTGGGTCGGCGTGGAATGGAAGTGCACCCCGGGATGCAACCAGTTTCGTGCCCCCGGGTTCTGGTGGACGTTGAGATGGTCAAGAACCATGTGCAACTCGCGCTCCGGGAAGGCCGCCATCACGTTCTCGAGGAAGCGGAGGAAATTCACCGCGGTGCGTCGTTGCTTCCCATGGGCGACCACTTGGCCGCGCGAAATCTCCAGGGCGGCCCATAAGGTTTGGGTACCGTGGCGGACATACTCGTGGGTCCAGCGGGGGGGTTTCTTGCCACTGAAGGGCAGAGGCGGTTGGGTGCGATCGAGCGCATGAATGCCGGTTTTTTCATCCACACACAACACCAAGGCATTCTCCGGGGGATTCAAATACAGGCCGACCACATCGAGCAGCTTGGCTTCGAAATCGGGATACGGACGGAAGTTAGAGCCGCGAATGCGATGAGGTTGAAGCTCGGAGGCGACCAGGATCTGGTGCACCGTGCTCCGTGGCAGCTTTAAGTCCTCGGCCAGGGTTCGCACACTCCAGCGGCTGCGGTGTTCCGGTGGCTCGCAGACTCGAGTCTGCACCCGCTGCATGACCTCCGGACCATGAATGACTGGCCGGCCAGAACGGGGCGCATCCTCGAGACCTTGCCACCCTTGCTGGGCAAAAGAACGGCGCCACTTGCCGACCGTCACTTCCGGCATGTGCAATTCGCCGGCGATCTGCTGATTGCGCTTGCCGGCGGCGGCCGCCAGGACAATCCGACTTCGCCGCACCACGCCCGGCGGAGTGGCTGGGGATCGCACTAACTGGTCTAACGCCTTCTTCGTCGTTCGATCCAGCGCAATAGCGGGAGCAATTCTGGGCATGATTCCCCCGGTACCGCTCACAATACTATAAATAACTATCTGGACGATGTACTAGTGCCATTGTACTAAGCCAAAAATCCCCTTGACTCCCGTTCTGGATTTGCTAACCTCCACCGACAATCGCGACAACGCCACCTCACAGTCTAGCAGCCCACTTCGCGTTGACGCGTCACTTCGCGCTCCAGAAGCCCACTTCGCGTTGACCAGTTTGTTAGAACGTCAGCTTCACGACGAACAAGCAGCGTGCATGGCGGTTGTCGAAACTTGCCTGCAGGATTTAGGGAGCGAGCCAACCACCAAGGGGTGAGCCCAGTGTCACCTCAAAGAAAGTTGTTCGTGCGGAAGAGTCTCTCCCGTCAGCGCTTTTGCAGATGCGAGCCTCAAGTGTCTGAGGGACGGAGCCCAAGGTAATTGGTGCGAGCTTCAACATCTAAGGAGGAATCGTGATTAAACCAGCAAAAATCACATCCGTTCTAGTGGTAGTGCTCTCTCTTGCCGGATTGACACTTGCCCAAAGCTTCAACCACCGAGCAAGAACAAAAAGTGCCGGTGGTGGTGGCCCCACAGACCCTGGAGTCCAGACCGGGCGCAGCACCGGCGGATCAATCATCCCTGATGGTGACACCACCGGCTACCTCAACTTTTTCATTGACGGCCAGAACCGCTTCCAGACCGTGGAGACTGTTGCCGACTCCGCGAACACAGGTCTCGGGCCGCGGTTCAACTCCAACCAGTGCAGTTCTTGTCACGCGCAACCAGCGGTTGGCGGTTCAGGAGCTGCTTTGAATCCCCAGTACCAATTTGCTAACGACGGCGTGGCGCCCGATAGCACCACTCCGGGTTTCATTACCGCCAATGGCCCAACCCTGGAAGCCCGCTTCCCGTTCTTCTTTAACTCGAACGGCACGCCCAACATGAGTGCTCCGAACGGCGGAGTGGAAGACCTCTTCACAGTTACCGGCCGTCCCGACGCCGGCTCTTGCTCCCTGACACAGCCCCCCTTCGCGCAGGCGCTGGCAATGAACAACGTCATCTTCCGCATTCCCACGCCTACCTTTGGCGCGGGCTTGATCGAGAATCTCGACGACTCAACCCTGCTGCAAAATCAGGCGGCCAATCTCAGTAACAATTTTGGTATTGCCGGCACTTTCAACCATAACGGCAATGATGGCACCATTAGCCGCTTCGGTTGGAAGGCGCAGAATAAATCGCTGCAAATCTTTGCCGGTGAAGCTTACAACGTCGAGATGGGCATCACCAACGAGGTGTTTCCCACCGAGCGTCCGCTGCCGGAAGAAGATCAGCTCGGCACCGGACTACCGGCCAGTTGTTTGAACCTCGGCGGGGCCGGATACCCCGAAGACGAGATTAACCCGCTAGAGACGTCGAATATTTTGGTTCTCGATGACGTATCGGCGTTTGCCAACTTCATGCGCTTCCTGGCTCCCCCTGCCCCGGGTGGGGTCGTGCTGAATGGAACGGCTGTCTCCGCTCAGATGATCAGCGCGGGCAGCGCCTTGTTCAGCTCAATCGGCTGCGCAACCTGCCACAATCCCTCGCCCGGTGTGACCCAACCGTCGGGTTTCGATACCGCGTTGAGCAGGGTGCCGGTTCCTGCCTTCTCGGATATTGAAATCCATCACATGGGTACGGGCCTGGCGGACAATGTTTCACAAGGCGGGGCCGGCGGCGATCAGTTCCGCACCGCTCCCTTGTGGGGCCTGGGGCAGCGAATCTTCCTGTTGCACGATGGCCGTACCACGAACCTGATCACGGCGATCCAAGCCCACGCGAGCAACGGCAGTGAGGCGACGACTGTCGAGCAAAACTTCTTCAGCCTTAGCCTCACCCAGCAGCAGGAGGTGTTGGACTTTTTGCGCTCACTGTAATGGTTTCATGCAGGCTTGCTGGCGAGACACAGTGTGTCTCGCCAGCCTTTTCCCGGCCATGACGAAAGTCCCGACGAACGTGCCGTCTCGATAGCCTGAAAACGAACTCAACGACGCCGTGAGGTGGCAGGAACTGCCTTAATTTGCGCCGTATCCGCGAGCCGGTTGCGTTCCCGTGCGGTCGAGGTGCGCACCACCAGCACGGGCTCCACTTTCCGCTGGATGGACTGATTTCTCCTCCCGTCCCTTACTTGGCTCTCGATGGCGCGTAGAAAAATGGCGGCCCCGATGTTTCCCAGATCCTCCATCGATTGCCGCACGGTGGTCAGCGGAGGATTGTAAAACGCAGCCGCCGCCACATCGTCGAAGCCCACAACCGAACATTGCTCTGGTACCTTGAATCACGCCTGAGTCAACGCCCGAATGGCGCCAAACGCTGTCATGTCATCAAAAGCCATGACCGCCGTGAAGCTTACACCTCTCCTAAGCAGCTTCGTCATAGCCTCAAACCCGCCCTCGGAACTGGAAGCTGCTTCCTTCAGTTCCTGAATCAACCTCGAATCCAAGGCGAGAGAACGCTCCCTGGCAAACTCGCTGATGCCCGCCCAACGATGGGCGCTGTCGACCACCTGTTTTGGCCCGCGGATGAAGGCAATCTTTCGATGCCCGAGCTCGAAAAGATGGGCGATGGCCGAGCGAGCGCCCATCTTGTTGTCCACCGATACCGAGCTGATCCCGTGATGGCCGGATTCGCGTCCGATCACCACCACCGGAATCTGGTTCTTGGCGAATGGGTTCAGCATCTCGGTCTCGAGTTGCAAGGAGTTTGCCACCGCAATTAGGCCTTCCATGCGTCGTTCGAACAGGGTGGCCGCGTACTCGCGAAATCGTTCCCGGCTGTTCTGGATATCGACCAGGACGGGGAGATAGGTGGAACCATAGAGGGATTTATCAATTCCGAGCAGCACTTGGGCACAATAGGGGTCGCTCACGTCGGGTACCAAAACGGCCACGGACCGGCTGCGGCGGCTTCTGAGGGAGCGGGCAAACTGGTTGGGGTAGTAGCCGAGCTTCTGGGCCCATTTTCGAATCTGCTCTTTCGTCTTCTCCGGAATGTGTTGACCGGCAGGCGAATCGTTCAGAACCAGGGAAATCGTGGTGGGGGAGAAACCGCTAGCCTTCGCAAAGTCTCGGATCGTGATCATCGCCTTCCATCGCGTCCCGCGAGGAGGATCTCCGTCCTGATTCAGTCTAATGAAGCGAGAGCCCAAACGCCAGCAAGCATGCTTCGATCGGGGGATTCGGAGCGGCAGCGCGCATTTCTTACGTACAAGGCGCAGTCGCTCAGGCTACGGCATCGAGCTTCGGTTGGCGGTATGTATTGGTTCCTCCGGAAGCGGAGGCGACCGGTGATTTAGCGAAGGCTCAAAACGACATCGTGAGTCCGAATTCAATCTGCCGGGGTGCTCCGAGAGCGTATACTCCCGTCCCCACACCCACGCGAGTTATGTTATGGCTGTTCGCGTCCGTACCGTTGATGTTGCCGGCACCGCCCGTCAGCATTCCATCGATCGTGCCTCCCGGCAGATCGAAGTTGGTGAAGTTGAACAGGTTGTAAAACCCTACGCTGGGTTGGACGGTGATGCGTTCGAGGAAGGTGTGGCTATAGGTCAGCTTCAGGTCAAAGGCGCGCAGCCACGCCAAGTTCACCTCGCCGGGAGGCGCTAGCGGCACCGTCGGTGCGACCGCCTGCATTTGCCGCAGTTCCGCGAGGGTAAACAGGCCGTGGTCAATCAGAACCTGACCGGCGGGCGTAGGGTTATTGGCGTAGACGGCGTTGTATCGATTGATGACCGCATTCAGTTGCGAGGCGTTGATGCCGCGATCGAAGTTCCCGACGTGCGTACCCGGAATCGGATCCTGTACGTTTCCCGCTCCGGTAAAGTCGGTGCGGAAGATCTCGCCCGGCCCGAGTTCAGTGTTCGGCACAATGATCGAGGTTGCGAGCGGGCTCCAGAAGTGCGACATCACGCTGAATTGGAAGCCACCGGGAACATTGGCAAAGCCGCCAAAGGACAACTGATCCGTGCGATCGAGCACCGAGGGTCCAAAATAGCGATTCGGTTTGACGTTGTCGAGCGCCGAAATAATAAAGTCCTGATCGGAGGCGCCCGGAAAATCGGCGCTACCGCCGCCGGTATTTTCAAAACGCGACAGGGCGTAGGCCACCTGGAAATTGAGCGTCGTTACTCCCCGAAAAGGATGGTGCAGATCCTGCGTGAGCTTGGTTTGCAAGCCGTCGTACACCGACCGTCCATTCGGTTTGAGCATATTCATCGGAGGCGCGTTGGGGTTGATGCCTCCGAAAGCGCAGGGATACCCGAGGAAGGTCCCGCAGGCCACATCGAAATCGCCGGAAGAGGTAAGACCATTACCGGCGTAATCGGTCATCATCGCGCCATTCTGGATCGCTTTGGGGATGCCCGCTACGCCGGGGCCAGCACCGAATTCCGCATTGGTGGCATTAATCGCCTGTAACGCGGCCGTCTGACTGAAGTACTGCACGTTCCCCGCTTGATTCTCGTCAATGCCCAGCAGGTAATGCGTCTGCACATTGCGCACAAAATCGGCACTGAGCACCATGCCGGGACGAATTTGACGCTGAACCCCGATGTTCATCTGCACCGAGCGTGGAGTTTTATAGTTGGGATAAAACATGGAGATTTCGGGAAAAGCTCCTCCGTTGGCGAGCACCGTGGGTACATAATTCGGATTGGGTGCATTGGCATTGAAGGGA
>Ga0187783_10001130_pt1 | contig 19741 bp, 18 predicted proteins | sample 1015_SJ02_MP02_2_FD_132471 | JGI IMG/M metagenome (GOLD analysis project Ga0187783, IMG submission 132471) | Tropical peat soil microbial communities from peatlands in Department of Meta, Colombia - 1015_SJ02_MP02_20_MG | ecosystem: Environmental > Terrestrial > Soil > Wetlands > Peat | place...
CCGCGATGTGGCAATCCGCACAATCGAGATCGGCGCGTACGTATGGCTTCATCAAATGGTGAGTTTCGACGACGAGCGCGTAACCGTAAGCGATCGACTTGCCCACCGCACCGGCGGGCAGCGTCCGAGGATCGTACAGACTGCCGCGCAGTTCGGGCGAGCACGAGGTAACGACGATGACGGCCAAGAGCCCGCCGATCGAACGCGCCTTCATAGCGGCGTCAGATAGCTATAGCGGTACTTCGACTGCAGCACGGCGATCGTTGCCACCATTGACGGAACGACGACTGCGCCGTCGATGAGGTGCGTGAGAATATCGCTCGCGACCGCGTCCGCCGTCATGCCGGCCGGCGCAAAACCTCTTGCGAATAGGTTGCCGGCCTGTTCTTCCACCGCCGTGTGGCAGGTCAAGACGATCAATCCCCGCCGCTGCAGCATCGCAATCGACGTGTCTTGGTACATCCCCGCCGGATCGTCGGGATTCGCGCCTGGATCGTACGGCACGCGCGAGGCCAAATAAACGTTGCTTGAAATCGCTGTTCCGACGGCGTCGTGCAGCTTGAAGAACTCGCCGATGCGATACTTCCTCCAAACGTAATCGCTGTAGCCGTAGACCGCCGATGCTCCGTGCCCGGCCAGCGCGATCGAAATCTCGTCGGGCCGATATCCGAAACCAAACTGCAATCCGTTGAACGAGTTTTTGACGCTGCCGAGCACGGCCGGCTCGAGCGTCACCGCTTCGTAGAGCTGGCGTATCTCTGCCGCACGCCCCACGATTGCGTCGAAGGCCTTCTCGTCGAAGTCGGCGCGGCGCTCGACGCGATGCGTTCCGCCTGGAACCTGCTGCGCGCTGGCGAGTGCCGGCGTTGCGGCCGCGGTGGTCGCGCTAACGAGAAAGCCTTTTCGATTCATGCCCTTACAATACACCAAACAGCCCGTTCGAGGATTCTCTTACGGCAACAGTCGAACTTCAGTTCCATGACCGCGCCGGAGATCGATCCGATGCAGGCGTCGTCCGACCATCTGAATCGCGGCGTCTTCGTTGGTATCGCCGCAGCGGCCACGTTCGCGGCGTCGGCACCGCTTGCAGCGCAGGAGCAGCTCGGCCAATCTCATCCTCCGCTCGTCGGCGAGAACGATCCCGCCATCATCGTCGATCGCGTAGCGTTAGAAAGCTCGGGCGTCTCCGTCCCAGCATACGCCGCCTGGCCGAGATCGGCGGCAACCGGCACTCCTTCGGTCGTCGTGATCATGCACGTCTGGGGCGTCGACACTTCCATTCGCGATTTCGCTCGGCGCTTAGCGAAGGCGGGATTCGCCGCCATCGCCCCCGACTTGTACGCGCGCTTCGGTGCGCCCGTCGGCGACGGAGCAACTGATTATACGATCTTTCGCCCGTACGCGCAGCGCCTCGACCGGGAGCAGTGGCTCGGCGACGTACGCGCCGCCGCGCAGTGGCTCGCGATCAAGTTTCCTGGAACGAAAACCGCGATCGCGGGCTTTTGCATGGGCGGTCATCTTGCGCTCGTCGCTGCGGTGCAGGAGGGAAATCTCTTCGCGGTGGTCGCTCCATTTTATGGATCGCCCAAGGATATCGACGCCGCGACAGTTCGCATCCCGGTCTGCGGAAGTTATGGGGCGCGCGACACCGGAATACCGGCAGCGAGCGTGCGCGAATTCGAGGCTGAGCTGACGGTGCCGCACGACATTGCGATTTACGACGAAGCCGGGCACGCCTTCTTCGATGATCAACGCTCCTCGTACGTAGCCTCGGCGGCAGCCGACGCGTGGAAACGAATCTTGGCCTGCTTTCAGAAATACCTCGGAGCGCCGCTTCCTTGATCGTCGGCGAGGCGCTCGCGATCTTTCTCTTCGGCGCGGCGCTCGGCGGTGCGATCGCCTGGATCTGCGCGCGTTCGGTGCGAGAGAACGCCATCGAAGCGCTCCTCGAGCGCGCGAAAAACGAGCTGCGTGAGGCGACCGCAATGCGCGCGAGCGAACGGGTCGGCGAGCTAGTGTCGCCGGTAACGCAAAAGCTTGGCGAGTTCGACCGCTTGCTCGGCGAGCTCTTGGGGCGAACGAATCAGCTCGAGAGCGCCACGGCTAATCTCAGCAATCAAACTTCGACACTGGTGACGGCGCTTCGGAACCCGGCCTCGCGCGGTAAATGGGGCGAAATGCAGCTGCGCAACGTGGTTGAGAAGGCGGGAATGCTGCCGTATTGCGATTTCTCCGAGCAACAGACGGTCGCGCTGGAAGAAGCGCGCGCTCGCCCGGACATGACCGTCAATCTTCCGGGAGAGCGCTGCGTCTTCGTCGACGCGAAGGCCCCGCTCGACGCGATGCAAGCTGCGCTGGAAGAGAGCGACGACGAGTCGCGCCGGCTCCTGGTCAAGCAGCACGCCCGCGCGCTGCGCGATCACGTCGACTCGCTCGCGCGGCGCGGGTACCAAACGGCGAAAGGCTCGGCCGATTTCGTCGTGATGTTCGTTCCCGGCGAAGCTTTTTTGAGCTCCGCCTGCAACGAAGACCCCGCGCTGATCGATTACGCGCTCGACAAGAACGTGCTCGTCGCCGGTCCGCTTGCCTTGATCAGCCTGCTGCGGACCTTTGCAATGGGCTGGCAGGCCTTGCGCCAGGAAGAGAATGCCAAGCGAATCGCGTCGATTGGACGAGTCCTTTACGAACGCGCACTCAAGTTTTCCGAGCATCTCGTCGAAGTGCGCCGGAATCTGGAGCGCTCGGTCAATGCGTTCAACGGCGCCGTCGCTTCGTACGAATCGAAACTACTCCCGCAAGGCCGCAAGCTCAAAGACGAAGCGTCACTGCTCGGCACCGAGCTCCCCGAAATTCCGCCGATCGACGTCGTGCCGCGCGAGGTTACCGCGCTCGACGCCGAATCGCTCCCGAACCGTCTGCCCCGTTCGCAACGGCTCGTCGCCGAGGATGAGGCGGTTTAGCGCCTCCGCCGCCGCTTCGCTCGCTCGGCCACGTCGAGATCGCGTCGACAAATGCCTGGTCTTCTTCCGCGAATGAGCTCTTAGCAACGGCCAAGGACTGCCGCCGGGCTTCGACGCTAGTTTGCGAGACCGCGACCGTTTCTTTCGTCTTCACCTTCGTTCTCCTCACGGGCACCTCTGGCTAAGGCTTCGAGGAGTGGTCGGCTTTCCAGGCTTTAAGCGCCGTCAACGTGTTCTGGACGTGCAGCGACGGGTCGAGGCTCGTGTACGTGTAGACGATCGTTCCATCGGGCGCGATGACGTACGAGGTACGATTGGCGTACTGCGGATGCTGCGCTAAGACCGCGTCGTACTCTTTCATCACGGCGCCGTCGGTATCGGCCGCGACCGCAAACTTGCTGCGGCACTCGCTGACGGAGAACTTCTGCAGCTTGTCGAGCGGGTCGTGAGAGACGCCGATCACCGTCGCGCCCAGCGCCTTATACTGGTCGATGGCGTCGGCAAACTCGTGCGCTTCGATCGTGCAACCCGGCGTAAAGGCGGCCGGATAGAAATACAGCACCACCGGCCCCTTTTTTAGTGCGTCGGCAAGGTTGAAAGTAAAGACGTTGCCGCCGAGCGTGGCCTGCAGTGTAAAGTCTGGAGCCTTCGAGCCGGTCGGCAGCGCCGCTACCGCCGGCGCCGTTAAGGCGGCAAGCGCGAAGCAGAGAGCTAGCCGGGTGCGAGGAGCCTTCATTGCGATTTCCTTCCTATACTTTGAACGTTATATCGGCAAACTGTTTGGGATCGTAGTTGAGGTCGCGCGGTGGGCGCGGCGTCTCCTTCCACCACGTGCTGTACATTACGAGCCACTCGAAATTCTCGAACAGGCGTTGCGTTCGTGCTCGAGCTGCTTGTTCTGCCGAGTCAGGAGCAGGCTAGAGAGGCCCAGCGCGATCAGCGAGACCACGATCGAGACGAGCGCGAAGCCTTGCCCGGTGGCCATCTACAAGCCCATGAGGCGGGCCAGGATCAGACGCTGCACTTCGTTGGTCCCTTCGCCGATCTCGTTGATCTTTTGATCGCGATACATCCGCGAGATCGGATATTCGTCCATAAAGCCATAGCCGCCGTGAATTTGCAGGGCGTCGTTGACGACGCGGTGGGAGAGTTCGCCGGCGAAGAGCTTCGCGAAGCTCGCTGCCTGGACGTAGTCACGCCCTTGGTCTTTCTCCCACGCGGCGCGCAGCATCATCAGCTTCGCATGCTCGATTTCGGTGAGCATGTCCACGAGCTTGAACGAGATCGCCTGAAACTTACTGATTGGCCGGCCGAAGGCGTGGCGTTCCCTCGCGTAGCTCAACGCCTCGTCGTAGGCGCCCATCGCCAATCCGATCGAGAGCGCCGCCACCGAGATGCGCCCGCCGTCCAGGATCGAAAGGAACTGCCGGTAACCCTCGCCTCGCGGCCCGAGCAAGTTTCCTTCCGGCACCGCGGCATCGGCGAACGAAAGCTCGCGAGTATCGGAGGCTCGCCAGCCCATCTTCGAATACTTTCGGCTGCGCGTGAAGCCCGGCGTATCTTGCGGCACGATGATATTGGAAATCTCGCGCGAACCGTCGGGGCGCCGTCCGGTCACGGCGGTAATCGTCGTACCGCCGGTGATGTCGGTCCCCGAATTGGTGATGAACGCCTTGGTGCCGTTGACGACCCATTTGCCGTCGCGCAGCTCCGCCTTGGTCTGCACGTTGCCGGCGTCGCTGCCCGCGTTGGGCTCGGTGAGACCGAAGCCCCATAAGCGCTCGCCGCGCGCCAGCGGCACGAGATACTTTTCTTTCTGCTCTTCGGTGCCGAACAGATAGAACGGCGTTGCGCCGAGCGAAACGTGAGCGGCCATCGTGATCGCGGTTGAAGCATCCGCGCGCGCGATCTCCATGACGGCAAGCGCGTAGCTTACCGTGTCGCCGCCCGCCCCCCCGTACTTTTCCGGAAACGGCAAGCCCATGAAACCCAGCTCGCCCATCTTTGCGATGAGCTCGTATGGGAATCGCTCGTTGCGATCCATCTCTTCGGCGCGGGGACGTACTTCGTCGCGAGCAAACTCTCGCGCCAGGCCCGCGATGGCCTTTTGCTCGTCGGTTAAATCGAAGTCCATGGCGAAGGTATAGACCCGACTCTCTCGTAAAGTCCTCTTGGGTTGATCTCTCTTCGCGGCGTTTCGCTTGTCTATCCCAACGGAGTGCGCGCTCTCGACAACGTGAATCTCGAGATTGCGAAGGGCGACTTCGTCTTTCTCGTCGGCGATTCGGGAACCGGAAAATCCAGTCTGCTGCGCCTGCTCTATCGCGAGGCGAAATCAACGGCCGGAGAAATAATCGTTGACGGCATTCGAGTCGATCGCCTTCGGCGCAACCGCATACCGGCCTTACGGCGTCACCTCGGGGTCGTCTTCCAAGATTTCAAGCTGCTGATCGATAAGACGGTTTGGGAGAACGTCGCCTTTGCAATGCAGGTCACCGGCGCTCACACCCGCGACGTAAAGCGTCAAGTCCCGCGCGTGCTCGATCTGGTCGGCCTCTCACACAAGAGCCGCATGTACCCGGGCGAGCTATCCGGCGGCGAACAGCAGCGCACGGCCATCGCGCGAGCGCTGGTCAACAATCCCAAGATCCTGCTCTGCGACGAGCCGACCGGGAACCTCGACCCCGCGAACACGACCGAAATCACCGCGCTGCTGCTGCGGATCAATCTCAAGGGCACGACCGTCGTCGTGGCCACGCACAATCAGGCCGTGGTGGATCGCATGCGCCGGCGCGTCGTCCGCTTGGAGGATGGCCGCATCACCGCCGACGAGGAACGGGGGTACTACTATCTTGGACTGGGGCAAGGCCAAGTTCTTTCTGGGTGAGGTGTTGCGCAATTTTTCGCGCAACACCGGAATGCAGGCAACCGCGATTGGAACCGTGGCGATCACGATCGTCTTGCTGGGCCTCTTTCTCTTCGTTCGATCGGCGCTCGCTTTTGCCGGTGCGCAGCTGCTCGACCAGATCGAGGTTTCGGCGTATCTCCGAACCGATGCGACGCCGGCCCAGACCGCCGCGATCGCGAGCTACCTCGCTCGAGACCGCCTCGTGGCCTCCGTAGCCTACGTTCCCAAGAAGCAGGGATTGGCCGAGCTGCGCGAGCGCACGAAGGGAACGATCGACACGGCACTGCTAACGGAGAATCCGCTTCCGGACAAGTACCGGATCAAGGCGCGCAATCCGGATGACGTTCCCGCCGTCGCCGCGAGCGTGCGCCGTCTGCCCGGCGTAGAGAACGTCGTCTACGGTCAGAAGATCGTTCGCCGCTTGCTGCAGCTGGGAGCGCTGCTCCGGCGAATCGGAATCGGCGTCATCGTCGTTTTCTTCGTGGTCGCGGGGATCATCATCTCGAACACCATCCGCCTCACCGTGTTCGCGCGGCGGCGCGAAATAGCGATCATGCAGCTCGTCGGCGCCACCAATACGTACATTCGCCTTCCGTTCATCTGTGAAGGGTTGCTCGACGGCGTCATCGGCGCGCTGCTTGCCGTGGGATTGCTCGCCGCAGGTCATGCCGCGCTCTGGCCCCGCTTGCTCGAGGCGCTTCCATGGGCGCAGCTTGCCGTCGTTCCGGTCGACGTGCAAGTCATCGCCGCGCAGCTGGTTTTGGTGGGCGCAGCGATCGGAATCGTCGCTTCGTGGATCGCCGTCGGCCGCTATCTTCGGACGTAACGTGAAGCAGCCCGCACGCGTCGCCGTCTTCCTCGCTCTTGCGCTCGTACCGGCATTCGCATGCGGCTCGACGATCGATCAACGCATCGCCGCCCAGCGCGCCAAGGAGGCGCAAATGCAGGCCCGGCTGCACGAAAAACGCGGCGAGCTGCACGCCGTCACGTTGCGCTACAACGATCTGCAGCGTCAGTTGGGGGAGACCAACGCGGCCATCGGAGTGGTGTCGGGTCGCATCGATTCGCTTTCGGCCCAGCAGAGCTCGACTCAGCGTCGCATCGACTGGAACATGGTCCAGCTCGAGGCCGCGCAGCGTTCGCTGCGCCTGCACGATGCGCTGCTCAAACGGCGACTCGTCGACATCTACGAATACGGCGACCTCACGTACTTGAACGCGCTGATTGCGGCTCGCTCTTTCAGCGAGTTCGTCGAGCGCTGGGAGGATCTGCGTCTGCTGATTGCCGCGAACGAACGCACCGTACGAGCCCGCAAGGCCGCCGAAGCACGCGTGGCCGCAATCGAGGCCGATCTCGAGCGCACGCGTCTAGAGCTGCAACAGGAAGAGGAAGCTCAAGAGGAGGCCCGCAGCCAGCTCGATTCGCTTGCGGACGAGCGGCAAAACTTGGTCCAACTAGCGGCGGTGCGCCGGCGCAGCGTCGCATCGGAAGTCGCCGAGATGGAGAGCCTCAGCGCCGCCGAGGAGGCCGCGCTGGAAGGATTGATTCTCGAGCGGGAGCGCGAACTTGAAGCGCAGCGGCGGGCTGCCGGAATCGCCGGCGGCATCGAAAGCGGCGGCCCCGGAATGTTCTCCTGGCCGGTCACGGGCACGATCACCTCGCCGTTCGGCTGGCGGACGAACCCCTTTGGAGGCGGTCCCGAGTTTCACCAGGGGCTCGACATCGCTGCGCCGACGGGTACCACGGTCATGGCCGCGGCGGCCGGAACGGTCATCATGGCTCAGTGGTATGGCGGTTACGGAAACTACATCCTGATCGACCACGGCGGAGGCTACTCGACGGGCTACGGTCACCTCTCCGCCATCTACGTTTCGACCGGTCAGAGCGTTGCCCGCGGGCAGGCGATCGGCGCAGTCGGCTCGACCGGGCAATCGACCGGGCCTCACCTTCATTTCGAGGTCCGGATTGCCGGCAAACCGGTTGACCCCGCACCCCGGTTGCATTAAGACTTAGCGAGTAGCCTGCGAGCTAAGAAACTCGTAGGCCTCCTAACCGGGTACTGATAAGAGAAGAAGATGAGCCGTTTCCCTTCCCTGAAGTTGCTTGTGGTCGTCGCGCTCGCCGCGACCGTCATACTTTTTGTCGGTTACCGCAGCGTGATGATCGGTAGGCAAGGGGTGCTCGAGGTCGCGACGACGGGAGATCTGCGCGATCTTTTTGCTCCGCGCGAACCGGACGGATCGATGCTCGTCGACTTGGCATTGCGCAAACTGGAGAGCGATTATTATCGGCCGGTCGATCCTCAGACGCCGATCAGCGGTGAAGTCGCGGCGCTGCGCAGCTTGTTGAGTGAAAAGAAGATCGGCAGCGCAGCCCTGCCGAGTGCGACTGCCGACGGAGATCCACGCGAAGACGGCGAGCGCGCCGCAGACGTTCTGGCGTACGCCGAGCAGCACTATGCCGCCGACGTCGGACCAAACGGACGCGACGATCTCACCGACGCCGCATTGCGCGGCATCATGAACTCAGTGCACGATCCATATACCGTCTATCTCTCCCCGCGCGAGATCCAGGGACTCAACGAGTCGCTCTCGGGCGGCAACTTTGGCGGCATCGGCGTCTACATCTATCAGCTCAAAGACGGGCGCATCGTCGTTCAGCCGATCGAAGCGATGCCGGCAGCGCGCGCTGGAATGAAGCCGGGCGAGGTCGTGGATTCGGTCGACGGCAAGCCGGTTCGGGGCCTGAACATCGACCGGGTCGAAGAGATGATCAGAGGTGAAGCCGGCACGGTCGTGCGCCTGAAAGCGCACGAATACGCTGCGCCGTCGCTCGAACGCACTTACGAGATCGTTCGCGCGATCATTCACGTGCCCACCGTCAGGGCAAAAATGGAGCAAGGCATCGATTACGTGCGGCTTTCGGATTTCGGCACGACTTCGGCCGACGAAGTACGCAAAGCGCTTCTCGACGGACGTGCCCGCGGCGCGCGTGGTTACGTACTCGATCTTCGCGACAACGGCGGTGGACTGCTCGATGCCGCAGTTGAGATTTCGAGCCTCTTCGTCCCGCAAGGCACGATCGTCTCGACGATTCGGCGCGACGGCCAAAAAACGAGCGAAGAGGCTCTCGGTGACGCAATCGGCGGCTTGCATCCGGTCGTCGTTCTAGTCAATAAATACACCGCGAGCGCTTCGGAAATTACCTCCGGCGCGCTGCAAGATTATCACCTTGGTACGCTGGTCGGAACGCGCACGTTCGGTAAAGGCGTCGTCCAGAGCATCTTTCCGATGCCGGACGAGGGTGCGCTAAAAATCACGACCGCCCGCTATCTGACGCCCGCCGGGCGCGACATTCAACATCACGGCATAGAACCGGACGTCGTTGTCCCGCAGGACCCCAACCCCGCGATCATCGATACGCGGGCCGATAAACAGCTCGCGGCGGCCAAGGCACTCTTAGCAGCATCGCAACGTTGATATGGAAAGTATGAAAGCTTTTTTTGCGCTCCTTTGGGCTTGTACACTATCCGCCGCGCTGATCGAGCTGCCGGCCGCCTCGGCGGCGCAACCGGCGCAGCTCTCTACGCTCGACGCCGGCGAGGTCGCTACGAGTTACGAGTACCTCGCCGACAACTTCTACAAGAAAGTCGATTCGCAGGCGGTCTTAGACTCGGTTCGCAAGCAGCTGCTCGCCGCGATGCGCACCGCGGGCGTGAAAAACGCGCAGCTTCCGCTCATGCACGCAAGCGTCACGCCGTCGGCCGACGTTCGCGAGATCGATCGCGAAATCGAAGAGGCCGCTGCGGAATCGAAGAGCAAGTTCACGCCGCACGAACTCACCTATATTGCGCTCGACGGCATGATGCGCTCCGTCAACGACCGTTACACGGTCTTCTTGACGCCCAAGGAGTTTGCGGGTCTCAATCAGGGCCTCGACGGGGGCGATTTCGGCGGTACCGGAATCGTCATTCAGATCGACGACAAAACCAAGTACGTATCGGTCGAGAACGTCGTCCCGAACGGCCCCGCCGACAAAGCCGGAATTCAACAGGACGATCTGATTACGACGATCGACGGCCTTTCCACCAAGGGAATGAGTTTATCTCAGGCTAGCGGGAAGCTCCGCGGCAAAGAGGGGACCAAAGTAACGCTGACGATCGAGCGCAGCGGTGCGGCGCTTCCCGCGGCGATAACCATTACGCGAGCTCAAATTCATCAGCTGAGCGTCTATGGGAAGATGCTTCCCGGCAAAATCGGTTACATTGCATTGACCGTCTTCGGTAAGGATACGGGCGACGAGCTGAATACGGCACTAGACCGGCTCCAGCGCGAGGGCGCACGTGCGCTGGTGCTCGACTTGCGCGACAACGGCGGCGGTTACCTTGAAGCGGCCGTTGCGGTGAGCTCGAAGTTCATCTCGAGCGGACCGATCGTATCCGTAGAGTCGCGCGCCTCGAACATCACGACGCTCGATGCGGACGATACGGCAATCAATCCGTTACCGCTGGTCGTGCTGGTCAACGGCTACACCGCTTCGGCTTCCGAGATAACTTCGGGTGCAATTCAGGACAGCAGCGTCGGCACGATCATCGGCACGAAGACGTTCGGCAAGGGCGTCGTGCAAACGATCATCCCGCTTCCGGACCGAAGCGCAATCAAAATCACTACGGCGCGTTATCTGACGCCGCGCAACCGCGACATCAATCATCTCGGAATCACTCCCGATATCGTCGTCAGCGAGAACAAGCACGCGCAATTCGGTCAGCCGACCAAGGACGAGCAGCTGGCCCGCGCGATTCAGTACCTAGACGACAAACTCGCGCATCTAAGTCAGGAGAACGGCGGCTAGGATTTCTCGCTCGAAGCCGCGCTCTTGCGTCTGCGGACCCGCGGCTTCTCAGCTTCCGGCTTTGCGGTGCCGGCCGTGCGTCGGGCTCGCTTCGGCTTCGACTCCGGCGCCGGCAGCGCCGGCGAGCTTTCCGCCCCTTCGAGTGCTCGGGCGGGTTCCGACGCAGCGGCGGAACGCCGCCGTCGAGCCGGCTTCGTCCGCTTCGGTTCCTCCACCGGCGCGGAGAGCGCCGGCGGCGGCGGTTCAACCGCGGGCGGAGACTCCGTTACCGTCGCGATTGCGTGCGAAGGTTCGGGCGGCGCCGTCGCGCCGGTAGCGTGCGCCGCCCCATCTGAACCGACTTCGAAGATGTGTCGATCCGGCATCGGAGAGATCACCGGAGCTCCCCGGCCGCGTCCTCGCCGGCCCCGGCGCCGCCGGCGGCGGCGTCGCTGCGCCCCTGCGCCGTCGGTCGAAATCGCGCCGTCGCTCGGACGTGGGCCGGCGACGGCAGGCGCGACCACAGTGGGCTCTGCCGCCTCGTCGTGCGCCCGTCCGCGCCGCCGGCGCCGCCGCTTTCTTCGACCGTCGTCGCCGGCTTGATGCACCGCTCCTTCGGCGATAATGATGGCGTCGGGCTGCGCCTCCCCCTTACGCTCCGCGCGCAGAGCTTTGTCTTGCGCCTCCTCCTCCTCGGTAATTGCCGAGATGCCGATCGGCGGCCGTGAAGCGGATTGGCGTGCCGCATCCTCGGCCAGCTCGCGCAGCTGCCGGGTCTGCTCCGCAGCGGAGACCTCCGCGCGACGCGCGCGGCGTTTTCGGCGCGGTTTGACCCCGGCGGTAACCAGCTCCGCGAGGACGTAGTCTTCTTTGTCGTCGACATCGATGATCCGGATACGTGCGAAGTTCCCCGCGCTGTTCGCCGCGTTTTCCACTTCGGCAAGCCGTCCCTCGACGACGGCGGCGGCCGACGTCGGATTCGGCAAGCGGCCCGCTAGGAGCTCGACCTCGTCCTCCTCACCGACACGAACGGCGTGAAGCTTTGGATCCTTGAAGCCCGGGACCACCTCGATGCGCGTTTTTTCCGGATGAATCATCGGGTCGACGCGAACGTAGATCGGACGTTCGATCGTACGCGCCAGCTCTTCGCACTCCGTTTCGTACCAGTAATCCATTTGCACGCCGACGGTCGGCGCGACGTGAGCGACGACGTCCCCGGTGGCCCCGTCGCGCGCTTCATCGCGAATCCGGCGAAACGCTTCAATCGCGACCGATTGCGATGACATCACGCTTCCCGTGCCGCTGCACGTGGGGCAAGATCCGCGCAGTTGACTTCCGAGGTCCTTCCCAACGCGCTTACGGGTAAACTCGAGCAGTCCGAGACTCGAGAATGACTGGATCGTGGCGCGGGTGCGATCTCGCCTCAGGCTCTCCTCCATCGTCTTGATGACCTTGTCGCGCGAAGCCTCCGAGGACATATCGATGAAGTCGACCACGACGATGCCGCCGATGTCGCGCAGGCGAACTTGACGCGCGATCTCTTCCGCCGCCTCGATATTAGTCTTTAGAATCGTGTCTTCGAGATTGCGTCCACCGGTGAACTTGCCCGAGTTGACGTCGATGACCGTCAGGGCTTCGGTCGATTCGATGACGATCGACGCACCTGACGGCAAATTGATCTTCGGCTTCATGAGCTTTTGCAGCTCTTCGTCGATCTTGTAGTCGTCGAACAGCGACCGGCCGGAATTATAGTATTCGATGCGGCCTATGTACTGCGGTCCAAGAAGCTGAAGGAAGTCGCGGATCTTGCGGTATTCCTCTTCGTCGTCGATCAAGACGCGATCGACGTCGGCTGTGATGAAATCTCGCGCCGCTTTGTAGATGAGGTTCATGTCTTTATGGAGCAGCGCGGGGGCGGTCGCGCGCTTGTACGTTTCCAAGATGCCGTGCCACATCCGGATCAGCACGCCGAGATCGGCGATTAACTCCGCTTCGCTGGCGCCCGCGGCGGCGGTCCGTACGACGGTGGCCATGCCCTCCGGCCGAATCCGCTTCATCACGTTTTTGAGCCGGTTGCGCTCGTCGGCAGAATCGATCTTGCGCGAAACGCCGGAGTACTTGCCGCTCGGCATCAGAATCAAGTAACGGCCCGGCAACGAGATGTTCGTGGAGATTCGAGCGCCTTTCAGTCCGCGCGGCTCCTTAACGATCTGAACGAGCACGTCGTCGCCGCGCTTGACCTTCTCGCTGATCGTGAAGCCGCTGTGCCCCGCAGTGATCTCGACGTCGCCGATGTTCAACGGCTGTTTGTTGATATCGTCGACGTAAAGAAAGGCGTTGCGCCCAAGGCCGATGTCGACGAACGCAGCTCCCATGCCGGGGAGCACGTTTTGCACCTTGCCTTTGTAGATCGAGCCGATGACCCGCTCTTCGCGCTCGATGTAGAGTTCGGCTAATCCGCCGTCCTCGAGAATGGCGACCCGGTTTTCCCAGGGATCGCTCGAGATCAATATCTCGCTCGACAAATTGTCCTCAATTTTTGAGCCTTGCCTCTCGCCGCGCTACCTCCCGGTGCGCTGGCGGGCGACGCTTTCGCGCCGCGACGCATGGCTCAGCAAAAAACTTTTTAAAATAGCCCCGCGCTGCGGCCCTTCGTTCCTCGACGGAGCCGGCCAGGCGTGGCTCCCTGCCATTTCCCGTAAGCCCGCGCGCCGACCTGCGAGCGCCGCTCCGCGGCCGTGCGCCCGGTCGCTCAGTCAAGCAGTTCCAGATTTTTAACCGTCGTCATCATTTTTTAAAAAAGTGAAACCGTTGCCGCCATTCGTAACAGGGCTTGTTTTGGCATCAACGGAATTCCAGCGAACCCAACGGAGCTACACAACGGAGAGTACTATGAGGAGAGCGAGCGTCGTTTTGTGCAGCCTCGCGCTCGTTGCATGCTCGCGATCGGCGTCGTCGTCGGCGGCGCTGCCGCCATTTTCGTCAGTGCGATCGATGGCCAGCAGCTCCAATTTCGCGACGCTTTTTCGCTTCACGGCGCGCAAATACGGACACGTTCCGGTTGGGGTCCTGCTGCCGTTGAACGACGCCTTCGTCGGCACGACCTACTTTGCAGGCAACGCAAAAACGTCGCACGGCGTCGTCTTCGAAATCACCACGTCGGGATCCGAGCAAATACTGCATCTTTTCAAGGGCGGCGGTGACGGAGTAGGACCATACGCCGGGCTCACCGACGTCGACGGTACGCTCTACGGAACGACGCAGGAAGGCGGGAAGTACAATCAGGGCACGGTGTTCGCGCTTACGACGACGGGCTCCGAAAAAGTGCTCCTCTCCTTTGACGGCGCAAACGGAAGCTATCCGCGCGCGAATTTAATCGATGTCAAGGGCGTACTCTACGGAACCACCTACTTTGGCGGCTCGCGCGGCTACGGAACGGTCTTCTCGATAACCACCAGCGGCGCGCAAAAAGTGCTTCACAGCTTCAAGGCCGGCAACGACGGTTCGGAGCCGCTCGATGCGCTGACCGTGATGAATGGAAAGCTTTACGGCACGACTTCCAAGGGCGGCACGAGCGACGACGGAACCGTTTTTGCAATCGGCGCGGGCGGCAAAGAAAAGGTAATCTACAGCTTCAAGGGCGGGAAAAACGGCTTGGAGCCGTTTAGCGGGCTGACCGACGTCGACGGCACGCTTTACGGCACGACGTTCTACGGCGGCGCGGATTACAAGGGGACCGTCTACAAGATCACGACCGGCGGTAGCGAGACCGTCGTACATTCATTCGGCAGCGGCAGCGACGGCGCCACCCCCACCGCCGGTCTCACGCTCTACAACGGCGAGCTTTACGGCGACACCGAACGCGGCGGTTCTTACGCCAAAGGCACGATTTTCGAAGTCAGTCCTTCGGGCGCGGAAAGCGTCCTGCACAGCTTCAGCGGGGGCGACTCCGGCGATCAGCCCTACGCCAACCTCACCGCACTTGACGGCACGCTCTACGGCACGACCCTATTCGGCGGATCCGAAAACTTTGGAACCATGTTCAGCCTCACTCTCTGATCGCTCTTGATAAAAGGAGGTCGCAACATGTTATTTTGCCTACATCGATGGATCGCGCCGGCGCTCATGCTTCTGGCGGCGACGGCCTGCGGCGGGCAAACGGTTCCGTCAAACGCCGGCAACGGGCTTCAACCTTCGAGCGCGCGCGCAAACGGCGTTCGGGCCGCCGACGCGACTTCGATCCTAAAGAAGCTCACAAAGGACGTGATCATCGGCTCGACGGTCGACGGCGGAAACGGCGACAAGGGACCAGGCGCGATCTCAATCGTTCCGGGTAAGCAGCACTTGAAAGAGGGCGACCTCGTCGTCTGCAACTTTGACAATTCGGCCGGCACGGTGGGCGCCGGCACGACGATTGAAGTCCTCGCTCCGCAGCAAGGATCGTCACCGACGCGCTTCACCCAAAGCGATTCGATCAAGGGTTGCGACGCGGACGCGCTCGTGAGACCCAACTTCTTGTGGGCCGGCGGCCAGACCAGCGGCGAAGTCGCGAGGTTCTCTTCGAGTGGAAAGCTGCTCAAGGTCTATAAGGGCTCGCCGGTCGCTGCACCGCTTTCGGATGTCAACGGCGACGCAGCGCAAGAGTTCGCGCCAAATTACGTCTACGTTGGAGCCACCGGCTCCGGCGGTGTCGTCAGCATCAGCACCGGGTTTTACGGCGACGGGTTGGCAACTCAAGTGGCCGACGGCTTCGCGGTCGAAAAGGCTTCACCGTACGAGCTTGGCCCGTCAGGATTGGAGTACGATCGCAGCATCGACACGCTCTATATCGTTGATGGGGCCAACAACACTATCGTCGCTTTCTCGCACGCCAGCGACTTGGTCGAACAGGATGAAATCATCGTCAAGTCCGGCGGCAAGACGTTCAAGTGTAAGGAACCAAAGGTTACCTGCGCTCGGCTCGTCTACAGCGGCTCGGAGCTCAACGCGCCATTTGCCTCGGCCTTGTTGCCCAACGGCAACCTCATCGTGGCCAACACCAAGGGAACGGCAAATACGCTCGTCGAGCTGACTCCACAAGGTCAGGTGCTCGACACGAAGGTCGTCGATTCGAGCAAGACGCAAGGCGTCTTCGGCCTCGTTGCCGCCGGCACGAACGACGACAACACCGTTTTATTCTTCACCGACGCCAATTCCAACGACGTGCAAGAACTCGAACAGTAGAAATGCAATGGCACCAAAGCGGAGAGATTTTATGCGGATAGCTCGTTTCATTTTGTGCGGGGCGGTTCTTACCGGTTGTTCCCACGCCCCGGTCGGTTCGCCGTTGCCGCCGGCCGGGCCGAGCGTCTTCATATCGCAAAGCTCGAACTTTCAAACGCTCTACCGTTTTACAAACCCCGCCGACGGGGCCATCCCAGTCGGCAGTTTACTGGGGTCGAACGGCGCGCTCTTCGGCACGACGTACCAAGGCGGGTACGGGAAGCCCGGATTGGGAGTCGTCTACGAACTCGGCGCTTCGGGCGCGGAGAACGCGGTCTATACCTTCACGAATTCAACGCAGGGTAAGGGACCCTACGCCGGTCTGACCGACGTGAATGGGACGTTTTATGGGACCACTCAGGAAGGTGGGACATACGATGAGGGAACCGTCTTCTCGCTGACGGCCAGCGGAACGGAGAACGTGCTCTTCTCATTCAACGGCACCGACGGCAGCTATCCCCGAGCGGGTTTGACGAACGTCAACGGCGTGCTCTACGGCACGACCTATTACGGCGGCGCAGATGCCTACGGAACGGTCTTTTCGATCACGACCGGCACTACCGGCGCCACGGAAACGGTGCTCCACAGCTTCAAGTCCGGAAGTGACGGTGCGCTCCCGCTCGGCGCGCTGATCTATGTGAAGAACGAGCTCTATGGAACGACTTCTTTAGGCGGACCGAGCGACGATGGAACCGTCTTCAAGATCACCTTGGCAGGCAAGGAAGAGGTGGTCTATCGTTTCGAGGGCGGGAGCGACGGCGACGGGGCACAGCCGTTTGCCGGGTTAACGGAACTCAATGGCAACCTGTACGGAACGACGTACGAAGGCGGTGCGAACGACCTTGGAACCGTCTTCGAGATCGATAAACGCCGAGCGGAAAAGGTGCTGTACAGCTTTGCCGGCGGGGAGGATGGTGCGAATCCGTATGCCGGGATAACGCTCCTTAACGGCATCCCCTACGGGAACACTTCTCGCGGTGGCTCAGGTGACTACGGCACCATCTACACGATAACGCCGTCGGGTGGAGAAACGGTGCTGTACAACTTCACCGGAGGAAAAGGCGGCAAGATTCCCTATGCGAGCATGACCGCCATCGGCGGCGCGCTCTACGGCACGACGCTGTTCAATGGTGGAACGATCTTCGAGTTCACCCCTCCAACGCCAAAAGGGAGATCCAAACATGACACTCCGATTTGATCGACCGGCGGCATCGTCACTGGCGATGCTGTTGATAACCTCAGGCTGCGCGGGTCAGCCGGTTTCTCCGAATGCCGCCGCTGCGCCGCAAGTTTTGCGGGCTCGCGCAAGTCACGGGCGGCCGGCCGACACGACGTCGATCCTGAAGTTGCTCACCAAGGACGTCTTCATCGGATCGACCATTGATCCCGACAACGGCGACCAAGGGCCCCGAGCCATCTCGATCGTTCCGGGGAAGAAGGTGCTGCACCAGGGCGATCTCGTGGTCTGCAACTTTGAGAACTCGGCCGGCACGGCCGGCGACGGGACCACGCTCGAGATCCTCACTGCGGAACCGAGCTCGTCGCCAACGCGCTTTGCCCAAAATAATTCGATCGAAGGCTGCGATGCAAACGTGCTCAACAACGACAACTCGGTCTTTGCCGGCGGACTTACCAGCGGTGAGCTGGTGACGTTCGCCAATGACGGAAAGCCGAATCGAACGTATCAAGGCGCTCCGATCGCCGCGCCGTTCTCGGATGCATACGCCCCCGCCAAACAGAATTTCGCTCCGGAGTACGTCTACGTCGGTACGACGGCCGGGGGCATCGTCAGCATCAGTACCGGCCCTTACGGTGACGGAATCGCGACGCAAGTCGTCGAGGGCTTTGCCGTAAACCAGGGATCCGCTTTAGGCATGCTGGCGCCTTCGGGCCTGCAATACGATCTTAGCGTCGATACATTGTACGTCGTTGACGGCGTCACGAACACCATCGTCGCCATTTCGCACGCGAGCGATCTGTTGGAGGAGAACGAGATCATCGTCAAGACCGGCGGAACGAAATTCAAATGCAAGCATGCGAAGGTTACGTGCGCGAGCCTCGTCTACCAAGGTTCACCGCTCGACGCGCCGATGGCTTCGGCCTTGCTGCCGAACGGCAATCTCATCGTGGCGAATACCCAAGGAACCGCTAATATGCTAGTCGAGCTGACCCCGCAGGGCCAGATTCTCGACACCAAGGTCATCGATTCCAGCGCGACACAGGGAGTCTATGGGCTCGTCGCCGCCGGAACCGACGACTCGAACACCGTTCTGTTCTTTACCGATACGAATTCCAATACCGTTCAGGAACTCGAGCAGTGAACGTTTACTTCGGTGTATCGTAAGCACTGCGGCAGGCTCCCGGTCGTTCTGTAGGGAATCGAGCACGAGTCCTCGGAGGAACTTCGCCATGCGCGTGGCTCGCTTATTCCTATGGTGTGCGCTTTTAGCCGCCTGCTCTCACGCTTCGACGCCTTCGCTGCCTTCCGGCGGCGCGTCGAGTCAAAGCCGGCCGCCGCAGAGCGGCAGTTTCGAAACGATCTATCAATTCGCCGACAATGCCGCCGGCTCGAATCCGGTCGGCGGATTGTTGAGTCTCGATGGGAACCTCTACGGGACGACGTACTTCGGCGGTACGAAGAGACCCGGTGACGGCGTCGTTTACGAGTACTTCCCGACCTATAACACGGAAAAGGTGCTGCACACGTTCATCGGCGGCTACTACGATGGGTCAAAACCGTACGCCGGGCTGGTGAACGTGAACGGAACGCTCTACGGGACCACCATGGAAGGTGGTGCGTACGGTGACGGAACGGTTTTTTCGATCGCACCGAGCGGAAGTGGGAGCGAAATGGTCCTCTATTCGTTCAGCGGTCCCCCGAACGATGGCAAGAATCCCCGAGCGAGTTTGCTGAACCTCAACGGCGTGCTGTACGGCACGACCTACCATGGCGGAACTGCGAATTTAGGTACCGTCTTTTCGATCACGACCTACGGTGTCGAAACGGTGCTTCACAGCTTCACCGGCGGGAATCAGGACGGCGCATTGCCGCTCGGCGCGCTCGTCACCCTCAACGGCACGTCGCTGTACCCTACGCTGTACGGGACGACCTCAGCCGGTGGTCCGAACAACGCCGGAACCGTCTTTGAAATTCCATTGGCGACAAGCTCAGGCGGCGAGCAGCTGATTTACAGCTTCCAGGGCCCGCCCGACGGTGCTGTGCCGTATGCCGGTCTGACGGCCGACCAGTACGGCACGCTCTACGGAACGACCTGGCACGGCGGCGCGAGCAAGAAGGGCACGATCTTTGCCATTGGAACGACGACCTCCGGCGGCGAGAACGTGCTCTACAGCTTCGCGGGCGGTGGCGACGGCAAATTCCCAACTGCCGGTCTGACGCTTCTAAATGGAACGCTGTACGGTGCCACGACACGTGGCGGCGCGCACGGCAAAGGTACAATCTACGAGATGAACCCGTCGGGCGGAGAGACCGTGCTGTACAGCTTTACCGGCGGCTCCGACGGCTACACTCCGTACAACACGCTCATCGCGGCGAACGGCGTGCTCTACGGCACGACGTTGTTCGGCGGAGCGGGCACCGGCGCCACGGGCACTGTCTTTGCGTATATTCCTTACTAACTGATCTTGATTCGGAGGCCGTACATCGTGCTTCGCTCGCGTCGCTTCATCGTTCCGCTGGTCATGACCACGCTCGCATTTTCGGCCTGCGCCGGCCCGACGGTTGCGCCAAACGCCGGACCTGCGCTGCAGGCGTTGACCG
>Ga0187783_10001131_pt1 | contig 19735 bp, 21 predicted proteins | sample 1015_SJ02_MP02_2_FD_132471 | JGI IMG/M metagenome (GOLD analysis project Ga0187783, IMG submission 132471) | Tropical peat soil microbial communities from peatlands in Department of Meta, Colombia - 1015_SJ02_MP02_20_MG | ecosystem: Environmental > Terrestrial > Soil > Wetlands > Peat | place...
CCAGCGCGCGGCGCCCGAGGACGCTCTACACGGTCTCGATTTCGAAGCGGAGCCGATACCCGCGCAGGCGCCGGGTGACCTCGTCGCACAGGTCGAGGATCTGCTCGCGGGTGGCCCCGCCCTTCCAGTCGTAGACGAAGTCGTAGTTGCCCTGCGTCGGCTGGAAGCCGGCGGTCAACAGGCGCCCCGCGATCTCCGACGGCTTGGCCCCCTCGCTGTCGAAGGTCACGCGCAGGTACGTCTCCACGGTGGCGGCCAGCGCGGGGGCAGGCTTAAGCGGTTCGCGCGACGCGCCCCGTGCGGCCACCCCGAGCCGACGCCGGGGGCCGAACCAGGCGCGCGACGGCCCTTTGCAGCTCGGCGGGCGTGCGCGCGCGGACGACCACGGGGGCGAGGCGCACGCGCCGGCTGGCGAGGCGCAGCCGAACCCGCGACGATCCCGACCGGGTGATCCGCAGTCGGAGCTCGGGGGCCGCGGACCCCCGTGCGAACCGGGATCCGACGAACACGGCGCGGCGGAAGGCGCGACGTAGCCCCTCCTCGGCCGCGTGCCGGTCGTCCGGCCGTCGCGCGTCGACGGCCACGCGGATCCGAGCGCGGCGACGGCCGTTCCGATCGATCTCGTCCGCGCGGATGCGGCGGGAACTGATCGGTTCGAGATCGTCGGCGAGCGCGAGGGGCACCACCCGGATCGGCACCGCGCCGCGTCCCCGTCGGCGTCGCTCGGCGTTGACGGCCCGCCCACCCTGGAGCGTGTCCGCCGACACCACGAGCGCGGCGACCCCGTCGTCGATCGAGCCGCCGAACCGATCCGAGATCGGACGGATCTCCCAGCGCGCGCGCGGATAGCGCGCCGCGAGCCACCGGGCGAGCGCCCGACGCCGGACCGGGTACGGTTGCACACCCTCCGCCGTTGGCTTCGGGTGGGCGGTGAGGTAGGCCGGGGTCGTCAGGCCGATGGCGACGCGGGCCCCCGTGCGGAACGCCGTCGCGAGGAGGGCCTCGTGCCCGGCGTGCAGGTGGTCGAACGTGCCGCCGAGCACGACCCGGCCCGCGACGGTCACCGCGCTCCTCTCCCGCCTAATGGTACGTGACGAGGAAGACGATCAGGATGAGCGCCATCGCGCCGTAGAGGACGTACGTGTACATCTGCCGCGTCCGGAGCTGCGCCGCCCGCTTCGCCCGGCAGGCCTTGCTGCAGACCTCCTCGTCGGGGTCGCAGACCTTCCCGCAGACCTTGCAGTGGCGATGGTCGTCCTCGGGCACGATGACCGGACGAGGGGGGCCGGGCGCTTAGCGTTGACCGGCGCGGCGGCGGCGCGCTAGGGGGCGCGACGCGCGCGCCGCCGCTCGACCGGCTCGGGCTCGACCGTCTCCTCGCGGCCCTCGCTCGGGTCGAGCGGGTTCACCGGGTCGTCGAGCTCCGCGAAGCCGGCCCGCGCGCGGGCGATGCCGCGCGCGTCGCCGTCCGCGGCGGCCGCCGCGGCGCGGCTCGCGCGGCGCATCGACCGCGCGGCGGCATCCGAGGTCGGCGCGTCGAGGTCGTCGTCCGCCGCCGCCATCTGGCGCATGAAGTTGAGCCAGATCCGGCCCTGGTTGGCGATCGCGCTCTCCATGCGATCGCGCAGCTCGGTCGTCTGCTCGAGGAGCTCGCCCTCGAGCCGCCGCAGTTCGCGGCCATACTCCCGCCGGAACTCTTTCAGCCTCAGCTCGGCGTTCTGCGAGAGGCCCCCGCCCTTCTGCAGCTCGTCGACCTTCAGCCAGGTGTTGCGCACGAGCGGCACCATCCGCTCGCTCATGACGCCGAGCCGGCGGTCGAGCTCCTCGAGGTCGCGCCGCACGCTCTGCTCGACGTCGGCGATCGTCGTCTCCCGCTCGGCGAGCTGCCGCTCGAGCGTCTCGAGCCGGCCCGTCGCCGTCTCCTGCTGGGTCTTCAGGCGGGTCGCGACCTCGCTGAGGCGGGTGTCGATCGCCTTGAGCTCGTCTTTGCGCAGCGCCGCGATCGCGGCGCCGACCCGCTCGGTGACGGCGACCTCGAAGCCCGAGGAGTCGATCGTGCGCGCGAGCGCCTGGTCGACCTCGGTCTTGAAGCGGGCGAGCAGCTCGACGTAGGTGTCGCGGCCCTGGTCCTTCTCCTCGCGCAGCCGCTGGTCGATGTACGACTGCAGGCGGACCTGCAGGCCGGCGGTCGACTGGGTCTGGGCCTCGACCGCGCGCGCGATACGCGCCTCCATCTCGACACCGAGCCGGCGCTCGATCTGGGCGATCTGCTCCTTGCCGCCGGCGGCATCCTTCTCGCGGGCGGCCCCGAGGGCCGTGACCGCTGCCCCGTGCTTGGTCTCGAGGTCCCGGATCCGGCCGTCGACGAGCAGGCCGAGCCGCTGCTCGAACTCCCGCAGTTCCCGCACGCGCTTCGCGTCGAGCTCCGCGAGCCGCTCGCGCAGGAGATCGTGCACCCGCGCCTCGATCTGCTCGCGCAGCGCCGTGCCCTGCTCCTTCGCCTCCTGGACCTGGATCTCCATCTGGGCCACGAGGGCGGCCCGCAGCTCCTCCTCGCTGTGCGCGGAGCGCAGCCGCAGCTCCTCGACCGACCGCGCGATCTCGCTCCGCAGGAGCGCGACCGCCTGGTCGGCGGACTCCGAGGAGAGCCGGCGGGCCCGCTCGCCCAGCTCGGTGAGCTGGGGTTCGAGCGAGCGACGCACCATCTGGGCGATCTCCTCGGGCGGGGGGCTCGGGGTGACCACGGGCCGCGCCTCGACCGCGGCGAGACGGGAGGCGAGGTCGACCCGCACCGCCGCCAGCGCGCGGGTCTGGGCGTCGCTCGCCTCGCGCAGGCGACGGTCGAGCGTGGCGGTCGCCTTCGCGTCGGCGTCGAGCGACAGCGCGGTGAGCCGAGTGTCGAGCGACTTCGGGTCGGGCGGCGGCGGGATCGTCGCCGCGAGCTCGCGGTAGCGTTGGTCGACGTAGCCGCGCAGCCGCGACTCGGCGTCCAGCGATAGCGGTGCGGCCGCCGCCCCCGCCTTCGCCGGGACGGGGGGGACGGGCGTGGGCGCGAGCGCCGGCGAAGGGGCGGCCGCGGCCGGCGGGGCGGCGGCCGCTGGCGGCAATGGATCCGGAGCGCGGGCGGGCGACGGGGGGAGGGCGCCGGCGGGCAGCGTCGACGGATCGTCGCTGACCGAGACGGGCACCGCGATCGGGCCGGACGGTGGCATCGCCACTTCGGGCGGGCGCTGGAGCCACGGGGGGAGCTGGGCGGCCGCCGGCATCGCGGCGGGATCGAGACTCGCGGGGGCCGGTGCGTCCAGCGCCACCGGGCCGGCGGCCTCGGGGGCGGGGCGCGCCTGGAGGTACTGGCTGGCCCGCTTCGCGGCCTCGCCGCTCATCGGGATCGCGCGGCCCTTCGGGCGCGCGAGCAGGATCGCCGCGCTCTCCATCGCCGTGCCGATCCGCCACATCTCCTTGCGGCGGTCGCGGCCCGCCTGGTGGTCGGCGTCCTCGAGGTGGTCCTTGAGTCGCGCCGCCTCCACGATGTCGACGCGCCGGCTCACCTCGCCGACCTTCTCCTCGGCGTGATCGCGCACGTACTGCAGGACGAGCGGCAGCGGGTCCTTGCCCTTGGGCGGCGGCGGCTTGGTGAGGTCGCGCAGCGAGACCGGGGCGGCCTCCCAGGTCTGGATCCGCTTCTGGTGGCGATCACCCTGGGCCTCCCGCTCGGGCACGCGCATCAGCGCGAGCGCGAGCGGCAGCTGCTCGGCGAACTCGTGCAGGTTCACCTTGCCCTCGGGCAGGAAGTACGGGAAGACGAGGAAGGCGCCGAGCGCGATCAGGGAGGTCGGCAGGTAGCGGATCAGCTCGGTCACCGCGTCGATCGCCGCCGGCCACTGCTCGGCCGCCACGATCACGACCGGCTCGGTCGTCCCCCGGTGGAACAGGAATCCCTCCCCGACCGCCTGGTAGACGGCGGGCTCCGGTTCGGCGCGTGGCCGGTCGGCGCCGGGCCGACCGCCCATCGACGCCCACGCCTGAAGGACCGCCGGGCCGAAGGCCCCGCTCGACACGAGCGGCGCGGTCTCGAGCACGAGGGTCTTCATGCCCAGGCGCGGCCGGTCCTCGGTGGACAGGAACATCCGGCCGACGCAGGTGTAGCGGCCGTTGCCGGCCGGATACAGGAACAGGTTCGGGTAGTACGACAGCGTCTGCGACGGATCCGGGTCCCAGTAATCGTGCGTGTCCGCGACGTTGACGGTGAGGTTCCCGACCAGGCGGATCGTCTCGAGGGTCTCGCGGCGACCCGGGAACTCCTCGGGGATCGTCGTGTAGCCCGGGCTCTCCGCCTCGTTGTCGACCTGGCGGCACCAGACGACCGCGACCGGAGCGAACCCGCTCGACGGGATCAGCTCAGCAGCCATCAGCTCCCCTTCGTGGCCCGACGGGCGAAGATCCGTTCGCACGCGCGCGCGAGGGGGAGCGTCGTGTTGACCATCACGGGGACGCCCATCGTCTGCGCCCCGCCGCTCGGAGCCTCGAGTCCGGTCTCCCCGATGAACAGCGGATGGCCCTCCCCGGTGGAGACCGCGCTCGAGACGAGGAAGACATCGTCCTTGACAGAGATCCCGCGGCCCTCCTGGGCGACCAGGATCGTCCCCATCCCCGCGCCGTCGCGGCGGAGCAGGAATTCGACCGGGTCGAAGGCGCTGTGGAAGGAGCGGTCGCGGACCGACTGCTCGACCTCCGTGTAGAACTCCTTGAGCTTGTCGGCCTTCGAGATCGCGATCACGAGCGGTACGTCGTGGCTCTTGACGTAGCGGAACACCCCGCGGGCGAGGTTGACCTGCTGGGCCTGGTCCCGCAGCGACGGGAGGGCCGGCGAGAGCAGCAGGATGATCGCGTCCGCCCCGTGGACGAAGCGGCCGAGCAGCGTGAGGCCCCGCCGCCAGAGGTCGCGCCGGTCGGGCCGCCACGAGTCGAAGTGCGGGATCACCCGGCAGCTCTGCTCGGAGACCTCCCCGTCGGCGCTCTCGATCCAGAGCCGGTCGTAGGTGAAGTAGTCGGCGATGATGCCGCCGGCCTCGTCGATCGTGTTCATCTCGAGCGGCCGGGAGCTTCCGTCGTTGGCCGTCGCGCCGAAGCGGAAGCGCAGCTTCATCTCGACGAACTGGTTGAATTTCGTGGGCAGCGGGTACTTCGTCAGCACGCCCTGTTCGTCGCGCCCCGCGCTGAGCTCGACCCACAGCTTGCGTCGGTCCTCCATGGGCCGGTTGACGTAGTAGCGCGTGGTCGTTTCCAGGCTGCCCTCGGGATCCGTGGGGTCGGTCGTCTCGTACGTCGTCTCCTCGAGCGCGACGTCGTTCTCGAGGTCGCCGTAGAGCGGCAGCTGCTCGCCGTCGGCGCGGGAGGGAATGTAGAGGATCGGGAGGTTCAGGCCGAAGTGGCCGGAGAGGAAGCGGAAGTACGTCGTCTTGCCCGAGGCGGGGATCCCGATCACCGCGATCCGGGCGGTCTCCACGCTCGGCTTCGCCGTGGAGCGCTTGGTCCCCGGGGCGCGGCGCGTCTTCGTGGTCACCTTGACCGCCGGCATCTATCCTCCTACCGCATCTCCGCGAGGCATATCTCGATGAAGTCGAGCGCGCTCTCGACCGCGGGACCCTCCGTCGCGAGGTCGAGGCGGGTATCCTGGAGGAGGCCGAAGACCTCCTCGACCGCCTCCTCGTGTTTGGTCGCGGCGTCCTGGAGATCGCCGTCGTTCGCGAGCCGGGTCAGCTGGTAGGTGCCCCGCAGCTCCATAAGCTTGCCGAACAGCTCCATCAACCGCTCGCGCTTGGTCGCCTCGGTCCCGTTCAGGCGGTGCTCGGTGTCGTCGATGAAGCGCACCAGGGTCTCGGTCTCCTTGTCGTTCTGCATCCGGGCCTGGAGCAGCGCCAGGCGCCGCAGGATCTTCGGCTGGGTGGCGGCGGGCAGCTTCTCGGCCTCGGCCCACGCCTGGAGGAGGGCCCGCGCGGCCTCGACGATCGCGCGGTTGGAGTACTGGATGCGCGCCTCCCAGTACAGCCGCGTCACCGGTGGCAGCACCGCTGCGGCCTGGCCGAGCAGCGCGAGCGCGTGCTCGGGCTGGCCCGAGAGGTAGGCCTCGACGACCTCGCCGAGCGGGCCGTAGCGCTCCTTGAGGTAGGCGGGGGTCGTGCCCCCGGTCGTCGCGACCACGTCGACCTCGAGATCCGGCGCCTCGGAGTAGCCGCCGTCGGGCGCGGCGCGCGCCGCCGCGCGCGCGCTGTCGATCCGGGACACGGTCGCGTGCTGCTGCGGCTCCTTGAGCGCGCGGGCGGCGTTCGCGGCGTGCAGCGCGAGCTCCTCGGGATGCAGCTCCTCCATCGGGCGGTCGTCGTCGTAGCCGACGTCGAGGAAGGCGTTGACCATCTGGGTGAACAGCTGCGAGCCGGTCGTGACCTCCTGGAAGGTGAAGGCGGGCGGGAGGCCGAACTCGGCGGCCCGGCTGCCCATCTGCCCGAGCAGGTAGTTCATCCGGACGGCGTCGACGCCCTTGTCCTTCTCGGCCCCGTTGCCGATTCCGATGATGCGCAGCGTGAGGTGCGAGCCGCTCGGCAGCATGTACGGCACGAGGTCGATCCGCCCCTCCGGGATCCTCGGGGCGCCGGGCACCTGGACGTCGAAGCGGGTCGAGGCGTTGTCCCAGCCGTCCGTGACGAGCACGAGGTTGCCGTGGACCCCCTGGCTGCCCGTGCGCAGGAGGTCGGCGCCGACGGCGAGGGCATCCCAGATCGCCGAGCGGCCGCTCGGCGCGAGCAGCGAGATCAGGTTCTCGATGTAGGGGAGATTCTCCGGCCGGATCTCGGTGAGCGGCACGGGGACGCGCACGGTCTCCGTGAACGTGACGAGCCCGAAGAGCGAGCCCGACGCGGCGGCGTCCTGGAGGATCCGGAACACCGCGGTGCGCGCGACCTCGATCTTCTGCCGGTCGGGCTGGCCCGGTGTCGAGTCCGGCAGCGGCGCCAGCATGCTCTTCGAGAGATCGAGGAGCAGCACGTTGCGCTCGCGCAGGGCGGTCGCGGGCGGAGTGAACCCTGGGTCGTCGGCCATCTCGGACGCCGAGCGGGCGACGCGAGCTCGGGGACCCTCTCAGGTCCCGGGAGCCTCCCGATCGCTTCCGGCGCAGTGCACGACCAATGTTTACCCAAGTGTGAGTATTTGTGGCTTCCGACGGAACCGGAGGCGTCCGGCCGTTAGAGAACGGGCCCGGACCGGCGCCGGGGCAACGGTTATAACTCGCACCCGGGTCCGAGCCGCCCGCATGGGCAACATCCGCCAGACGTACATCAAGCGGGTCGCCATCGAGCTGATCCGCCACTACCCGGACGCGTTCACCGGCGACTTTGCGCAGAACAAGCAGAAGGTCCTCGAGCTCACCGACCTCGGCCAGTCGGTCGACGGCAAGGTCCAGGTCACCCACAAGAAGCTCGCGAACCGGATCGCCGGCTACGCGACCCGCTACGTCAAGCGCAAGCGCGGCACCTAGCCGCGCCCGCGGCCCGCTACTCGAAGACCTGCAGCCCTTCCTGCAGGTGGGCGACCTCGACCGCGGTCGTCGGTCGGCCGATCAGGAGCCCCCGGGAGTTGGCGACGACGCACGCGCCGACGATCGGCACGCCGAAGTTCGCGGTCGATCGGTGGACCGGGACCCCGAGGACCTCCCGGGCGACCGCCACCTCCCGATCGGTGGTCTTCGGATGGACGATCGCGCCGCGGTTGGTCGCGAGCCCGGCCATGCCGACGGTGCCGAGGCCAGCGAGCGTGCCCCGCCGCACGGGCACCGCGAGGGCGCGCGCGATTTCCGCCACCGCCTCGTTCGACAGCTCCGGGTGGACGAGCGCGCCCGCGTCGTTGGTGAGCACGTTGTTGCCCATCGCGTTCAGGCGCTGGCGGACCACGGCCACCGGGCCGAACGCCTCGAGCGCCCGTCGCTCGCCCGGGTCGAGCTCGTCGCCGACGACGACGCCGTGGGAGTTGAGGGCGACGAGCGCGCCGACCACCTCGCTGTCCGCGACGTTCGTGCGGACCACCCGGACCCCGAGCACCCGCTCGACCTCGCGCTCGATCGGGGCGTGGGCGCTCGGCGGAACGAGCGCGGTCGTCTCGCCGGCCCGCAGGTAGACTCCGAGATAGGGACTGCCCCCGAAGAGCGTCCGACCGACCGGCAAACGAGGGGCCCCCGGCCGAGATCGCCTAATCGGCAGTGAGGAGGTCGACCTCGATCAGACCGTCCTCGAACCGGATCGCCTTGACCCGGACGCGGCTGGGGATGTGCTGAATCCCGCGCTCCCAGATGTGCTCGTTGAGCCGCGGGTCGATCCAGACGTCCTCGACGCGACCCTTCATGTGCCGAACGACGAAGCGTCGGATGGTCTCGAGCGCGTGACCCGCCCGGCGCCGGCGGCTCGGTTGGTGGCGGCTCGCGCGCAGCGGGATCACGTACTCCCGCTCGAGCTCCTCGCCCCGTCGGGGGGTCGCGCTGCCTCGCTTCGGCGCCATCGTCCCCGTCGACCCTCCCGCCTACTTGTGCAGGTGGCCCCGCTTCCAGGTGTGACGCTTGGGGTGACGGGTGACCCGCCGGTTCGTCCGCTGCATCACCCAGGCCGGGACCCGCCGGTTGCCCTTGACCGCGCGCAGCAGGCGCGTCTTGCGCGCGAGGCTCTTGCGTCGGTTCGCCATCCTCGGTTCCCCCTAGCGCCGGGTGATCGTGATCTCGCGACGATCCGGCATCATCCGCTCGAGCAGCGCGCGCAGGGTCGCGTCGTCGACCTGGCGCTGCAGGCGACCGCTGGCCGCCAGGGAGATCAGCTGCTGCTCCACGGAACTCGCGACGTCGGGCTTGGCGAGACGGATCCGCCCGAGGCGCTCCCGCGCCTCCGGGGTGAGGATCCGGCGCAGGATCTCCGCGCGTTCGGCCTCCCGGCGCTGCATCTCGGCCTCCTGGGCGGCGTACTGCTGCGCGCTCGGGCCCGGGGCGAGCTGCGCGTCCTGGAGCTGACGCAGGCGACGTCGTCGCAGCTCCGCGAGCTCGGCATCGTCCCCCTGGGCCATCGATCTCTCTCCTCGGACAGTACGGGTCTCAGAGGTACTTGGCAAGTTCGGGTCGCTGCGCGGTGAGCGAGGTGAGGACCTCACGGGACAGCGAGTCGAGGAGGCGGGCGCCGTCCGCGGTGACCCGGCGACCCCGGGTCTTGTAGCGCTGCACCAGGCCGGACTTCTCCAGCTGTTGGACGATCTCCCGCAGGACCGAGCGCGAGCCGCGACGGGCGTGGTACGGCGCGCTCCCCCGGTCGCGCTTGCCGCCGTACTCGCCGCTGAGGCGCTCGAGCCCCACCGCGCCGCGCAGGTAGATCTTGCGGAGGACGGACGCGCTGCGCAGGTACCACCAATCGGTCTGGGTGGGCGCCTGCTGCTTGTGGACCCCCGTCTTGACGAACGTCGCCCAGACAGGAGGTTCGACCGCGTGCCGGCTCCGCAGCTCGGTGGCGAGGCGGGGCAGCAGCAGCGCCGGCGGCACGTCGTTCGGGTGGGTCATCGGGCGGCGCGCCCACCCGGCTCGCCTATTTAAGGGAACGGAATCGCGCGGTCTCGACCGGGCGGCGGACGGCGCCCGAGCGGCCCAGTCGCCGGGTCCGCGACGCCCACTGAGGCGAGCGGACTCCGGGCGGGGCCTTAACTACATCCCGCGGCGTCCGGGTCCTCGGGAATGCGCCGACCGGAGTCCGCATGGTCGTGAGCACCTCGGCCCTCCTGCTCAGCGGAGGGGCCTCGAGCCGCTTCGGGGGCACGCCGAAGGCGCTCGCGGGGGCGGGCGAGCGCTCGATCATCCGACGGATGGTGCAGATGAGCGTCGCCGAGGGTTTCGATCCGATCGTGGTGGTCGTGGGTCCGCACCGCGCGCCGATCGCCCACGAGCTGCGGGACCTGCCCGTGGAGCTCGTCGACTCCGAGCAGTGGTACGAGGGCCGGACGGCATCGGTGCAGTCCGGCCTGCGCGCGATCCCCGAGCCGCGCGACGTGCTGCTGTGGCCCGTCGATCATCCGTTCGTCTCCGCGCGTACGCTCGACCGGCTGGCGGCGGCCCGCGACTCCGACGCGCTCGCGCTCTGGTTCATCCCGACCTTTCAGGGTCGCGGTGGGCATCCGGTGCTGTGGAAGGAGGCGGTGCGCGGCGAGGTCCTCGAGCTGCGTCCCGACGCGCCGATCCGCGCGCTGCTGCCCGAGCTGGGCCCGCAGATCCGGCGTGTGCCGGTGGACGATCCGGGCGTCGTCGCGAACATCGACACGCCCGAGGAGTACGCGGCCGCCCACGACGCGTGGCTCCAGCGAGGGGACGACTGATGGACCGACGCCAGGTGCGCGAGGCGCTGCGGCTGATGGAGCTCCACCAGCCGTTCGTACGGGCGACCGTGGTGCGCACGACGGGCTCGGTCCCGGGCAAGCTCGGCGCCTCGATGCTGGTGCGCGCGGACGGCACGACGCTCGGGACCGTCGGCGGCGCCGCCCTCGAGGAGGAGGTGAAGGCGCTGGCCGCGCGCGCGCTGGCGCGGCGCGCCGGCGACCTCCACTCCTTCGACCTGCAGGCGTGGAAGGCGGGCGGGCTCCCCAGCCTGTGCGGAGGGACGGTCGAGATCGCGGTCGAGTACGTGCCGGCCCGGCCGAACCTGTTGCTGTGGGGCGGCGGCCACGTCGCCCACGCGCTCGCCCAGATCCTGCCGACGCTCGAGTACGACTACAGCGTGGCGGACGACCGGCCGGACTGGGTCGGCGTCGACCGGTTCCCCACGGCCGAGCGGCGGGAGGTGGTGGCGCCGGACCGCGTCTGGGATGTCTTCGACCCCGCCGCGTTCACCCACCTCTACCTGTTGGGGTACGACGCGGCGAAGGACCTCGAGGTGCTCCGGACGTCGCTCGATCGCTTCCCGAACGCGATCGGGCTGATCGCGAGCGCCGCGAAGCGCGAGCACATGTTCGCGTCGCTGCGCGCCGAGGGCCGCTCGCGCGAGGCGCTCGCGCGGATCCGCTCCCCGATCGGTCTCGAGATCGGCGCCGAGTCGCCCGCCGAGATCGCGGTCAGCGTCGTCGCCGAACTCGTCGAGGCGGCCCATCCGAGCGATCGCCCGGACGCCGGCCGAGCCCGTCGTATCCGCCCCGCGGAGGAAGATGCCGGCCGCCGAGCCCCTTAGGTTCCGACTCAACGGCCACCCGGTGGAGGCGCCGAGCCCGGCCCCGCGGATCCTCCTCGACCTGCTGCGGGAGGACCTCGCGCTCACCGGCACCAAGCGTGGCTGCGATCTCGGCACCTGCGGGTGCTGCACGGTGCTGCTCGACGGCCGCCCGACCCTGAGCTGTCTCACGCTCGCCCGCCTCGTCGAGGGCCGGGAGGTCACGACGATCGAGGGCCTCACGCCCCCGCAGGGGCTCTCGGCGGTCCAGGCGGCGTTCGTGCGCGCGGGCGCGACCCAGTGCGGGTTCTGCACGCCGGGCTTCGTGGTGACCGCGACCGCGCTCCTGCGCGAGCACCCGCATCCCACGCGCGCCGAGGTCGTGCGTGCCATCTCGGGGAACCTGTGCCGCTGCACGGGCTACACGAAGATCATCGAGGCGATCGAGTCCGCCGGGCGGGGGGGGGCCTGATGGCCGAGGCGGGCGCGGGACCGTACCGGCTGCTCGGCGGTCGGATCCCGTACGTCGAGGGCCCGTTGAAGGTCACCGGCCGCGCCGAGTACACGGACGACATCAAGCGACCCGGCATGCTCGTCGGGCGCCTGCTGCGGAGCCCGTGGCCCCACGCCCGGCTCCGGCGGATCGACGTGGAGGAGGCCCGGCGGATGCCGGGCGTCTTCGCGGTGCTGACCGGCGAGCGGTACCCGACGCCCTTCGGCGTCCTTCCGATCACGCACGACGAGACCGCGATCGCGGTCGGGAAGGCCCGCTACAACGGCGACATCATCGCGGCCGTGGCGGCCGCGGACGAGCTGACCGCCGAGGCCGCGCTGTCCCGGATCCGGGTCGAGATCGACCCCCTGCCCGAGTACTCCGATCCGAGGATGGGGACGCAGCGGGTCGCCGAGCCGATCCATGCCCGCGGGCTGAACGGCTCGAACATCCAGAAGGAGGTCGTGCAGGAGTTCGGGGACGTCGACGGCGCGTTCGCGCGCGCGGCGCACTCCGTTCGCGTCCGGGCGACGTTCGCGGGCGTCACGCACGCGTTCACCGAGCCGATGGCGACGATCGCCGAGGCGACGCCGGACGGCCGGCTCACGGTCTGGAGCGCGACCCAGGTGCCGCACTACCTGCACCGCGCGCTCTCGGAGGTGCTCGGGATCCCGCTCCACCGCATCCGGGTGATCAAACCCGAGGTCGGCGGGGGCTTCGGGGGCAAGTCCGATCCCCTCCCGCACGAGATCGTCGCGGCGGCGCTGTCGATCGAGACCGGCCGCCCGGTGAAGGTGCTGTTCGATCGAGAGGACGTCTTCTACACGAACCACGGCCGCCACCCCACGCAGAACGATGTCCGGATCGCCCTCGATGCGGACGGTCGCATCGCGGCCTACGACATCGAGGCGCTGATCGACGGGGGCGCCTGGAGCTCCTTCGGCACCGTGACGACCTACTACAACGGCGTCCTCGCGATGGGACCGTACCGGGTCCCCGCGTTCCGCTACAAGGGCCGTCGGGTCTACACCAACCGCCCGCCGTCCGGGGCGATGCGAGCGCACGGGGGCACGAACATCCGATACGCGATCGAGGTCGCGCTCGACCGTCTCGCCGAGTCGACCGGCATCGATCCGTTCGACCTGCGCGCGCGCAACGCCCTGCCCCCGAACTCGACGACGATCAACGAGTTCCGCATCACCTCGACCTCCTTCCTCCAGTGCCTCGCCTCCGCCCGGGCCCGCAGCGGCTGGGACGCCAAGTTCCGCCGGCTGCCGTTCGGCCGCGGGGTCGGCCTCGGCTGCGGATTCTACATCTCGGGTTCGAACAGCCCGATCCACTTCACGCCGAAGATGCCGCAGTCGACGGTCCACCTGAAGGTCGACATGGACGGGGGGATCGCCGTCCACTCGATGCAGGCCGACATCGGCCAGGGATCCAACACGCTGCTCGCGGCGATCGTCGCGGAGGTCCTCGGGGTCGAGCTCGAGCGGGTGCACGTCCAGCGGGTCGACTCGGACGTCAGCCCGATCGACATCGGATCCTACTCCAGCCGGGTCACGTTCATGATGGGCAACGCGGCGCGGCGGGCCGCGGAGGAGCTACGGGACCGCCTGCTCGCCGCGGCCGCCGAGCTCCTCGGTCGGCCCGCGGCCGAGCTGCGCGTGGGGCACGAGCGCTTCTTCGTCGCCGCCCAGCCCGAGGTCGGCGTGCCGTTCCTCGACACGCTGCACCGGGCGATGGAGAAGGTCGGCGCGCTCACCGCGAGCGGCGCCTACGACACCCCGCCCAAGGGCGGGACGTTCAAGGGGGCCCGGGCCGGGACCGCGCCGGCGTACTCGTTCGCGGCCTACGTCGCGCAGGTCGACGTCGACCCGGAGACCGGGGAGTACCGGGCGGAGAAGATCTGGGCGGCGTTCGACTGCGGCCGTCCGCTCAACCGCCTCGCGGTCGAGGGCCAGATCGAGGGCTCGATCCACATGGGGCTCGGCCAGGTCATGGGCGAGTCGATGAACTACCGCGGGGCCCGTCTGTTCAACCCGTCGCTGCTGGAGTACAAGATCCCGATGCCGCAGCAGATGCCCGAGATCGAGATCCTGCTCGTCGGCGAGGACGACCCGGAGGGTCCGTTCGGCGCCAAGGAGGCCGGCGAGGGGCCGCTGATCGCGACGCTGCCGGCGGTCGCGAACGCGCTCTACGACGCCATCGGCGTGCGGTTCACCGAGCTGCCGATCACGCCGGACCGCGTGCTCCGCGGGCTCGACCTGCGGCGTCAGGAGGGTCGGCCCTGGAAGGGGTCGTAGGGGTATGCACCTCGATCCGTTCGAGCTCCATCGCCCGACCTCGCTCGAGGCGACCGTCGGCCTCGCCCGGTCCCTCGCCGGCCGCTTCAACTACCTCGCCGGCGGCACCGACCTGCTGCCGAACTACAAGATGCACATCAACCTGCGCGATCACCTCATCGCGCTCGACCGGATCCCCGAGCTCTACGGACGCTCCGAGCGTCGGCTCGGCGCGATGGAACGCCTCGCGGACCTCGAGGCGGACCCGGCGCTGCGCGCGGCGTACCCGGTCCTCGCCGACGCGCTCGGCGAGGTCGCGACGCCGCTCGTGCGCGCCAGCGGGACCCTCGGGGGGAACTTGTTGGTCGAGACCCGGTGCTTCTTCTTCAACCAGAGCTACTTCTGGCGGGCGAGCCTCGGCTTCTGCCTGAAGGCCGACGGGGACCGCTGCCACGTCGTCCCGCAGAAGGAGCGCTGCTACGCGACCCACAGCGGCGACCTCGCGCCGGCGCTCCTCGCGCTCGACGCGTCGGTCGAGCTCGCCGGTCCCGACGGGCGGAGGACGATCCCGCTCGGCGCGCTCTACGATGCCGAAGGTGACGGGATCCGTCGCACGACCCTGCGACCGGGCGAGGTCCTGGTCGCGGTCGATCTGCCGGCGGATGCCGCCGGCCGTCGCGGGCGCTACAAGAAGCTGCGCGTGCGGCCGTCGTACGACTTCCCCGAGCTCGGGGTCGCGGTCGCCGGACGCTGGGACGACGCCCGAGTCGACGAGCTCCGGGTCGCGGTGGGCGGTGTCGAGCCGTTCCCCCGGCGCTTCGACGAGCTCACGGACCCGCTCGTGGGCGCCCCGCTCGACGCGGGCCGGATCGCGACGCTGGCCGAGGAGATCGGGCGCCGCCTGCGGCCCGTCCACAACACGTTCCTCCTGCCGGACTATCGCCGCCGGATGATCCCGGTCTACGTCCGCCGCGCGATCGCCGAGTCACGGCCGTGGGGGCCCCCGTGAGCGAGCGCCCCAGCTTCGCGATCGTGCCGATCGCCGCGCTGCGCGCCCACGAATCGACCGAGCCCGCGAAGGTCCGCGCGCTCGCGGAGGCGCTCCGTCGCTCGGGCGTTTTCGAGGAGCCGATCTGGGTCGCCGCGGGCTCGAACGTGATCCTGAACGGCCACCACCGCGCCGCCGCGCTCGCGCGGCTCGGCGCCGATCGGGTGCCGGCCTGGCGGATCGACTACGGGAGCGACGCGGTCGCGCTCGATCGCTGGTCCCCGGGCCCGCCGGTCTCGAAGGCGGAGGTCCTTCGCCGGGCGTTCTCCGGCGAGCTGTTCCCCCCGCGGACCACGCGTCACATGCTCGCGTTCGCGCTGCCCGCGCACGGAACGCCGCTCGTCGAGCTCGGCGTGCGCGTCGGGGTCGGGCGGCGAGCGCCTCAGCGCGGCGCGGTGCCGGCCGCCCGCTCCGGAGAGTACGGCAGCGCGAGCTCGCCGCGGGCGAAGCGCTCCAGCGTGCGGTAGAGCAGGTCGACCTCCACGGGCCGCAGGCGCTCGCGCAGCGACTCGGGCGTATCGTCCGGGCGCACCGCGAGCCGCGCCTGGGCGATCGGAGGACCCGCGTCGACCGCGCCCGTGACGAGGTGGACGGTCACGCCGGTCTCGGCCTCCCCTGCCTGCAGGACCGCCTCGTGGACCCGGCGCCCGTGCATCCCCCGGCCGCCGTAGCGCGGAAGGAGCGACGGGTGGAGGTTGACCGCGCGGCCGGCCCACCGCTCGAGGAACGGCGGCGGGAGTATCGAGAGGAACCCGGCGAGGACGACGAGGTCGATCCCGTGCGCCTCCAGCGCCGCGGACAGGCGCGCCGACCAGCCGGCGGGGTCCGCCCCCGGTCGCCCCAGCATCACGTGGGGGAGGCCGTGGCGCGCCGCGACCTCGAGGGCGCGGATCCCCGGCCGGTCGGCCACGACCAGCGCGATCCCGAACGGCCCGCGCGAGCGCTCTAGGCGCGTCGCGAGCCCGTCGAGCGTCGTCCCCTCGCCCGAGACGAGGACCGCGACCTCAAGGGGGGAGCCCATCGCCCTCGCCCCGAGCTAGAAGAGCGTCGTCGACGTGAAGCGGAACGACCGGGTCAGCAGCGCCGGGCAAGTGATCGCCGGCTCGCCCCGCTCGTAGGCGTGGATGCGGCGCGTGCGGCCGACGAGCTCGATCCCGCGCAGGGTGCGCAGGACGCTGTCGGTGAAGCGGAGGTTCCGGACCGGCCCGGCGATCTCCCCTCGCTCGATCCGGTACGTGCCGTCCCGCGTCATGCCGGTGATGATGCCCCGCCCGGGGTCGACGATCCGCACGTAGTGGAATCGCGTCACCCACAGGCCGCGGCGCGCCCCGGCCACGAGCTCCGCCTCGCTCGCATCGCCCGGCGCGAGCAACGGGTGCGTCGGGATCGGCCCCCAATCGCCGTGCGGCTCCTCCGGGGGGGCCGCGTGCCCGGTCGACGCGCGCCCGAGGCGCCCGCCCACGATCGTGTCCATCGCCGCCGGGCCGGCCACGCCCCGGCGGATCAGCGGGAGCGGCCGCGCCGCCACGCCCTCGAAGTCGATCCCCACGGGCAGCGTGTCGCGGGAGCGGGGGTCGTCGATCAGCTCGACCGACGGGGGGGCGATGCGCCGGCCGCGCTTGCCGTGCAGGCAGCTCCAGCCGCGTTCCTCGCCCACGCCTCCGTAGCCCATCAGCGCGAGGAACAGCAGGAGCTCGTGCACCGCGGTCGTGCCGAGCACGACCCGGTAGGCGCCCGGCGCCGCCGCGGCGGGTTCGGACGTCGCCACCCGCTCCGCGGCCTCGCGGCCCAGCGCCTCGGGCGCGAGGCGCGCGGCGTCCCAGTGGGCGCCGTCGGACCAGCCCGACACCGGCGGGTCCCGGTCCGGTCGGTCGACGAGCACGCTCGCCTGGGCGCCGGAGCTCCGGGCCGTTCGGTCGAGCCCGCGGGTGTTGACCACGCGCCGCTCGTGGCCCCCGACGTGGACCGCGCCGGCGACGCGCGCGGCGGGCGCGTGGGCGAGCGCGCTCTGCAGGATCGCCTCGGCGAGCCGGGTGACCCCGGCCGGATCACGGTCCGCCGTCACAGCGGAGTAGGCCGTGGCGGTCGGACGGGGCGCGCCCTCTCCGGGGAACCCCGGGAACTTCGGCTCGAGGGGGGCGACGCGGGCGAGCGAGCGGGCCGCGCGCACGACCGCCGCGATGCCGTCGTCGGAGACGTCGCTGGTCGTGGCGGTGCCCAGGCGCCGGTCCTCGGCGATCCGGACCGAGACGTGCGTGGTGCGCTCGTGGTGCGGCTGGGTGATCCGGGAGTTCGCGAAGCGGATCGTGGTCCACGCCGAGCGGACGATCCGCGCGTCGCTCTCGACGCCGTCCGGCAGGGCGGCGAGGGCGGCCGCGACGCGGTCGCCGACCGAGGTCCGACGCGTCGGCACCGCTAGCCTCCGCGGACCGGCACGTGGCGGAAGCGCGCGACCGGGGCGCCGTGGCTGACCCGGGCGACCTGTGAGGGCTGGCCCTTGCCGCAGTTGGGCAGGCCCCACAGGTGCCAGGTCGACGCGTCCGCGACGGCGTCCATCTTCGCCCAGAACTCCGGCGTCATCCCGGCGTAGATCGGGTTGCGCACGATCTCGCCGAGCTCGCCGCGGACGATGCGGCGGCCGAGCTCGGTGCCGAACTGGAAGTTGAGGCGCTTATCGTCGATCGACCAGGAGCGGTTCGTCGCAAGGTAGACGCCCTCGTCGACGCCGCTCAGCAGCTCGTCGAGCGACATTGTGCCGGGCCGGAGGTCGACGTTCGTCATGCGGATCAGGGGCGCACGGTCCGGTCCGTCGGCCCGGGCGGTCCCGCCGGAGTGGGCGAGCCCGAGCTGGGCCGCCGACTCCCGAGAGGAGAGGACCCCGACCAGCGTGCCGCGCTCGACGATCGGCACGCGCTGGGCGGCCACCGCCTCGTCGTCCCAGCCGAACGTGCCGAGGCCGCCGGGCTCCGTCGCGTCCGCGACCACGTTCATGAGCGGGCTCCCGTAGGGCAGCGATCCGATCCGGTCGGCGGCGACCCAGCTCGTCCCCGCGTAGCCGGCCTCGTTGCCGTAGATCCGGTCGAGCTCGACCGCATGGCCCACGCTCTCGTGGACCTGGAGCGCGAGCTGCGACGACTCGAGCACCACCGTGGTCGTCCCGGTGGGACAGGCCGGCGCGTCGAGGAGGGCCAGCGCCTCGCGTCCGACCGCCTCCGCGTGCGACACGAGGTCGAGCCCCCGGATGAACTCGAAGCCGGCCTGCGCGTAGTCGCCGCCGAAGGAAGCGGGCCAGGAGCGCCGCTGGACCATGCCCGCGCGGATCGCGGTCGCCGCGATGCCGGCGCCGACGTGGACGATCCGCGAGCGGTACGCCGCGCCGTCCGTGGACCGGAACCACTTGACCTCCTCCCACGCGTCGAACGAGGCCGCCCCGCTCTTCACGGACGGTCCGACGTGCAGGAGGCGCTCGCTCTCCGTGAGCAGCGCGACGATCTCCTCGTGGCCGACCTCGAACGGGTCCTCGCGGACGGGCGAGGAGTAGCGGCCGTTGATCGGTCCGTTGTCGTCGGTGACGCTCAGCGGTTGGCGCGTCGAGCGGCTCGCCGCGCGCGCGAGGCGCACCGCCTGGCGCGCCGCCGCCCGGACCCCGGCCGTCGTGAGGTCGCTCGTACCGGCGAACCCCCAGGCGCGCGCGGTGCGCACGCGCACCCCGAGGCCCGCGGAGGTGCTCGACGTCAGCGCGTCCGCGACCCCGTCGCGGACGGCGATGTTCAGGTACCGGTACGGGGCGACCAGCCGGACGTCGGCGTAGTCGACGCCGGCCGTCTCGGCCGCGCCGAGCGCGACGTCGACGAGCTCCTCGGACACGGCTCCCGGGCCCGCCACGCGGGCCCCCAAGATAAGCTCCCGCGCCGCCGACCTAGAGCATGACGCGCAGGTTGAGCTTCTCGGTGAGCTCCTTGTAGCGGTTGCGGATCGTGACCTCGGTCACGCCGGCGACCTCCGCGACCTCGCGCTGGGTCCGGCGCTCGCCGCACTGCACGCTCGCGATGTAGATCGCGGCCGCGGCGACCCCGGTCGGCCCCCGGCCGCTCGTGAGCTCGCGCTCGGTGGCGTCCTTGAGGATCTCGTTCGCGCGGGTCTGGATCTCGCCCTTGAGCTTGAGCTCGGAACAGAAGCGCTGGATGTAGTCCTGCGGCCGGGTCGGCATCAGCTTGAGGTGGAGCTCACGGGTCATGAACCGGTACGTGCGGCCGATCTCCTTGCGCCCGATCCGGGACTTGGAGGCGATCTCGTCGAGGGTCCGAGGCACGTTGCACTGTCGGCAGCTGCCGTAGAGCGACGCGGCGACCACGCCCTCGATCGACCGGCCCCGGATGAGATTGCGGTTGACCGCCTTGCGGTAGATCATCGCCGCCGTCTCCCGTACGTTGCGCGGGAGCGCCATGCCCGAGGCGATCCGGTCGAGCTCCGCGAGGGCGAAGGCGAGGTTGCGCTCCGTGGCGTTGGAGACGCGGATGCGGCGCTGCCACTTGCGCAGGCGGTAGAGCTGCGCGCGGTTGCGCGTCGGGATCGACTTGCCGTAGGGGTCCCGGTTCTTCCAGCCGATCTCGGTCGACAGGCCCTTGTCGTGGATCGTCAGCGTCGTCGGCGCCCCGGTCCGCGCCCGCTTCTCGCCCTGCTCGGCGTCGAACGCGCGCCA
>Ga0187783_10001132_pt1 | contig 19730 bp, 20 predicted proteins | sample 1015_SJ02_MP02_2_FD_132471 | JGI IMG/M metagenome (GOLD analysis project Ga0187783, IMG submission 132471) | Tropical peat soil microbial communities from peatlands in Department of Meta, Colombia - 1015_SJ02_MP02_20_MG | ecosystem: Environmental > Terrestrial > Soil > Wetlands > Peat | place...
GCCGGGGAGAACCGCATCGCCGCGTGGATCTTCGGCAGCGCGGTGAAGATGATCGAGTTGTCGAGGAGGATCATGAAATAGCTAGTCAGGATGACCGCGAGGATCACCGTAGTGCGTTGCGCACTGGCATTGGCGGCACGGCCGCCAATGGCCTGGCTGGAGATAGTCACGTTGCCTAGTTAAGGCGCTGACCTGCATCTTTGGGAGTGCCTGCTCTTCCGGGTAACGCCAGTACCTCCCAGCCAGCCACCCGCGCGCCTACCGTGGTGGGCATGGACAACCGAGCCCAGGTCCGCGAGTTCCTGCTCTCGCGGCGGGAGCGAATCTCGCCTGCGCAGGCCGGGCTGCCCGCCTACGGCGGAGGCAACCGCCGGGTTAAGGGACTGCGGCGCGAGGAGGTCGCGCTGCTCGCCGGGGTGAGCATCGACTACTACGTGCGCATGGAGCGCGGGAACCTGACCGGCGCATCCGACGCCGTCCTCGACGGAATCGTCGGCGCGCTTCAGCTCGACGAGGCAGAGCGTGCGCACCTGTTCGACCTGGCGCGCGCTGCTCAGCCCGCCTCGCCGCGTCAGCGCCGGACCAAGCCTTCCGGCCTGACCAGCGGCATCCAGCAGGTTCTTGATGCCATCACCGATGCCCCGGCCTGGGTGCGGAACGCCAGGCACGACATGCTTGCGGCCAACCGCCTTGCCCGTGCCCTCTACGCCCCTGTGCTCGCCGACCCGCGCCGGCCGGCCAACAATGCCCGGTTCACTTACCTCGATCCGGCCGCGCGCGACTTCTTCGCCGACTGGGAGCGCGCTGCCGACGACATCGCCGCCATGCTCCGGTCGGAGGCTGGCAGCAACCCGCACGACAAGCTGCTCGTCGAGCTGATCGGCGAGCTGTCCACGCGCAGCGAGGAGTTCCGCCGCCGGTGGGCTGCCCACAACGTCAGGTTCCACCGGACCGGTCACAAGCGCATCCATCACCCCGTCGTCGGCACCCTCGACCTGGACTACGAAGCGATGGAGTTCCCTGCGCACCCCGGCCTCACGCTGCTCGCCTACACCGCGGCCGCAGGCACCCCGACGGCTGACAGCCTCAGGCTGCTGGCCAGCTGGGCTGCCACCGCAGAGCAAGCCGGAGAACTGCCCGCCTACGCCTGACCCGGCGAGCGCGGCGATGAGCCGTCCGCAGGACAGGCCGGGGAGACCGCCGGCCCGGGTCCGAGCCTAGATAGCCACCGCGCGGCCGTAGGTGACGGACTCGCGCACCTCGGGAGGCAGCGACTGCGCGAGTTGCGCGTCGGGCTGGGCGCCGAGTGCGTCGTTGATCGTGGAGAACGCCAGGCGGAGTGACACGAAGGCAGTGATCGCGAAGATCTGCCCGTCGTCCAGCCCGGCATCGCGGAGTTCCTGGACGTCGCCCGGCGTGGTCGCGTTCGGATCCCTGACGACCCGCCGCGCCCAGGCCGCGATTGCTCGCTCCTGCTCCGTCAGTCCGGCGTCACCGCCATTCAGGACTGCGGCCGCCAGCCCGGCGTCTGAAGCGCCGGCAAGCTTCCCGCCCCAGGCCAGCGAGCAGTACGAGTCGCCACGGGCGGAGGCTGCGGCAGTCACCAGGATCCCGGCCTGGCGGAAGCTCAGTCCGCTCGCCCTGAACGTGCGCGACATCAGCTCGAACAGTTGCTTCAGCGTGTCAGGCTGGTGCGCCCACAAGCGAGATACATTCCAGACGTAGCCGCCATCCGCGAGGTCCTCGTCATAGAGCGCCTGCACTTCGGGGGAAACGGGAGGTTCTTCGAGGAAACTACCTGTCATGTGAGCTCTCCTTCGGGCTTGCTGGCCAGGTAGCCAACGACATTTATCTCGGCCCGGAGGGGCAGCCCGGCCCGTAGCCGGTTATGAGCTTCCTTGACGGCCGCGGCCTCGAACGCAGCCTCGCCGACGTTCTGGATGGCCTCGTAGGCCGGGCCCGTAGCGGCCAGCGCACGCGCGTAGACCTGCGGATCCGCGAACTCCCACAGCCCGGCGGCCCCACCCCTCGTCCACCAGTTCCCACTGGGCAGGCTCTCGACTTGACCCCGCCATTACTGCTCCTTAGCCGGCCGTTTTACTAACAGCAACGACAGCGTACCGGCCGGCGGAATTGTGCAGTCAGCGCCGCTCCGGCTGTCCCAGCGTTTGCGGCCGCTGATCCCGCGCCTTTGACGCCGCCGCGGCCGCGGGAATGAGCAGGGAGCAGATCAGGCCGGCAACGCAGAGCACGGCAGCGATGGTGAATGCCCGGTCGTAGCCGGCGGTAAGGGCGGCCGCACGGTCCGAGGCAGCCGCCAGGGCAGCGTGAGTGCGATCGACGGCAACCGTTGCCAGCGCGGCCAGGCCGATCGAACCGCCGACCTGGCGAGAGGTGTTGAGCACGCCAGAGGCCAGTCCGGCCTGGCTGAGCGGGACGCCGGTGGTGGCCGCGCTGGCGAGCGGGGTGAAGAGCAGTCCGAGCGCGAGGGCGACGATGCAGCTAGGCCCGAACACGTGGGCGAGGTAGGAGCCGTGTGCCGGGACCTGGCCAAGCCAGCCGAAGCCCACGGCCGCAAGCAGCATCCCCGCGGCCAGCAGCGGCCGCAGGCCGGTCCGCGGCAGCAGACGCGGACTGGCCTGCGCGCCGACGATGATGGCCAGCGCCATCGGGATGAACGCGAGCCCCGCCCGCAGCGCGCTGTAGCCCAGCACGTCCTGGAAGTAGAGCGACAGGAAGTACCACATGGAGAAGAACGCGGCCCCGGCCAGCAGCATCATGACGTTCGCGCCGGCCACTGACCGCGCGGTGAACATCCCGAACGGAACGAGCGGCTCGCTCGCCAGCCGATGCTCGATGACGGCGAATGCGGCGAGCAGCGCGGCCGCCACGCCAAGGGCCGACAGGGTGCGCACGGACAGCCAGGGGTGGGTGCTGGTCTCGATGATGGCGTATACCAGGGCGCCGAGCCCGGCGGTGATCGTGACGGCCCCGCCGACGTCGAGCCGCGGCCTGGTCCCGGTACCGGCCGGGCGCCGCAGCTCAGTCAGGAACGCGGCCGCGACGGCGGTGGTGATGACGCCGATCGGGATGTTGACGAACAGGACCCATCGCCAGGACAGCTCGGCGGTGAGCACGCCGCCGAGTATCGCCCCGGCGGCGCCGCCAGCGCCGGCCACCGCGCTCCACGCCCCGATAGCCCTGGTCCGCCGGCGCTGGTCGGAGAACGTGGTGACGATGAGCGTGAGGCTCGCGGGCGACAGGAACGCGCCGCCAACGCCCTGGGCAGCGCGCGCCGCGGTCAGCCACGCCGGAGTCTGCGCCAGGCCGCCGGCGAGGCTGGCCAGCGTGAACAGGCCCAGCCCGAACAAGTAGATGCGGCGACGGCCGAACAGGTCAGCGGCGCGACCGCCGAATAGCAGGAACCCGGCAAAGGTCAGCACGTATGCGTTGACCACCCATTGCAAGCCCGAGGCGCTGTAATGCAGGTCCCGGCCGATAGAGGGCAGGGCCACATTGACTATGGAAACGTCGAGCACGACCATGAACTGCGCCGCGCAGGCCAGCGCCAGCACAAGGCCATCGGGGATGTAACGCTGGCTTGCGGCCTGCCGTGCCGTCACCAGTCCCGCTCCGGCCCGCGCACCGTACCTGCCTTGCGTGCACCCGGCCTACCGGTCCGAGCTCGCGATTGCTGCGGCATTCCTGGCTCCGTAAGTAGTGGTATACCACCACTATATCGCACCACGGATGACTGGTAAAGTCGCATCCGATGATGCGCTCGTACTCGGATATGCCAGCGCCCGCCGACGACTACCAAGCGCTGGTACTCGACGTCGACCTCCAGCTGCTTGCCGTTGCCGATCGCCTGCGCCAGCACTGGGCAGCGCACGCGGCCGCTCTCGGTATGACCGCCGCCCAGGTCAAGGTCCTACTCAGCCTCGCCCGCGGCGAGGCAACCCCGATGCGCAGGCTTGCGCAGCAGCTCGACTATGACGCGTCTAACCTCACGACTCTGGTGGACCGCCTTGCCGGGCGGGGAGCACTCGAGCGCCAGGCTGATCCTGCCGACCGCCGGGTGAAGGGGCTAGTTCTGACCGCCGAGGGAGAGCGCCTCCGCAACCAGTTCTGGCACAACCTGCTTACCGACGCCGGACCTCTCGCCCCGCTAAGCCAGGGCGACCTCCGCGCTGTGAGCCGGATCCTCGGCAAGCTAGACCACGCCGAATAACTCCCATGACGTCATGCTCGCTGGGAGCGGCGGCCGGCTTCCTCGAGAGTCCAGCAGATCCGGTGCAGCTCATCAACGTGCCGGCCAGACGGGAGCCTTGAATACGCACGCGTCGACATCAGATCGATCGTCGTGCCGTCGCGACATGCCGCGGATACGCAGTATCCGCCCCACAGATCTTGCGGGTGGCTGACCTCGAACCGGTCGATCAGGTGCCATGGCACCCGCACGACGCGGAAGATGCGGTAGTCCGTCAGGCCCTCGTCGCTAACGGCCAGGTGGGTGCGCGAGGTCAAGACCGCCAGCCACAGCCCGATCACAACGCAGCCACCTATCAGGATCGCCTGTGTCTCCCAAGCCAGCCCGCGCGGTGCCGCGGACCGGACTCCAGCGCGGACAGACCCGCAGATGATCCAGCCGACGACGCACGCGATCACGGGCGCGCTAGCTGCCCGCCACCACCTCTCAGGTGAGGCAATATGCATGCCGCGCACCAGCTTCCTCCATCGGGCGGGCTCAGGTTGGGTAGCCAACCGGTCACCGTCTGTGCTCACCTGGCGAGACGCCGCGTCCGCAGTAGCTTGTGCGGCTTTGGCCAGGCCTAGCGGGGATAGGGTCGAACGCTGCGATCAGCGCCGCCGCGGCTGGCGTCCGGTTCCGATGGTCGGTTGCGCACCCTATGCCAGTACTCAGCCCGCAGCTAGTGCTCGTCGACAGGCCCGCCCTAAATACTATCGCGGGAAAGCTTACGACGCAGGCCAGGCAGGCCAGGCCAAGCATGTTCAGAACGGCGTTAGCCCCCGGCGCGGCACCGATCAGGTCGAACCGGCGAGCCGTCCCCACGCCAGTTGCGGATTAACTGTCACCGGCTGACTATTAGCGCGTGACTTCACACACCGCTGGCGGATATGTGGTCCTGCGCGAGACCGGGGACGGGCACTGGGTGATCGTCGGCGATGTCGACCGCCAGCCCGGCCTGACCGCCCGGAGGTCACGACTGCAGGCCGTCAGGGAGGCGGTCGGCCGCGAGCCCGCCGACGGCGAGGTCTATGCCGCACTTCCGCGCAGTGAGTGGCAGGTGGCCCGGCAGCTTTAACTGCCGTCCGCCGAGGCTGGCCGAGACTCTTAGCCGGGCATTGCTAAGCCGCTTCCCCGCGAGCCCTCCGCCTGCGGTCCAGCTCATGATTTGTCACTATTCTGGGTAGATGGCCGGTCAGCCGGATAGTTTCAGGCCAGGGCAGACAGTCGCGCGCAGGAACCACCGGGGCCCGCACGTGAGCTGGGCGCAGGCCACGACTGTGGTATCGGACGATGAGCGCGGCCTGGTTCTCTGGCTGCCGGTTGGGGCAGACTTCGACTTCCGCGTCAGGCCGGACGGCCGGATGCTGCGGACCGGCACCATCGAGGACTTCGGTGCCGCGCCCCTGATCCGCGGCAGCTGGCGGCACAACAACGTGCTGATGTGGCACCCGCCTGGTCAGGCGCACTCGGTCTGGTGGTTCTTTCACGACGGTCAGTTCAGCTACTGGTACATCAACCTAGAATCGCCCTTCACTCGCGGCCCGGACTGCATCGCGAGCGTCGATCACCACCTCGACGTCATCGTCCGGCCTGATCGCAGCTGGGAGTGGAAGGACGAGCGCGACCTCGCTGAGGTGATCGGCGTGCCGGGATTCTGGACCGCCGACGAGGCCGAGCGGATCCGCGCGGAGGGACGCAGGGTCGCCGCCATCGCCGGGTCGGCGGCGTTTCCCTTTGACGGAACCTGGTGTGATTTCCGGCCTCCTCCGCACTGGCCGACGCCGCGTCTGCCCTAGACCAGGCCTTCGGATAACCGATTGGGCGACCGCCGGGCAAAGCCCGATACTGGCGCGGTGTTCTCGGACGCCGACGCCGCCGCGCTCTACGACGTGATGAATCCGTGGGATCCGTCGGCCTGGCCGAGCGACGCCTTCTATGACGAACTGGTGATGGCAGCGCGATCCGTACTGGACGTCGGCTGCGGGACCGGCCTGATGCTGCACCGGGCCCGCGAGCGCGGGCACGCCGGCCGTCTCGTCGGCCTGGACCCCGACCCCGCCGCGCTGGACCGGGCCAGGCGGCGCACCGACATCGAGTGGGTTCAGGGCACCGCGGCCGGCGCGCGATGGCAGTGCGAGTTCGAGCTGGCCACCATGGTCAGCCATGCGTTCCAGTGCCTCATCACCGACGAGGAGTTGCAAGCCTCGCTGGCAGCCATCCGCGCGAGCCTGCGCGCCGGCGGCAGGTTCGCGTTCGAAACGCGCCACCCGCAGGCGCGTGCCTGGGAGGCCTGGAACCCATCGAACGTCTCCGACCTCGCTGACCCGAGCGGCCGGGAACTGCGCGTCTGGCACGAAGTCGAGTCCGTCACCGGCGACGTCGTCATCCTGACCGAAACCACGGCGCAGGCCGACGGGACAGTGCTGCGAACAGACCGCGCGAGCCTGCGCTTCCTTGATCCCCCGGCACTGGACGCGTTCCTTGCCGAGGCAGGGTTCGAGGTCGAGGCCCGCTACGGCGACTGGCACGGCGGGCCGCTAGACGCGGACAGCCGCGAGATCATCACGCTCGCCCGCCGCAGTTAGCCGCTCGCCTAGAATCGGTGGTTCCGTCTCCCAGCGGAGAGGCGCAACGGTGCAGCTATTCCATTTCGACCGCGGCGAGAAAGTGATCACCCGGTACGGCAGCGAAGGATTCCGCGCCACGCGCATTGCGGAAGGCACCGATCACGTCAGCCTGACCTGCATCAACCTGGCTCCCGGAGGCGTCGTCGGCACGCATCCAGCAACGCACGCGCAGCTCTTCCTGGTCATCACCGGCGACGGCTGGGTAGCGGGCCCGGATGGCCACCGGACCCCGATCAGCGCCGGGTACGGCGTGCGATGGGAGGCAGGCGAGGAGCACACCAGCGGCACCGAGGCCGGCCTGATCGCGCTTGCCGTCGAGGGCGCTGGCCTTGACCTCTTCATGCCAGAGACGCCCGACGCCTGAATCCTGTTGGCGTGAGCGCGCGCCGGCTGGCACAATCGCGCGGTGCCCGATCAGCAGGCCCCGGATTTCTCGGCTAAGCCCACTCTCACCGGTGAGAAGGTAGTGCTCCGCCCTTTCCGGCTGGCGGACGACGCGGAAGCGCTCCGGGAGATGCTGCAGGATCCCGAGGCGCTCAAGCTCACTGGCAGCAGGCACGACGCCGACGTGCGCGCATGGGATGACGCCGCCGAGGCAGCGTTCCTCGACTGGTACGGCACTCGCAGCGACCAGCCCGATCGCCTCGACCTGGCCGTGGTCGACAGGGCCAGCGGGCAGTGCGTCGGCGAGGTCGTGCTCAACGGCTGGGACGGCGGCAACCGCAGCTGCGGCTTCCGGGTGCTGATAGGGCCCCGCGGCCGGGACCGCGGGCTCGGCACCGAGGCAACGAGGATGATCGTCGGCTACGGATTCGAGCAGCTGGGCCTGCACCGGATCTCGCTGGAGGTGTACGCATTCAATCCGCGCGCCAGCCACGTCTACGAGAAGGTCGGCTTCGTGCCGGAAGGCGTCCTGCGGGACGCGCTCCGCTGGGACGGCGGGTGGGTCGACGCGACCGTGATGTCGGTCCTGGCTCCTGACTGGAGCCGACACCGCGGGCATCCCTAGCTAGAGCCGCAGCTATGCACATTGTGACCGGGCAGGCCGAGCCCCCGTACCGGCCTGCCCGGTCATCCCGGCTCCCGCGCTTCCTCTCCAAGCGCGGACCTCGGCCAGCACACCGATGCTGCGGCAAAGGGGGGCTCGCCAGCAAGGGAAGCCCTCCCCAGATGGGAACTCCTCCCCATCGGCCGCGAAGACTGTTGACTGGCCCGGCTTGCTCGCTTATGGTCCCGACAGCCGCAGATCACCACGGGGGACGGCAATGCTGTTGATCGTGATGTTCGAGACGGGCATCTGGCGAGTGCAGCCGGACGGGCAGTGCACCTTCGGCCGGGCCGCCAGCTGCGACATCGTGCTGCCGAATGACGACCGCGCCGTGTCGCGCAGTGCAGGGAGCTTCACCTGGCGTCACGACGCCTGGTGGATCGCCAACACCAGCACCTCATCGATGCTGTTCCTCTCCGGTGACAAGGGCTTCCGTGCCGACTTGCCGCCTGGCATGGCGCTGCCGCTTCAGCAGTGGCACGCGAAGGTCCGGCTTGACGGCGTCCTGAGCAGCTACACGCTCCGGGTCAGGCTGCCTGACCTGGACTCCGACGATGACACTGACGACGACGCCACGGCTCCGGGCGCCGCCGTGCCTGCCGAGCCCGAGGCCGAGGCCGTTCCAGTCACCAGCACCAGGCTGCGTGCACCGCTCAACGACACTGACCGGCTGGTGCTGGCGGCCAGATTCGAGGACTACCTGACCTGGAAGCACTCCGGCGCCGCGCTGCCGCGCTCCGCCCGTGAGGCGGCCGACCGGATCGGCTGGCAGGCGCACACCGTTGCGAAGCGGTGCGAGAACATCCGCAACCGCTATGTCCGGATCGGCGTGCCTGGCTTGCGCGGCCCGCGCGCGCTGGAGGAACTGGCCGCGCTGCTGATCTCCACCGGAGAGCTGACCGGCGACGACTTGCGTCGGCTGCCACCGAAGCCGCCGCCCACGGCGGCCAAGGACCCCGGCTAGGCGGCCAGAGTCCAGCTCGCGGCGAGGAGACGTCATGTCCGAGCAACCCGCATCCGCGCACCCGGCGCCCTGCGACGGGGCGGCCCCGGCCGCATCCGGCAGCGATGCCAGCGACGCCGCGGATGCGCTCGCCGAGCGCTGGTCGTTCGGCGGTGCCACTACCATCACCACTTCCACCAGCGTCATTACGCCTGTGGCCCTGATTGCCGGTGCCGATCATGGGCTGCTGTATGCCCGCCTGGCGACACCCGACGGTGGCATGCCTGCGCCGCCAAGGCCGTGGCGGGTGCCTGCGCCGGCGCGGCCGTTCATGCGATGGCTCCGGCGAATGCGGGCGCGCGAATTCGCCAGGACAATGCGGGCGATGATGAGCTCGGTTGACGAACTCAGCGTCGTCGACAGCAGCGGAACGGCGTACGCACTGCAGCATGTGGGATCCTCAGGAGGCCGCGGTCTGGCAGGCAAGCCGCTCGGTCCGATGTCAATGCGGCTGAGGCTCGAGCCTGCGCCCGCACGCGACATCGGATGGCTCGAAGTCCGCAGCCCCGACGGGACGACGACCCGGCTGGAGGCCTCGCCGCGGGCCCTGGCTCGGGCGGGGCAGCTCACCGCGATGCCCGCAAGCCAGTCCGAGCGCACGCTGTGGGACCTTCTCCGCGGCCTGCTGCGGGATGGACTCTTTGCCGCGCGCAAGGTCCCGGACGACAGGCTGAGCCAGCGCTGCGCAGCTGCGCTGGCAAACGCGGCAGAGATCCAGCGATCTGGCGACCTGGACCCGGCCAGCCAGCTCCCAGACCTGCTCCGGCGGCTCTGCGCCGTGCTGACCGGCCAGCGCCCGGCCGCGAGCCTGCCGGCCGGCTGGCGGAGGATCCTCGATGCCGCGGCCCTTGCTGACGGGCCGTCCGTTCATCTCGACTTCGGGACGACGCTGCCCGCGATCGATGGCGTATCCGTGCGCGTGGACAGCCTGGCCTCGGTGGCCGGAAGCTGGCGGCTCTACCTGCGCGCCGCGCCCGGATGGTGGCAGAGCAGCGAGGACGGGAGGCGCAGGTGGAGCCGGGTAAACGTAGATGCCGAGGACGATCGCGGCAACATTTACCTGAGCACGTTCACCGGCGGTGCCGGGCGGTACTGGGAAGACGAGCTCGACCTGGAGTTCCTGCCGTGCCTGGACCCGCTGGCCAGCGGCGTGACGCTGACCTTCCGCGGACAGCGTGAGCGGCTTGCTGTTGACCTCCAGCTCGGCCCGGTCGCGGCCTCTTAGCCACCGCCGGCCCTTGTCAGGCCGCTGGCAGCGGCCATCCTGAAGACATGACACAGGACCTGCGGTCCGAGCTTCTGCGCCGTGCGGAACGTGATCAGGCTGCCCGCCAGGACCTCAACGCCGAGAAATTCGGCGCTGTCGACGCCGAGAACCTGCCCTGGCTCAAGCGGGTAGTGACCGAGGCGGGCTGGCCCGGCCGTTCCGCCGTGGGGGACGACGGCGCCCATGCCGCCTGGCTGCTCGCACAGCATGCCGACGGCGACCCGGTGTTCCAGCGGCAGTGCCTGGACCTGCTGGCGGAGGCGGCGGCACAGGGCGAGGCCACCTTGCGGCAGGTTGCCTACCTGACCGACCGGGTCCTGCTGGCCGAAGGGCGGCCGCAGGAGTTTGGTACCCAGGTCATGGCACGGAACGGCGCGTGGGTGCCGTGCAGCCTCCGTTCGCCGGCCGATGTGGACCAGCGCAGAGAAGCCATGGGCCTCGGGCCGATGGCGGAATACCTGGCCAGCATCGAGGCGCGCTACGGCCCGGCAGAGCCGCCCGTCATTCCCTGCCCAGCCTGCGGGAACGACGTCGAGGTCACGCTGCCAGATGCGGGCGAGGAGTCGCAGGCGCAGTGCTCAGCCTGCGGCAAGGCGCTGCGCCTCGGCGGCCAGCCAGGCCGGCGCGGTCGCTAGGGCAGTGGCTGATGCCGGGAGCCGCGCCGCAGGCGGAGCCGCTGCCGCCATGGCGTGTGCAGCCTGGTGCGCTCAGGGAGCAGGCCGGGCCTGGCGGTGCCGGTGATCCACCAGTAGCCTTGCCCGGTCCTGCCTTCCGGATCGGTCGCGGTCGGAATGCCGACCCTGATGGAGTGACTCAGCACCTTCGGTAGCTCCCCTCGGCGGCCGCGATGCCCGGCCGCCTGCCTGCGAGAGTATCTCGTGTGCCGTCACCGGACCAGTGACGGGCGCTTACCGGCTAGCTCGCCTCCTGGATATCGTCCGTCCGCCGGGCGGACACGCCCTGGCTGGCCGTCGCCAGGCTGCGCGGGCGGCCGGCGGGCGCAGGCTGCTGCCCGCGCTCCAGGTGCAGCGGCCGCGGGTTGCGGCGGATCTGCTCGTACAGAATGCCAGCCAGCATGGTGGCCGGCACCCACGAGAGCCCGACCAGGTAGGTCCGCGTTTGCGCCCCGACCGGCGCCAGGTAGGCGAAGCCGGCCCAGGCTCCGGCCGCGACCGCGTAACCCTCCCGCCAGCGGCCTGACAGCGCGAATGTCAGCGGCAGGACCCAGAACAGGTACTGATTGCCGAAGCCCGCGGTGCACAGCAGGATCGCGCACAGCGCGCCCAGGGCGCGCACCTCCGGAGGGTGGCGGCGCAGCAGCCACAGCGTGCCGGCAACCCCCACCGCGATCAGCACGGCTGCAACCTGGCTGATCGGCGAGTTGTAGCCGGCGCCCCGGTGGCCCAGCAGGAGCCAGGTGCCTGACCAGGTCCAGTTGAAGACAAATCCGGTGTAGCTGACGATCTTGTCGATGGCCTGGACAGCGTTGGTGCCGAGGAACAGGACGCCCGAGGCGAGGCACGCAGCCGGGACGACCACCGAGCCGGCCAGGATCTGCACCACGCGCCCAGGCCGGCGAACCGGAAGGACGGCGAGGAGGATCACGACCGGCCAGGTCTTGGCCGCGACGGCCGCGCCGAGCAGCAGGCCGGCCAGCACCGGCCGCTCCTTCTTCAGCAGCAGGATCCCGCCAACCGCGAGCGCAAGCGCGACCGGCTCGATCTGCCCGTGCAGGCTGACTACCAGTAGCGACACCGGGTTGACCGCATACTGCAGCGCGCGCGTCCTGCCGTCCCTGGGGGCAAGCCGGGAGACCATCCAGACCAGCACCAGGTCAGCGGCAATCGGAGCGATCTTGACCGCGAGGACCCAGGGCAGGCCCGACTTCAGCTCGAGCGCATTCACGTAAGGCATGAGCTCGAGGAAGTTCCATTCCCTGCCGGGCAGGATCATCAGGGGATCATGGCCGTGCAGGACGAGCTCACCAGTGGCCTTGAAGTAGACGCGGACGTCCCTGGGCGTATACCGGGTCGAGGTCACCAGGGCGAAGCCGACCCGCAGCACGGCGGCGATTGCCACCGACACGCTTACCGGGACGCGGTTACGGCTGTACCCGGCCGCGATCACGGCGACAGCGGACAGCGCGATGAACAGCCAGGTCGCGGTCGTCACGTCCGCCCTCTTCGAAGTTAGGATCTCGTCATGGCCGGGCTGGTCCGCGCGCAAGAGGCGCGGGGAGCCGGTGCCCCAGGTCCAGCTTCATGCCCCTGGTCACTCACAGCCACGCAACATTACCCAATGTTTATCCATACATGTGTTGATTGAGCCTCAGGCCCGGCTCACAGCGCTGTCCTTGAGCTTGTCGGCGCCAGCCGTCCGACCGGGCGGAGGCTGGGCTCGGCCGTGCGCTGGGCCGGCAACCGGAGACGCCGACCGACTGTCCCCGTAGCCACGATGCGACCCGAAGCTGACCACGGCCACGGGCTCGGCTATGACCCAGCTATGATCGCACACAGTGACGGGGTGACGTCTCCGAGGATCGCCGTGCTCGATGGAGTGCCGGTGGCGGGGGCATGAGGTCGATTCGCGGATGGGGCACCTGCGCGAGCGGAACCGGAAGGAGATCCGGCGGTGGCAGCCGGAGACGCCACTCAGATCACCGCAGACACCGGTGGCCGTATCGGCGGGCCGGGCAGTCACGTCCCGCGCCCGCGCCTGCGGGGGCTGGAGTGCTTCCTGGTCCTGCTGCTCTGCCTGGCTGTGCTCGAGGTCCACGATGTCGGATACCTGCTAAGCCAGCCGTACTGGAACGACGAGGCGTGGGTGGCGGTCACCGCCAGGTTCCCGCTGTCCCAGCTGCCAGCCCTGACCTCCACCACTCCCATCGGCTGGTCCTTCCTGCTCCGGCTGGTGACGGTCGGCCATAGCCAGAGCGGCAGGCTCCTGCCGCTTGCCTTCGCGGCCGCGGCCGTGGCGCCCGCCTACTGGCTCGCGCGCAGGCTTGCCTGGAAGCGGGCCACCTCTTCGGTCCTGGCTGGCCTGCTGGCCGCCGCCAGCGTGCTGCTGGTGCCCGCCATGCTCGTCAGGGACGACCTCAAGCAGTACACCGCCGACGCCTTCCTCGGGCTGCTGGTCCTGGCCACAGCCTCGCGGCTGGAGCGCCAGTGGTCGCGACGCGGCCTGCTGCTGCTGTCGACTGCTGTCTGGGCCGGCATGCTGGTCAGCGATGCCGCGGCATTCGTGGGAGCGGCGGCGCTGGCGGCAATCTGCCTGACCCAGCTTGCGAGTCGGGCCTGGCGGCGGCTCGCGGAGGCCGTCGTCGTCACGGCCGGCACCGGTGTGCTGAGCCTGGGCGTCTACGAGGTGTTCTATGCCCGCGCCGTCGTGCCCGGCCTTGTCGCCTACTGGCAGGCGGTCGGCTCCTACCCGCCGCGCCACGGCGGACTGAGGACGGCCTACGCGTTCGTCATCCGGCGCTTCGATGATTACCACAGCTATTTCGGCCTCGGGCCGGCCTGGCTGGCCATCCCGCTCGTGCTGGCCGGCCTGCTGACCGTCGGCAGGCTTGGCAGGCCGGCCACGGCCGTCGCGATCGCTGTGCTGTGGCCGGAGATGCTGGCGCTGTCCGCGCTGCGGAAGTACCCGTTCCTCGATCTCAGGACGTCGACGTTCCTCTTCGCCATCACTGCCGTGACCGCAGCGATCGGCGTTGCCGGCATCTGCGGCGCGCTGGCATCGTGGCTGCGCCGCGCTGCCATCGCGACCACGGTGACGGCAGTGCTGGCTGGCGTGGCCCTGGCCCTGTTCGGCGTGGCAGTCGCGCCCTACGTGCGCAGTCACCAGATCCCGCTGGAGGACATCCGCCAGCAGACTGCCTATGTCGCGGCGCATGCCGCGCCGGGCGACCCGATCGTGGTGAGCTCGAACAGCAACTGGGGTTTCGCCTACTACTGGCCGCGCGGGCAGCCCGCGCACCGGCCAGACACGGCAAACCTGCAGGGCTATGAGGCCTACTTCCCCGGCCAGCCACGGATCATCGTGGCCACGAACAGGGACGCGGCCGCCATCGGGGCGGCGATGCGGCAGGCCCTGGCCGAGGTGCCGCCGGGGACCTGCGCGCGCGTCTGGCTGGTGCGCACGCACGTGAGTACCGGCGAGCGCGCCGCGTGGATTGCCGTGCTCGGCGCGCTGCGGCTTACTGCCAAGGTACTGCCGGACGGAGTGGCGTACATCGAGCGCGGCCCGCCTCCGTGCCGAGGAGCGTAGCTGCCGTATCTCGCTCGGCCGGCCTCGGCTGTCCAGATCACGCACCGGACACGATCAGGTCTCGGAACGGCCCAGAAATATCGTTAGTCGACGAAAAGCCGCACGCCCGTCCCAGACCCCCGTCCAGGGGCATTGCCTACCTTGTTGTAGGGTCGTTTCCTACTTAGCCTATAGCTAACATCGAATTAGCACGGCAGCGTCAGGGTTCGAGGGAGATACCGGACATGCGTAGGACCCATTACCTGGCGGCGGGAGCCGCCCTCGCGACCGCGGCCATCGCGCTGGCCGGATGTGGAGCAAGCAGTTCAAGTAGCGGGGGGCACGCCGAGAAGGGCGGCACCGTGTCGATCGCCTGGCCTGCGACGCCGAACTTCATCTTCCCGCTCGTCCCGGTGACCAACTCCGATGGCTACAACGGCAACCTCGCCGACCCGATGTGGCCCACGCTCGTCTACGAGGGCGACGGCGCGCTGTCAGCGATCAACCCGCAGGAGAGCCTGTACAGCTCGCTGACCTACTCGGGCGGCGACAAGACCATCACGATCGTGCTGAAGAAGTGGAAGTGGTCGGACGGGGTGCCGATCACGGCCAGGGACTTCACCTTCGCCTACAACCTGATAGCGGCCAACAGGACGGACTGGGACGACTACGTCCAGGGCCTGTTCCCCGACGACGTCGCCAGCGTCACGACGCCTGACGGCCCGTCCGGCAGCACGGTGGTGATCAACCTCACGCAGGCCTACAACCCGAACTTCTACACCGAGGACGTGCTCAACGAGATCCCGCTGTTGCCGCAGCACGCGTGGGACAAGACCTCGGCGACCGGCCCAGTGGGGAATTACGACGAGACCACCGCGGGCGCCAAGGCCGTCTGGAACTTCCTGCAAAAGGAGGGCGGCGACATGGCGACGTTCGCCACCAACCCGTTGTGGAAGGTGGTCGACGGCCCTTGGGCGCTGTCGCAGTTCGGAACCAACGGCTACTACAGCTACGTGCCGAACAAGAACTACTCAGGCCCGGACAAGCCGATCCTGTCCAAGGTCGAGAACGTCCCCTACACCACCGACACTGCCGAGCTCGACGCCCTGCGGGCGGGCAACACGCTGGACGTCGGCGGCCTGCCGCTGAACGACCTGGCCCAGGCGAACGCGCTGAAGGCCGAGGGCTACAGCATCGCCACCCAGCCCATCCCGGGCGTGGCCTTCATCGCGCCTAACCTGTACAACGCGAGCGTCGGCCCGATCCTGCAGCAGCTGTACGTCCGGCAGGCGATGGAATACCTCATCGACCGGACGCTGATCGTCTCGAAGGTCTACAACGGGTACGCCGACCCCGGTAACGGCCCGGTGTCGATCCTGGCGGCCGGCCAGTGGGTGTCGCCGCTTGAGAAGAGAGGCGGCCCGTACCCGTACGACCCGGCCAAGGCCATCGCACTGCTGAAGGCGCACGGCTGGACGGTCACGCCGAACGGCACCAGCACCTGCGCCAGCCCTGGCTCCGCCGCCACCCAGTGCGGCGCTGGCATCACCAAGGGCGAGCCGCTCAGCCTGGTGCTTGCCTACTCCTCCGGCAGCACAAGCATGGACGAGCAGGAGGCCGACATCCAGTCGACCGAGGCCCTGGCGGGGATCAAGATCACCCTGAAGTCCGAGCCGTTCAACTCGCTCGTGTCCACGGTGGGCACCTGCAACGCCAGCTCGCACCCGGCCTCGCAGTGCGGCTGGCAGCTCGTGGACTTCGGCTATGACCCGTACCCGCTGTACCCGGCGGGCGACGGGATGTTCAACACCGACGGCAGCGGCAACCTGGGTGGCTACTCGAGCACGGAGATGAACAGCCTGATCAATGCGACCGAGTTCGGCTCGAACACGACGGCCGCCTTCTACGCCTACGAGGACTACGCGGCGCAGCAGCTGCCGTGGCTCTGGGTCCCTGATGCCTCCAACATCGCGGTCTACAAGAGCGACCTGCACGGCTACGCGCCGCTGAACCCGTTCTCCGGCGGGCTGAACCCCGAGCTCTGGTACTACACCTCGTGATCCATTCATGACCGGGTACCTGATCCGGCGCACGGGTCAGGCCCTGGTAGTGGTGATCGGCGTGATGATCATGACTTTTGTCATGATCCATCTGGAGCCGGGATCCGCTGCCAGGGCCTACCTGGGTCCCAAGGCGACGCCCAGCAGGATCGCCGTATTCAACGCGACCTACGGGCTGAACCAGCCGGTGACAGAGCAGTTCGTCAGCTATTTCTGGCACCTCATCCACGGCGACTTCGGTATCTCGTACTTCTATCAGCAGCCCGTGTCGACCCTGATCGTGGAGCGGCTGCCGTCGGACTTCTTCCTGGTCGGGATCTCCTCTGTGCTGGCGGTCCTGATCGCCCTGCCCACGGGGATCTACCAGGCGGTCAAGCGCACCAGGCTCTCCGACAACCTGCTCACTACCACCGCGTTCGTGCTCTACGCGATGCCGGACTTTTTCTTCGGGTTCCTGCTAATCGCCGTTTTCGCCATCCAGCTGCACTGGCTGCCGGCAGGCTTCAACCAGGCGGAGGGTTCGTCCTTCACCATCGGCGGGATCCTCGCGCAGCCCGCCGCGCTCGTGCTGCCCATCACGCTGCTGACCTTCACCAGCATCTCGGGCTGGAGCCAGTTCATGCGCTCGTCGGCGATCGAGACGCTGGCGCAGGATTACGTCCGGATGGCCAAGGCCAAGGGCCTGCCTGATCGCCTTGTGCTCGCCAGGCACGTGGCGCGCAACTCGTCACTGTCGATCATCACCCTGCTCGGCCTGTCCCTGCCGAACCTGGTGGTCGGCGCCGTCATCACCGAATACGTCTTCAACTACCCGGGCCTCGGCGTGCTGTTCCTCGGCGCAGCCCTGGACCATGACTTCCCGATCATGATGGCAAGTGAGCTGATCGTCGGCGTGACGACAGTAGTCGGAAACCTGGCAGCAGACGTCGCCTATGGCATGCTCGACCCGAGGATCCGCCATGCCGGCTAGGGCAGCAAACGTTCAGGTCACCTCCGCGCCGGACCGGCCGGGCGAGGGCGGCGCGGTCCAGACCACCCAGGGCGGCCGGCTGTCCATGGCCGCGTTCCTGCACAACTGGCAGGCCCGGATCGGCATCGGCACCGTCGTGCTGATCGCGCTGTTCTGCTTCGTCGGGCCGTTTATCTACCACACTAACCAGGGCGTCTCTGGGCTCAATCTGAACAACGAGAACCTGCCGCCTGGGGCCGGGCACCCGCTCGGCACCGACGCCTCGGGGTACGACATCCTCGGCAGGCTGATGCTGGGCGGGCAGTCGTCGCTGGAGCTTGGCTTCGCGGTCGCCGCCGCGACCACGATCCTCGGCACGCTGTACGGTGCCGTCGCCGGCCTGGTGCCCGGCTGGGCCGACGCGATCATGATGCGGATCATCGACACCCTGCTGGCGGTGCCCGTGCTGATCCTGCTGCTGATCCTGGTGAACATCGTCACGCCGAGCCTGTGGATGATCATCGTCCTGCTGTCGGCATTCTCCTGGCTGGGGCTCTCCCGGCTGGTGCGCGGCGAGGTGCTCGGCCAGCGGACCAGGGAGTTCGTGCTGGCGTCGCGGATGATGGGCGGGACCACCTGGCGGATCCTCACCCGGCACATGCTGCGCAACACCGTTGGCGTGGTGGTGGTGAGCGCGACGTTCACCATCTCCGACTCGATACTCGGCCTGTCGACGCTGAGCTTCCTGGGCCTTGGCCTGCCGCCACCGGAGGCAGACTGGGGCAGCATGCTCAGCAACGGGCTCAACTACCTCTACGACGGCTACTGGTGGATGGTGTACCCGCCGGCCCTCATCCTGATCATCACCATCATCGCGTTCCGGCTGATCGGCGATGCGCTGCGCGACTCGCTGGACACCCGGCTGCAGCGCCGCTAGCGCGAACGCTACGTGATCACGCAAGCCCTGCCCTCGGAGCCCGGTCCGCCGGGAGTCGGGCGGACCGGTAGCCAGCGAGCGCGATCCAGAGCAGTTCAAGCCCGAGGAAGATGCGCTCGTACAGCCCGCCGGGCGCGTGCTTGTGCCCGGCCGCGGAGGCAAGCAGCAGGAACGCGGCGGCTCCGAGCGCCGAGATGACCAGCAGCACGGTCCCGGTCGGCCGCCAGCCGGGATCGGACCGCAGGCTGGCCGAGATCAGGATTGTGCCGACCGCGACGCACACGAAGGCGACGAAGGCCAGCGTCAGGTGCACGAGGCCGCTGGCGTTCAGTGGCTGTCCCTCCACGTCGTCGGCGAAGAACGCGAGCAGGCCGGAGCACACTGCCCAGATGACCAGCAGGACGCGGCCGCCGGTGGCGCGGCTGTCGCGGCTGTCCACTCTGGGCACCCGCGCGAGCGCGCCGACCACCGCCAGCGACAGCGCGCAGCGGAGCAGGAAATTCAGGTCCATCACCCAGAACCACGGGCCGCGGCCGTAGTCGCTCTCGGCGTTGTACAGCAGGCTGTATCCGGGACGGAGGAACCTCAGCAGCACGTCCACGGCGACGTATGCGATCACCCCGGCCAGCGCGCACCAGCCAAGTGTCTTCGCGGTTTGCAGGTGGTGGCGCCGCGGGGCGGCGGTGGCGGTGCTCACCGCCGAGCCCGCCGCAATGGCAATAGGCAACCTAGTTGCATAGTTTGAGTATGCTGGTGCGATGCCCGCTAAGTCAACGCCAGCAGCGGCTTACCAGTTCGGCGACCTGCTGGCGCTGGCCCGGCAAAGCTGGCTCCGCCAGATGTCGCTGCGGCTGGCTGAGCGCGGCTACCCCGACTACCGGCGATCCGATGCGGCCGTCACCCGGCTGCTGTGGCGCGGCCCGGTTCCGGTCGGCCGGCTCGGCGCTGCCCTCGGCGTCACCCGGCAGGCCGCGCGCAAGGTCGCCGACGGGCTGCAGCGCCGGGGCTTCGCCACGATCCAGCGCGACACGGCCGATGCCCGCCAGCTCAACGTCGCACTCACCCCGGCCGGGCACGCCTTCACCGAGGCCGTGGTCGCGGTCATCGAGGAGCTCAACCGCGAGGTGGCCAGGCGAGCCGATCTCGCGCACCTCGCCGCTGCCGACGCCGTGCTGCGCCTTGTCATGTTCGACGACAGCACCAGGCAACGGGCTGCCCGCATCCCGGGCCCGCCCACGCCATGATCCGGAAGAGTTAGCCGGGCTATCCGGCTGACTCTTCCTGCTGACGTGAACCGCCTCTAGTCCGCCGAGATGCGGGTGCCGAGATCGGCGCCCTCGCA
>Ga0187783_10001133_pt1 | contig 19715 bp, 18 predicted proteins | sample 1015_SJ02_MP02_2_FD_132471 | JGI IMG/M metagenome (GOLD analysis project Ga0187783, IMG submission 132471) | Tropical peat soil microbial communities from peatlands in Department of Meta, Colombia - 1015_SJ02_MP02_20_MG | ecosystem: Environmental > Terrestrial > Soil > Wetlands > Peat | place...
GGCGCAGCGCTCGCGATCGAGCCGAACGCGACGCGCTATGGGCCGGAAGAAAAGGCGCGGCCGGAGCGACAGGACGCATCGCACCCAACTACTACACGCAAGACGTATGCGTGCCGCGCAGCAAATTGCCGCAGGCGTTGCGCGCGGTAGATGCGGCTGCGCGCGCCAACGGCATCACGGTCGGCAACGTCTTCCACGCCGGCGACGGCAATCTGCATCCGCTGTTGATGTACGACAAGCGAAACAGCAGCCAAGTTGCCGCCGTCGTGGAGACGGGTAACGCGATCTTGCAGTCGGCAATCGATCTGGGTGGAACGATCAGCGGCGAGCACGGCATCGGCTGGGAGAAGCGCGATGCGATGACACGGGTTTATTCGACTGCCGACCTGGCAACGATGGCACGCGTGCGCGACGTCTTCGACCCATCGTGGATGCTCAACCCGGAGAAGATTTTCCCGAGCGGAACGCGCTGCCCCGAGGTCGCGCCTCCGTGAACGCGGCACAGGACTGCGTCGCGCCCGCAACCACGCAAGCGCTAAGCGAGGCGCTCGCCCGATGCGATCGCGCCGGCGAAAAGGTCATGGTGATCGGCGGTGGGACGCTCGCGGCCATGTGCTTTCCGCCGGAGCGCGTGGACGTGCGTCTGAGCACGACGAGTATGACCGGCATCGTAGCGAACGAACGCGCCGATTTGACCCTCGCGGTACGCGGCGGCACGCCGATCGCCGACGTGGCAACGACGCTTGCGGCCCAGGGGCAGTTCGTGCCGTTCGATGCACCGCAGCCGAACTATGCGACACTGGGCGGGACGCTTGCCGCCGGATGGGTCGGCCCCAGGCGGCACGTCTATGGCCGCCTGCGCGACTATTTGCTGGGCTCAACCATCGTGCTGGCCGACGGCACGATCGCGCGCGCCGGCGGGATGGTCGTAAAGAACGTCGCGGGATACGACATGACGCGCCTCTACGTCGGGTCGTTCGGAACCCTCGGCGTTCTAGCGCAAACGAACCTCAAAACGATCCCGATACCGCAGCACGCCCGGCTGTTCTTGGCACCGCTTCCGGAACGCACCCGCGAGCGAGCCTGCCTTCATCTCGCAGAACTGCGCATTCGGCCATCGGCAGCTTTTTGGATCGACGGCTTTCACCATGCGATCGACGGCGACGAGGGCCCCGAAGGCCGAGTGTTCGTCCTGCTCGAGGGCAGCGACGCGGTACTGGAGCGCGCGACGCTGGAACTTCGGTCGGCGCTGGGGCGCGCCGGCGTACCCGAAACGCGCGTCGTGGATGCCGGCGCGCGCGAGGCGTTCGCGCGCGTCGTGGATGCCTACATTGCGACCTTGGGCGAGCGCTCGGTCACGTACCGCCTCTACCCGTTCGTCGAAGAGGCGGCGCGATGCGCGCTGGACCTGCACGATCTCGCGCAGCGATTCAAGCTGCGCAGCGAGACGATCGTCGATGTGATGAACGGCGACGTCGTCCTGCGCGTCAGCGATCTCGATTCCCACGGGCTCGGCGCCAAGATCGAAACCTTCGACGACGCGCTGCACGAGCCGCAGCCGCGCGCACAGGTCGTCGCGAGCAATCATCCGCATCGGATCTACCTTCGCGTGTTCGGGACGGCGCCGCCGGCAATCGAGCGAATGCGCGCGCTCAAAAACCGTTTCGATCCGAATCGCACGTTGAACCCTGGCTGCTTCGTCGGCGGAATCTAGCGCATCATGTGTCATCCTGAGCGGAGCGAGCGCAGCGAGCGAAGTCGAAGGACGGCGAACGCCCCTTCGACCCTTGCACTGGTCCTTCGACTACGCGCCTACGGCGCTCCGCTCAGGATGACACATCTACAGCGCTCCGCTCAGGATGACGCCGAACGAGAGAGGAGACGATAGCCTGTATCGCCGTTAAACAAGTCGGCCGCTGCGTGGATCAGGATCACGGGAATGAGGGAATGCGCCGCGAGTGCGAGCAGCGACATGACCAACCCAAACGCCGCGGTCTTGAGCATACCGCTAAGACCGTAGTAAGCGTGAAAGAGTCCGAATAATATGGCCGTGACCGGAACGGCCGCCGCAATACCCATGAGACTCGCGGCGAACGCAAACAGAAAGCCGCGGAACAGCAGCTCCTCGCAGCAGCCTGCCGTCACGGCGGCGTACGGCCAAAGACGATACTCCGCCCGCGTGTGCGGCAGTATTGGCTCGAGGGATCCGAGTGCCTGACGCACGCGCTCCCCAAGTTCTGGGCGCCCGTAGATCTTGCGGCGCTGCCAAATCACAAGCACGAAATAGACTGCGCCCAGCGCCAGGCCCGCAGCAAAACCCCACAGATTAGGCTTCCCAAGCAGCAACGCGCTCCACGGCCGTTTCGCCCAGATCCAAAGGGCGACGACGCAGGCTGTTAGTACCCATTGATATGTGATCAAGTAGACGTAGGCCCGCGTTCGCGCGTTACTCGCAAGCACCGGATCTTTCCACAACAGCGAAAACAGCCGAACTTCGATGATGGCAAGAACCGCGCTAAGCGATATCAGTCCCACATCGAAAGCGTTCGGAGCGTACGTCACTTCATCGTAATCTTCGGAATGCGGGCAGGACCCTGCTCCGGCGGCATCCTACCAGGTCGCGCATGAAGATCTTGCTGCTGGGAGCGTCGGGCTTTGTCGGCCGGCATCTTGCGGCCGCGCTACGGAAGCGCGGCGACGAGGTCGTCGCCGCGTCGTTGCGCGACGCGGCCGCCGCGGCCGACGACGCGGCGGCATGCGATGCGATCGTAAATCTCGCGGGCGAGCCGCTGGCGCAACGCTGGGACGCCGGCGTGAAGCGGCGCATCGAGACCAGCCGCGTCGAGGCGCCCCGGCTTTTTATCGATGCACTTTCGACGAAGCCGCGGCGTTGCAAGGTTTACGTCAGCGCATCGGCGGTTGGTTACTACGGCACGAGCGAGACGGCAACGTTCGTTGAGGAGAGCCCGCCGGGCGACGACTTCCTGGCGCGCGTTTGCATCGGCTGGGAACGCGAGGCGCGGCGCTCCGCCGATCTCGGCATGCGGGTCGCGATCGTGCGCAGCGGGATCGCGCTCGGCACCGACGGCGGCGCGCTGCAAAAAATGCTTCCACCGTTCCGCCTCGGTCTGGGCGGAGTCGTCGGCACCGGACGGCAGTGGCTCTCATGGATCCACATCGGGGACCTCGTCGCGATCTATCTTCGCGCGCTGGACGAATTCGAAGGAGCCGTCAATGCCTGCGCGCCGCACGCGGCGACGAATGCGAGGTTCACGCGCCAACTCGGCGAAGCGCTGCATCGCCCTGCTTGGATCCCGGTGCCGACCATCGCGTTGCGCAGCATGCTCGGCGAAGGCGCCGAGATGCTCCTCACCGGTCAGCGGGTGCTGCCGCGGCGAACGCAGGAGCTGGGATACCGGTTCGAATTCCCCGAGCTCAAAGCGGCGCTAGCGAATCTACTTTAAACTCGAGCGCCTCGAGATACTTTTCGGCGTCCATCGCGGCCCGGCAACCCGCGCCGGCGGCCGTGATCGCTTGCCGGTAGCGATGGTCGTTGACGTCGCCGGCGACGAAGACTCCTTCGACGTTGGTCATCGTGCCGTCCGGAGAAACGACGTAGCCGCGTTCGTCGAGGTCGAGCTGCCCTGCAAAGACGGCCGTGTTGGGCGTGTGACCGATTGCTACGAAGAGCGCATCGGCCGGTAAATCGTAGGCCTTTCCGTCGGCGACGTTGCGAAGCCGCAGACCCGTGACGTGAGTTTCCCCGTGCACCTCTTCGACGACGGCGTTCCAAATGAAATCGATCTTGGGCTGCGAACGCGCGCGCTGCGCCATGATCTTGCTTGCGCGCAGGCGATCGCGCCGATGGACGATCGTCACGCTGCTGCCGAACCGCGTTAAGAAGAGCGCCTCCTCGAGCGCCGAATCGCCGCCCCCGACGACGACGATACGCTTGTCGCGGAAAAAGGCTCCATCGCAGGTTGCGCAGCTCGAAACGCCGCGCCCGCGCAAACGCTCTTCGCCCGGAATATCGAGCCATCGCGCGCTGGCGCCGCTCGCGACGATTACCGTTTCCGCTTCATACCGGGCGTCATCGGTCCGTACCGTCAGCGGGCGTTTGGTGAAATCTACCGAGGTCGCGTCGACGTTCTCGATCCGGGCGCCGAACCGTTCGGCCTGCTCCCGAAACTTGATCATCAGCTCGGGACCCATAATGCCCTCCGGGAATCCAGGGTAGTTCTCGACGTCGGTCGTCAGCATGAGCTGACCGCCGTACAGGCCGCCGGCCAGAACGAGCGGCCGCAAATTCGCGCGCGCCGCGTAGACCGCGGCGGTAAGACCGGCCGGGCCCGATCCGATGATGATGACGCGTTCCATGCGACCCTCTTCGACTCGTTGCTTGCCATTCCAGGTTGCAGCGCCGGAGCGCCGCACGTCGAAGGTCGCCGTATGAACGACGTACGCCTGCCCTTGGAAGACACCTTCGGCGACATCCTGCGCAAAGCGATGCGTGGGACGGGGATCCGAACTTCACAGCTCGCCGCCGCCACCGCAATTCCGGCGTCGACGATCGAGCTATGGCTCAAGGACGACGGGGCCGGCGACGATACTCAAGCGCGCGCGCTAGCCGCAGCTCTGCGGCTGGACGGCGCAAAATTTGCCGACAGCGCGGCGCAGCGCTGGTATCCGCCGGACATTGAGCGCCCCGACATTAGCCGCCACGCGCAAGAGAGCCAGGTCCTCAGCAACGGCTACGTCTTTTTCCTAGAAGCCGGCCGGCGCGCGGCGTTGGTCGACCCTGCAGGCAAACCGCAGAAGCTGATCGGGATTCTACGCGACGGCGGGTACGATCTCCAATACATCCTGATCACGCATAAACATGCAGATCACTGCGACGCGGCGAGCGAAGTCGCCCGCGCGTACCCCAACGCGCAAATCGTCATGCACGAGCTCGACGTGCACGCTATCGGATCGCTTGCGAGCAAAGCGTTGCCGGTCCGAGACGGCGCGGAGCTGCCGTTCGGAGAGAACGGCGCGACAATACGGATGCTCCACACGCCGGGTCACACCGACGGATCGTCGTGTTACCTCTTCCAAGGTGCGCTGTTCTCCGGGGATACGCTCTTTGCCGCAAGCGTCGGCGGCGCATACGGCGACGATAGCACGTACGACGATATCCTTACGAGCATCCGCAACAAGCTCTTAACGCTGCCCGGCGATACGGTCGTCATGCCCGGGCACGGACCGCCGAGCACCATCGCGCTCGAGAAAGCCCACAACCCGTTCTTTAACGGTCACTGACGATAGGCCGTCGGTACGGCGACCGAGGCGCCGTCCTCGCTAACGATCGTTGCGTCGCTCTGTTTTGGCGCGTCGTCGGCCTCGCGAATCAGCTCGAACTGAATCACGTCGTCGCCCGATGGGCTCAGCGTGAAGTCGATTCGCTGCGGCGAGCAGATATGCGGGGTGCAAAACGCTGCAAGCCAGCCCGGTGCGACGCCGTCCGCGCGCAGGTGAACGGTTGCATTCGGGGCGCCGCTGATCTCCAAGCGGTACTTGGCCGCCGCTTGGGTGGTCGTTTGGAGATCCGCACCGGTCCACGGCTGGACGGTCAAGTGCGTGGCCGGCTGCGCCAGCGCGAAAAGCATCGCGTAAACCGTCATCACGTACGAAGTTTATATCCAATCGAAGTCATGCGCAATACGATGCCCAGCGCAATCGCCGCCAGTAGCGCAATCATCGCGACCGAGAATGCAGGCGCGAGGTAGCTCTGCCCGGTGTAACTGCGCCGGAACGCGTCAATCGTGTAGAAAATTGGATTAAAAAGTTCAAAATTGCGCAAAGGCGGCGGCAGCATGGTTGCCGAGGTGAAGACGCCTCCGACGAACGTGAGCGGCGTGATGACGAACGTGGTGAGAATCGCGATGTGATCGAATTTGTCGGCAACCAGGCCGAAAATCAGACCGAGCGCCGAGAATAACACCGACACCATCGCGATGACGCTGAGATACAGCACCCAGTCGCGGGGCGCGATGTGCACGAGGCCCAAGCCCAGCGCCGTGATCAGACCCGCGATCAGCAGCGCCCGCGCGAGGCTGCCCAAAACGAAGCCCGCGACGAACTCGCCCGCCGAGATCGGCGCGATCAGGAGCTCCTGAATCGAGTTCATGAAGCGTCCTTGAAAAAGCGAGCTCGAGCACTCGCCGTACGAAGCGTCGATGACCTGCAACATGATGAGGCCGGGAATGAGGAACTGCGCGTAGGTAACGCCTTGGACGGACGGAATTCGGCTGCCAAGAGCAAGTCCGAACACGAACACGTAGAGCAGCGTCGTGATGATCGGCGGCCAGATCACCTGATTGATGATCTTGAGACTCCGTACGATCTCGCGCTTGACCAGCGTCCAAAGCCCGATCGGGTTAGAAAGCATTAGTTTCGTGTCAGCTCCAAGAAAACGTCTTGCAGCGACGCGCCCTCGGCCACCAGCTCCTCGGTCGGCTTTTCGGTGACGATCCGGCCTTTTCGCACGATCGCGATCCGCTTGCAAAGCTGCTCGGCTTCCTCGAGGTAATGGGTCGTCAGGAAGATCGTCAAGCCGTCGGCATTGAGCGCGCGCAGCCAGTGCCAAAGCTCGAGGCGCAGCTCGACGTCCACTCCCGCCGTCGGCTCGTCGAGAATCAACAGCTTGGGTTGATGGATCAACGCGCGCGCGAGCGACAGACGGCGCTTTTGCCCGCCCGAGATCTTGGTGTACTCGAGATGAGCGTGAGAAGTCAGTCCAAACCGTTCGAGCAGCATGTCCGCACGCTCGCCCACGTCCTTGCCGCGCAGACCGTAATATCCCGCGGCGTATATGAGCACGTCTCGAAGCGAAAGATACCGGTCGAAATTGTACTCTTGCGGCGATAACCCGACGAGCCGCCGAGCCGCGCGCCACTGGCGTTGGTTGTCGTGACCGAAGATTCGAATCGCGCCGCCGCTGATGCGTGCCAACCCGACGATCGCGTTGATGGTCGTAGTTTTGCCGGCACCGTTTGGCCCGAGGAAACCGAAGAATTCGCCGGAGGCGACGCGCAGCGAGATTCCGTCGACCGCCGTGAACGCGCCGTACCGCTTAACGAGGCGTTCGACCTCGATTGCGGGCGGCCGAGGATCCGGAAATGTTACGGAATCAAGTTCTTTAATTGCTTGTACCGATGGCGGCGGAGGGTGGCGATCAGATCTGCACTCCCAGGAATCCCGCAATCGGCCAATTGGGTTGCAACTTTTTTGACGTCAAAAGGCACCCGCCGGTGCTTTACCTGCCAACCGCCGTCGCGTTCGGTGAAGATCGCGTACCCAACGCGGGGGTCGCCGTCCTTCGGCAGGCCCGCCGAAGAAACGTTCACGAGCAGCTTGCCACGCCACATCCGAACGTAAGGAATGTGAAGATGCCCAAAAGCAATCGCGGTGGCCTTCTCCGCGCCGATGAGCCGTCGCAACACCTTCTCTTCCGCATCGGGCCAGATATGCTCGTCGTCGCTCTTTGGACTAGCATGAACGATCAACAGCTGATTGTCGTCCTCGCCGATGCGCACCGCAAACGGGAGCTCTTTTAGCCACCCAATCCATCGTTCGCCGATCTCGCGCTGCGTCCACACGATCTGGGTTGCTTCCGCCGCGGTGATCTTGTCATCAGCTGCGTCCTCCGAGAGATACCGATCGGTGTTGCCTCGAATGCAGGCCGCTCCGATCTCCTCGAGGCGTTGAAGAACCTTCTTCGGCTTTGGTCCGCCCAAACAGAGGTCCCCCGCAACCACGATCCCTTCGGCCCCGCCTTGCGATTCGAGATCTGCCAAGCATGCGTCAAGCCCCGACAAATTGCCGTGAATATCGGAGAGTACTGCCAACCGCATATCCGCGACTACTCGCGGCGCAGCGCGAGCGTCAACATCGACGGTGTCAGGCCAAGCTTCGTGAACTCGTAAAGATCGATGGCTTCGACTTTGACTCCCGCGCGCCGCATGGCCGCCAGCGAAGTCCGGTAACGAATATCGGCGATCACGTGTCCGTCGCTCAACGGCAGTACGCCCGCGGCCTGCGCTTCGCCGGGCTCGAGCAGGATCGTCCGAAAACCGGCGAACGCTTCTGCGGCAACCTTGTCGGCGCCGAGAACGATCGTGTCGCTGGAAACGGCGCCCGCAACGCAACGAAGCGGAGGCGCGTCGGAAGCAAGTGGCACGTCGACCACTCGATATCCGTGAGCTTGAGCCAGTCGTGTAAAGCCTGCGCGTCCCAGCTGGTTGCCGCGCGAGCCGACTCCGACGAACGCCACGCGGCCGGCCAAAAGCACGTCGTTGGCCTCGAGCAGCGCGGGCGGCGCGATGTGCCCGGCAAACGGCACGTCCAATCGCGCGAATTCCGATTCCAAGCGGTCGACTTCGGCGCGCCGAACGAGCGAATCGAGCCGCATCAGCGCGGCACCGTCTTCAAGAACGACCGCAGCGTCGGCCACATTCGTCTCGTACGGCTCGTCGCCGCGCGGTTCCACGACGATCGTCTCGACGCCGAAGTATCGTAAGGTCGCACAGAGCACGCCGTGCTGCTCGAGCGCGCGAGCGTAAATCGCTCCCGGTTCGCCGATCAACGGCTGCGCTGCTTCGATGGCCGCAGACGGCGGCACCAGGAGGGCGGCGCGAAGACGACCCGTCGCGGTCGCCACTAGACGCGGCCCAAAGCCGATCGTCCGATGCGCGGTCATCGCGCCTGATATGCTTCCGGCGCCGGCGCGTCGGTGAAAAACCTGCTCAAATCCGAGGCTAGCAGATCGTTCAAGGTCATCGCGGGGAGGCCGAAGATCTCGTCCTCGGTCTTCAGGATGCTCGCCATGCTGAGATTCTGATCGCCGACATAGCCGCGCCGTGCGAGCGGGGAAACGACGATCGCATACGTCCGAAGGCCGTCCACGTGATCGCTTGCGCCTTGCGATCCTTCCGGCACGATGAAGATAGCCGTCGAGCTCCAGTGCGGAGTATGCGATAGATAATCGACGATTGCGCCGAGCGCACGATCGGCATCGGCCTCACCAGCTTTCCCGGGCACAGCCGGCAGCCAAATGTAGGTGAAGCTCGGCACCGTGTCGGCTTGGACGTAACGCTGCATGTCGCGCTGGAATTCGGTCGCGCGCGCGGCGTCGGTCACCGCTGGATTCCAGCTGGGGTATTGCAGGTCGACGTTGCCGTTGAGCGCGGCTAAGCCCGGAACGTCGAGCCGGTACCCCAAACCATCGTAACCCGACAATCGTAGAAGAGCACCGTAATCGCGGAACGAGAGTCCCGCGCGTGCCATAGCGTTGAAGAAGTAGCCTCCCCTCCCATAGTCCTCGGGATCGTCGCCGTGGTCGTCCATTGGTGCGCGCGCGCCGCCGGTCGCCGCTACCAGTTGCTGATAGAGCGTCGCATCGCCGGCGCTTCCAAACTGCTTGGCGACGTCGGCATCGGAGTCCGATGCGTAAAAGTTGTCGGCAAGCGCATAGGTCCGAGCCAACGCATGAAGGTTCGGCGTCACACTCTCCGGATACAGATTGAGCGAGGCGTCGCCGTTTCCGTATGGGACACCGCTCTCGTCTTTTAGGTCGCCGAAAACGGCGTCGTAGTTTTGCGCGCCCAGAGCAACGTACACGACGTGGTCGATCGCATCGCTGCGTTTGCCGGAGCGCAAGGGTGGAACGACCGGATTGTAGCGGGCTACGGCCGGCGTTCGGTTATAGCGAAGCGCCGCAAGCGTCGCTTTGACGAGCGAGGTATGGCGCAGATCGATTCGCTGCAGCATCCCCCAGCCGTTGACGCCTTTGGCGTCGAGAACGTACAGGTAGCGTCCCTCGCGCGATAGCGCCAGCGCAACCGGGAACCATGCGGTCGGGATCAAGCCGTAACGATAACGCGTGGCGCGTTGGGCGTCGAGCACCGCGACCGCATTGAGGCCCGCCAGCGCAACGTAAAGACGTTTGCCGTTCGGGCTCAGCGCCTCCGCGCTCGGCACGGCGCCGTATGGAGCTCCCGGATACAGCCGCAGATCCAATCCACGTACCACCTGCGGTTCCCCGGCAAGCGACACCACCGCGACGCGGTCAACGTTGGCAAGTGCGACGTAGGCCAGGTTGCCGTTGCGGCTGAGCACGATCGCACCGGGCGCGGCACCGCCCACGATTTGAAGCCCGTCGGGCTGCGGATCCATGCGGACCGTGGCCGGGTCGCCAATCTCCCCGCCCGCGGTTTGATACACCGTCAGCGACGACGATTTCGCCGGGTCGAAAGCCGGCGGCGCAAAGCTAGGCTGAGGCGCCGGGGAGCTTAGCGGCGCGTACGTCGACAGACCCGTGCCCGCCGCCAAAACATCCGATCCTCCGGCAGCCACGTCGAACGGAAAGTCACCGACCGGCAGCGAGTGCGATGCGGTCCGGGCAGCTAGATCGATTTCAACCACCGCGTTTCCGAGATTGTCGGCTACGTATGCCGTGCGGCTATCCGGCGTAATCGCAATCCCGGCGGGAACGGCGTGATGACCGGTCGACGGCAGCGCAATTGGCTGGCCTTCCGGCGTCAGTTGACCGCCCGCGTCGAGATCGAAAAGGCGCACTGTGCCTGCCAGCCCGTCGGACGCCAGCACGATCGTTCGCGCCGGATCGCTGGGGTCGCGCACGGCCGCCACTCCGATGAAAAATGCCGCCGAGGGATCCTTGTACGTATCGACGACTTGCATCGTCTTAGTGTTGACGACTGCGAGCGAGGAGTTCGGCGGGACCGCATCGTTTGAAACGATGGCGTAACGGCCGTCGGGCGTAAGCGCCAAACCTAAGGGATTAGCGCCGACAAATAGGCTCGTTCCCGCCGGTGCGGCGATACGCCCGTTGGGTAGGACCGCGTTGACCGGGTGAATGCGATCGGGACCGGTCGGCCGAGCGCCTGCCGGTGCCGAGTACGTGATAAGAGGAGCCGGACGGCTCCCCGTACCCAATAGAACGGCGGCCAACAGCGCCGCAGCAATAGGCCTAGACGACACGGGAGGTATGCCATTACCATGCGGGCCGCGTCGACCCTTCCGCCGGGGCGGGACGCCGTGACATGAACGGCCGCGCGCGCATCCTCAGCGTCGCGACGGCGGTGCCGCCGCACGTACTCGGTCAAGAAGAAGTAACGCGGCGGATCGATCGCGCCCTGGGACCGCGCTCCCGAGAGATCATGCGTTTGCTCCCGATGTTCGGCAACACGGGCATCGAGCGCCGTTACTCCTGCGTGCCGATCGAATGGTACGAGCAGCTGCACGAATGGCCCGAGCGTAACCAGGTGTATCTCGACTCGGCAATGGATTTGCTCGCGACGGCAACACGGCGCGCTTTGGAACGAGCGCAGCGGCGACCGGAAGAAATCGATGCCATCGTCGTCGTGTCCACGACCGGCATTGCCACGCCGAGTTTAGACGCCTTGTTGATGGAGCGGATGCAGTTGCCGCGAACGGTGCGGCGCTTGCCCATCTTTGGCCTCGGATGCGCCGGCGGAGCGATCGGCCTGGCGCGTGCCGCCACGCTGGCGCAATCGAACCCGCAAGCGCTGGTGCTCTTCCTCGTCGTCGAGCTTTGCGCGCTCTGCTTTCGCCGCGACGACTTCTCGAAAAGCAACATCGTCGCTACGGCACTCTTCGGCGACGGTGCGGCGGCCGCGCTCGTCTCGTGTCAGGGCGATGGCGCGAGCATCGTCGGCGGCGGCGAATATACGTGGCCCGACTCGCTCGACGTCATGGGTTGGGAAGTAACGCGCGAAGGCTTCAAGGCAATCTTCTCTCGGGATATTCCGGAGCTCGTTACGACGCAGCTGCACGACGTCACCGTTGACTTTCTCGCAGGGCAGGGTCTTACGCTGCGCCAGATCGACGCGTTCCTCTGCCATCCCGGCGGCGCAAAAGTCCTCGATGCGCTCGAGTCAGCGTTCGAACTTGCACCCGGCTCGCTGGTCACCGCGCGCGAGGTCTTGCGCGATTACGGAAACATGTCTGCCGCAACCGTGATGTTCGTGCTCGAACGTGCGCTGCGCGATGCGAAACCGTGGCGGCGCGCGCTTGTGAGCGCGCTCGGGCCCGGCTTCAGTGCCGGCTTCACGCTCCTCGAAAACGTGTCATCCTGAGCTTGTCGAAGGATGAGCGTGCTTTGGATCGTTCTGGCGCTGGTCGCACTCGAGCGCGTTTCCGAGCTAATTTATTCCGCCCGCAACACGCGGCAGTTGCTCGCTCGCGGGGGCGTCGAGCACGGCCGGGCGCACTATCCGCTTTTCGTGCTCTTGCACGCGGCGTGGCTGGCGAGCATGGCAGTCTTCGTCCCTCCATACACCGTGCCGAATTGGCGGCTGCTCGCGCTCTACGCGCTGCTACAGCCCTTCCGCATCTGGACGATTGCATCGTTGGGCCCGTACTGGACGACGCGCGTCATCACGGTATCCGGGGCGCCGGTTGTGCGCCACGGCCCATACCGCATCTTCCGTCATCCAAACTACGTGATCGTCTGCGCGGAGATCGCGATTCTCCCGCTCGCCTTCGGAGCAGTCGAGATCGCCATCCTGTTCTCGTTCTTCAACGCCGCGCTTTTGTCGTGGCGCATCCGCGTCGAAGAGCGAGCGCTCTATGAATCCAGTGTCACTAAACCGCGAGCCTCGTAAGCGCGCGGCCCAAGCGCTCGACGCCTTCTCGCGCTTCTTCTTCGCTCAGATGACCGAACGACAGGCGCAGCGCCGGCGGACCGGCGCGCGTTGGATAGAACGGCTCGGCCGGCATGACGAGAACCCCCTCGCGCGCGCACGCGTCGAAGGCCGCTTGCGTCGAAATGCGCGGCGGCAACGCGAGCCACACGTTCACGCCGGCGCCCGGCGACTGCACGGTCGTCCATCCAACCACGCGCGCGAGCGCCTCGACGAAGGCGTCGCGGCGTCTGCGGTACAGGGTGCGCGCCGCTCGAAAGTGCCGGGCGCACGCGGGACTTTCCATGAATCGCCATAGCGCTCGCTGCGTCAGCGTCGAGGTGAAGACGTCCGCGCGCACCTTAGCCGCTTCGAGCGCCTCGGCGATGGCGCCCTTTGCGTAAAGATAACCGATTCGCAGCGCGGGAAAGATCGATTTCGAGAGGCTCTCCATCACGATCACCCGCCCGTCGGTGTCATGCGCCGCGAGCGGCGACGGCGCCGGTGCGTCGTACGTAAGTTGCCAGCCGGTTTGATCTTCCAATACGACGACGTCGTACCGCCTCGCCATCGCCACGATCTGCTTGGCGCGCCGCTCCGGCAGCACCGCGCCGGTGGGATTCTGCGCTATGGGATTGACGTAGAAGAGCCGCGGGCGATATTCGGCAAAGACCCGCTCGACGTCGTCGGTGCGGACGCCGTCCTCGTCGCCGCGCACCTCCACGTAGGTTACGCCGCGCGCGTCGAAAACGCCCAGGCTTCCCCAATACGTCGGGCTTTCGCTGGCCACGACGCTGCGCTCGTCGAGCAGCACGGTTGCGACGATGTCGGCGGCCTGCTGGGCTCCGGAGCAAACGATAACGTCGCTCGCCTCGGCACGGCATCCGCGCCCGCGTAAGAAGGCCGCGAGTTTGAGGCACAAGTCGTGGTCGCCGGTTGAGGATCGGTACTGCATGAGATCCGGGGAATCGTCGAGGAGCGTACGGTGAAAGGCGCGCGCGAAGTCGTGCAGCGGAAAGGTCTCCGTCGCCGGGTGGCCGCTTGCGAGTGAAATCGCGCCGGGTTCGGTGGCGAGCGTCAGGCGTTCCATTACGCCTTCTAGACGCGCACCGCGTGCGAACTGACCGACGTCGGGCTCCCAGCGCCGCGCAAACGGCTCGCCGCGATCGGGAGCGGTAGCGACATAGGTGCCCTTGCCGGGGCGCGCGCTTATGCGGCCGCGAGCCGCCAGCAGCTCGTAGGCTTGCGAAACCGTTACCAAGGCACAGTCGAGGCGACGCGCGAGGTCGCGCATCGCCGGAAGCCGCCGGCCCGAAACCAACGAGCCGCTTTCTATCGCTTCTACGATCGAGTCGGCGAGTTGCACGTAGAACGGGCGCGGATCGCCCGCATCGAGCTTCAGCGACACAAGGAGCTCGCCGGAAGGCTCAGACGTTCGTGTCGAAACTGTCCCCTTCATTTGCCGCCGGAATGCGACGCGCAACGCCTTCTTCGGACGCGGCGTTTGCAACTGCCTTGGCGACCGCATCCACAACCCGCGTATCGAACACACTGGGGATGACGTACTCGGCGTTGAGCTCGTCGGCAGCGACGATCTCGGCAATCGCAAATGCGGCGGCCAGCTTCATCCGCTCGGTGATCCGGCGGGCGCGAACGTCGAGCGCGCCTCGGAAGATGCCGGGAAACGCCAGCAGGTTGTTGACCTGATTCGGAAAATCCGAACGGCCCGTTGCAATCACCGCCGCGACGGGCGCCGCAACGTCGGGCATGATCTCGGGATTCGGATTGGCCATCGCAAAAACGATCGGATCGCGTCCCATCCGAGCGATGTCGTCGGGTTGCAAGATGCCCGGCGCCGATACGCCGATAAAAACGTCCGCTCCCTCGAGTACGTCGCGCAGCAATCCACGGCGGTTCTCGCGGTTGCAATGCTCCGCCAGCCACCGCCAATGCGGATTTTCGTAACGGTCGATGCGATTGAGCGCGCCTACGCGATCGACTGGAATGACGTCGCGTACGCCGGCGCCGAGCAACATCTTGATCGTCGCCGTCCCGGCCGCGCCGCTGCCCGAGACGACGACCGCAAGATCTTCTAAGCGCTTCCCGACAACGCGAGCGGCGTTGATCAGCGCCGCCATGATCACGACTGCCGTACCGTGCTGATCGTCGTGCATCACCGGAATATCGAGCGCGTCGATCAGGCGCTCTTCGACCTCGAAGCAGCGGGGCGCGCTGACGTCTTCGAGGTTTATTCCGCCAAACACCGGAGCGATTCGCACGACGGTCTCTACGATCTCGTCGACGTCCTTTGTATCGAGGCAAATCGGGAAGGCGTCGATGTCGGCGAACTGCTTGAAGAGCATTGCCTTGCCTTCCATCACCGGCAACGCGCCGAGCGGGCCGATGTCGCCCAGGCCGAGAACGGCCGTTCCATCGGTAACGACGGCAACCGTGTTGCGCTTGACCGTTAGCTGAAAAGCCTTGTTCGGATCCGCCGCAATCGCCATCGAAACGCGCGCAACGCCCGGCGTGTACACCGTCGATAGATCTTGACGGCTCTTGATCCTCATCTTCGCGTCCACGCGTATCTTGCCGCCGATATGCGCTAGGAACGTCGAATCGGAGGCGAAGATGATCCTCGCGCCCTCGATAGCCTCGACCGCTGCGCGCACTTCGTTGGCGGCGCCTTCCGACGGAACGCCGATCGTGACGTCGCGTACGGTGCGCGTCCTGCCGGCGGTGTGCATGTCGACTGCATTGATCGCACCGCCCGCATCGCCGATCGCATTGGCGAGCGTTCCGAAGGCCCCGGGCTCATTCGGCATGTCGATCCGCAGGACCATTGTCAAGCTGATTGCCGGTTGGGCTATGATCGCCATGTTCTAGCTTCCCTAATTTCCACTCACCGTCATCTCGGCGATCCGAAAGGACGGCGAGATGACCGAGGCATCAAAGCGCAAATCATTCGCGACGGCGTCCACGCCCGCGAGCATCTCCGCGTACTCTCCCGCAATGGTAAACTCATCGATGGGATAGGCGAGTTCGCCGCCCTCGATGAAAAAACCACGCGCCCCGCGGCTGTAGGTCCCCGCGGCATGCTCGGTTGCAAAGCCGATCGTGTCCATCACCAGCACTCCCAGCGGCGTCGACGCGATGAGTTCGTGCAGCGAGACCGAGCCGGGCTCGAGATAGAAGTTGCTCGGCCCCACGCCGCCTCCGGTCGAGTTCCCCGTGCTGGCTGCCCCGAGTTTGCGCGCAAAATATGTGTCGTAAAGGAACGTCCGCAAGGTTCCGCGCTCGAAGACGATGGTTCGCCGCGTCGGCACTCCCTCGCCGTCGAACGGCGCGCTGCCCAGCCCGTCGCGAACTCGCCCGTCGTCGATGACCGTGACCAGGTCGCTGCCGATCCGCTGTCCCAACCGTCCGCTCAGCCAGGTATTGCCCGCAGCGACGTTGGCTCCCGAAACGGCGGCGAAGAGATCGTCGAGCAGCGATGCTGCGACGTCTCGCTCGAAGATGACCGGCACCCGCATGGTAGGCGGCTTTCGCGCGCCGAAGAGATCCACGGCGCGACGCACGGCCGTCGCCGCCACCGATGCCGGCGCCTCGAGCGCATCGAGATGACGCGCCGCCGTTCCGTACTGCGCGATCCGCTTGACCTCGCCGTCGAGCGCGATTGGACCGGTCGAGCGGCCTGCGCGCGTCCAGCCATAGCTGCCAGCGAAGCCCGTCGAGTTGGCGATTGCGGTCACGCCGAGCGCGTCGGTGTAGTGCGATCCGCTCGAGTTAACGACACGGGCGTCGGCCTCGCGGATCAAGCGCTCGAGTTGCAGCGCCTCCTCGACCTTTCCGCCATCCTCCCGATCGGCAATCTCCCGGTCGCGCAGCTCGAGTTGGGCGCCCTTGCCTCCGACGACGTCGGGAAGACCGGCATACGCATCGGGCGCGACCACGTCGGCCTGCGCTACCGCGCGCCCGATGGCCTCGCGTAAACCTTCGAGCGACAGATCCGAAGTAGAGAGCGTGGCCTTGCGTCCGTCGCGAAAGACGCGCAAAAAGAGGCTTTTTCCGGTCGATTCCTCCAGCCGCGCCAGCACGTTCTCGCGCGCTTCGGCATGGAAGCGCCGCGCGATTGAAACCGAGGCTTCGCAACTCTGCGCGCCGGCCGCGCTCGCCAGCGCGAGCGCCTGTGAGGCCAGCTCGATTGCCGCGGATTCATCCATGCTGGGTGCCGCCCACCGTAATCGATGAAATCTTCACCGTCGGCATTCCGACGCCAACGGGTACGTATTGGCCGCCTTTGCCGCAGGTGTAGTGACGGCGCGCAAGCCGTCCGTCGTTGCCAACCGCAACGACCTTCATCATTGCGTCCGGGCCGTTGCCGATGATCGTAGCGTTGCGAACCGGCGCGACGATTCGGCCGTTTTCGACCAGATACCCCTCGCCCACCATGAAAACAAAATCGCCCTTGGCGATTTCGACTTGGCCGCCGGCGAAGGATTTGGCATAGATTCCGCGTTTGGTCGACGCAACGATATCGTCAACGCTCGTACTGCCGCTGGGCATGTACGTATTGCACATCCGTGGTTGGGGCGCGAACCGAAACGATTGGCGCCGCCCGCTTCCGGTGGATTGGGCACCCATCAAGCGCGCGTTGAGCCGGTCCTGCATGTAGCCGAGCAGCACGCCGTTCTCTACGAGCACTTTGTGCTGGCCCGGCACGCCCTCGTCATCGACGTTGAGGCTCCCGCGCTCTTCGGGCAGATTACCGTCGTCGTAAATCGTCACGAGTTCGCCGGCAACGCGTTCGCCGACTCTCCCGCTATAGAGCGACGTTCCGCGCCGGTTGAAATCGCTTTCCAACCCATGCCCTACCGCCTCGTGGAGCAACACGCCGCCGCCGCCGGCGCCCACGATCATCTCCATTTCTCCGGCCGGCGCGGGGATCGCGGTGAGATTGACCGTCGCGATCCGCGCTGCCTCGCCCGCGAGCGCCGCCGGGGTCTCGCGATCGAAATAGGCCACTGAGGTCCTGCCCCCGTCGGCTATATATCCCGAACCGCGTTCCTTTTGGTCGGTGGCTACGGCTTGCACGCCGAACGTAATCAGCGGCCGGCAATCGCGCACGTAGCGCCCTTCGCTGGTGGCGATCCATACCTCTTGAACTTCGTCGGTCAGGTGCGCGTTGACGGCGACTACCCGAGAATCGTAGCCGCGCGCCGTTACGTCGGCCGTCTCCAGCATTGCGACGTAGCGGCTGGGATCGACGGCAGTCTCCTGCACTCCGTCGTAAAACGACGGCACTGCGGCTGCGCATAGATCCACCACCCGCTCTTGGCCGCTTGGCGATCCGCGAGCAATGAGCGAGGCTGCGTCGGCAGCGCCGATCAGCGCGGTCTCGTTCAAATCGTCTGAGTAAGCATAGCCCGCCGATTCGCCGGAAACCACTCGAATGCCGACGCCCAGCGTCACGCCGTACGATGCATCGTAGATGCGGCCGTCTTGCAAACGATACGAAAATCCTCGGCGCCGTTCGCAGAACACGTCGGCAAACTCGCCGCCGTGCCGTAGGGCGCGACCCAAGAGCCTGGCGAGCAGCGCTTCGTCAAACATCTAAAAGTTCGCCAAACGGTCGACGGCGGCAACAATTGCATCGTCGGGCGCGCCGGGCGAGCCGTCGATGAGGAAGGCGAAGGCTACTCGCCCATGATGCATCGTCGTGACGTAGCCGGCGAGGGCGCAAACGTCCGAAAGATGTCCGCTCTTGGCTCGCACCCGTCCAAGAGCGGTAGTGAAACCGTAATTTTCGAGCGTCCCTTCGCGGCCGCCCAATGGCAAGAGCCTGTAGAGCGAGGGTTCCTCGCCGGCCAAAAGCCGCGCGAGCGTAATTGCCGCGACGCGATTTCCCTCGGATAGGCCGCTGCCGTCGAATAGCCGCAACCCCGGCATCGGCACGCCCAGCCGCCCTAAAAACTCGCGTTCGGCGCTGATGCCGCCGGCATCGTCGGGCGTTGCGCCGTCCTCTTCGCCGACCGTTCGCAGCAGCTGCTCGGCGTAATGGTTGTCTGAAACGTACAGCATGTGCGCTTCAAGCGCTTGGAGCGGCGCCGAGCGATGATCCCACAGGACGACGCTCTCGAGCGGCGCCGCGCCGACGGAAGGCGGCGCCGCCGAAGGAATACCCCGCCCGGCGAACATCGCGTGCACCCGCGCCGCCACGTAGCGCGCAACGTTCTGCATCGGGGTCCAGACCGTTTCCTCGACGCCGGCGACGTATTGCTCGGACGCGATCGTATCGCCGTCGAGTGAGATTGCGCTGGTCGGTGCCGCATAATCTTGTCCGTTATCGTCGGACGCCCAATGCGGATTGAGCTCGGGCCCCGCCATCGCGCTGTCGTCGACGACGATGCCGCCGCCGACGCGGCGAAGCCCGGAGCGCGCCAGCATTGCGATGCCGTTGCGAAGATCGGCCGATTGCAACGACGGGTCGCCCGAACCGACCAGCCATATGTCTCCCTGCAGCGTGCCGTCATCTCCAACGCCGTCGCTGCCGGCAAAAAGGGTGTGATAGCGATACTGGGGTCCCAGCGCGTCGAGCGCCGCGGCGGCAACGATCAGCTTCTGAACCGACGCGGGCGCCACGGCTCGCGCCGCCCGCTCGTCGAAAATGGTATCGCCATCCAGGGTAACCGCTGAAAAGCTCCAACCGCTCGCCCCGTCAATCGCCGGCGCGAAAGCCCCATGCAATTCCCCCCAAACCCGTTTACGATCGTCCGCGCTCCAGCGAAGCACCGGCGACACTGGAGCGAAGCTACGTTTCGCTGAGGGGCTTCTCGATTTTCCGGCAACACAGCTCCCGCAAGCCACGATGGGCTGCCGGAGCGGCCGCGAAGCCGAATGTAGTTGCACGAGCAGCAGCCAAATAACTGCCGCCACGACGATCAGCGTGACGGTCGCAAACGCGCGTCTCTTACGCGCGCGCAAGCGTCTCGATCTGCTCCTGAAGCCTAC
>Ga0187783_10001134_pt1 | contig 19702 bp, 10 predicted proteins | sample 1015_SJ02_MP02_2_FD_132471 | JGI IMG/M metagenome (GOLD analysis project Ga0187783, IMG submission 132471) | Tropical peat soil microbial communities from peatlands in Department of Meta, Colombia - 1015_SJ02_MP02_20_MG | ecosystem: Environmental > Terrestrial > Soil > Wetlands > Peat | place...
GTGGACATCGCTGGGAGGGGTCGCTTCGAATAGCGGAATCGCGTTAGGTCCGCCGCTCACCGCGCAAACCGCCGTGACCAGTTCGTTCGGCACAAAGGCTACGATGCAAAACTACGATCGCGGCCTGATCTACAACATCACTTCGGGCCTGTTGAATGGGCGACTGCTCGCCGTCCAGGAGCCGGTATACGACCTGTACGTCACGACCGGAATTCAGGGAGGAATATTGGGTCTCCCGGCAACCGGAGTGCTGACCGAAGCGAATGGAATGAAGGAACAAATGTTTGAAGGCGGCGCGATCGAATATGATCCGGCTACGCTGGTGGCGACGTTACTGCCGCCGGTGGGATCCGTCATGATTCAACCGGCAACGAACGCGCAACTGAACGTCGGAAGCACTTTGACGGTGACGGCCACGGTGACGTCGGTCCTCGGAGTGCAGATGTCGAATGCTTCGGTGATCTGGAACACCACGAACGGAAGCGTCGTTCAGATTTCCTCGGCGTCCGGATTGACGGCAACTATTCAGGGCGTGGGCGCGGGCACGGCGTCGATTACGGCGACCTCGGGCGGGAAAACGAGCACGGCTCTCGTAGTGACCGTGATCGCACCCTGCTGTCAGATTGGAGAAGGAGCGCCGGAGGCGCTCGCGAGCGCGTTTGAGGCTGCGGTCCTGCGCGACAATTTGAGTATCGCGCTGCCGGCGGCATCGGCCGCTTTGCGTGTCGGAAATGGGTACGTCCAGCAGCTCCAAAGCACCAGTTCTCCGCCCGTCAATTATTTGATCGCCGTGCCGGACGGGTCGAGCACCGGCTATGTCGTGACCGGTGCAATTTTGACCGCATATTTGGGCTTGGGCGGTCCGTTGGGCTCCCTCGGATATCCGGTCTCGGACGCGACGACTTCGGGCCGGCAGCTCTTTCAGCAAGGTGCGCTAGCGGGTTCGCCGGTGCAATTGGTGAGCGGCGCGATTCTCACCAAATGGGCCGCTCTGGGATACGAAGCGGGAATCGCCGGTTCTCCCACGGGCGCGGTTTCGAACTTCCAGACGTTCCTGGGAACCGCGGGATCGGAGCAATCGTTTCAGAACGCGATCATCCTCACGCACACAACCGGATCGCTCACCGGAAGCACGTTTGCCGTTACCGGCCTGATTCTCGCGCAGTACATTTCGAGTGGCGCGGCGTTAGGCAATCTCGGCGCGCCCACCGACGACGAGTACACCAACCCGAGCGGACTTCGGCAGCAGGATTTTGAAGGCGGTTACGCGACCTACGCGACAGGCGCCGGGTCGGCAAATGTCACAACAACGCCGCGAACCCCGGTGGTGACGGCGACTCCGTCTTCGCCGCTGAGCGGCTCGTTCGTTCATCTGACGATTGGCGGGTTCAACAATAACGCGCAAGTGCAGGTGTCGATCACCGGCCAGCCTAATTTCTTGGCCACGCTAACCGGCGGCTCTTATGCCTGGGACGTTTATATTCCGGCAAGCGCCTCGAGCAGCACCGTGACTGTGCGCGCCGCACAGGTTTCAAGCACCGTTTCCGCTCAGGCGACATACACCATCCGCGCTCCGTCGTCTGTCGCGATGACATTGACGGTATTGAGCGGCGACGGCCAGACCGGCGCGCCGGGCGCGGTGCTTGCGAGTGCGCTTACGGTCGTATTGAAAGACAATTTTGGAAGCGTCGCGCCCGGTCAGCCCGTGGCGTTCTCCGCTTCACCCGGCGCGCAGTTGATTTCCGCGTCGTCGAGCACGGATGCAAGCGGACAGGCCAACGCCGTGCTTCGCCTTCCTTCCTCGGCGAGCGTCGCCTTGGTCACGGCGCAGGCGGCTAATCAAGTCGTCACCTTCAGCGCGAACGCGGCGGCATTTTCTCTGACGAATTTCCCCGCGATTTCGCAGGTCGTCAGCGGCACGCTCGGCAACGGCACGGACACGATTCGCGCGAAGGGGTCGATGCTCGCGTCCGTCGCGGGAATCATTCTCTATCACCAGATGCGTGGAGAACTTGGGTCTCCGAACGGTCTCGCCGATCCAGTAACCCTGAACGCGTTTCTCGCGTCGGGCGATGGCTTCGTTTCGCTCAACGGATCGAGCGAACAAACTGTGAATTTGTGGCGGCTTGCCGCGTTCGTTGCAGGGAATCTCGACGTGAGCATTGAAGCCACGGACCTGGGCACCTTGCGCTCGCTGGTCGCGAGCGGATCTCCCGTTTTGCTCGCGCTCGCCGTCTCGAATAATCAGGGATCGCATTTTGTGGTCGCGACCGGAGTCGCGGCCGATGGGAGCATCGTCATCTCCGATCCCGATCCGTCGTTTGGGCAGACGAACTTAAATGGTTATCTCGCGGGCCTCGCTACCCTGGTTGGCGCCGTGCGATTGCTGCCGCAGGCTCCTACGTCGCCGGAACACTTCCTGATCGCCTCGAACGCGGCGGTCGAGGCGTCGTCGGTGACTGGTTCCTGCGGCTCGGCTCTAACCTTTCCCGGCGTCGCTGCGGTCGCGTCGCTCAACCTTGCTGTTTCGCCAGGAGTTCTCTCCTTTCTGGCGTGCCCGGGCACATCTTCGATCTACGAACTTGACGGGAATGGAAGCGGGTTTCTGGACGATTTGACAACGCCGACAACTCATGTTCCTTTTTCGAGCGCTACGCCGGCAGCACAAATCACAGGCTCGCCCGGAGCGTGGACGATTTCGCCTCTGCAGACGGTTTTATTTACCGGCGGAATTGTCAACGCCGCCAGTCTCACGGCTGACATTGCGCCGGGCGGGCTGGTGTCGATTTTCGGGACGGGGTTGGCCCTTTCTTCGGTAATGGTGAACGGAGAGCCGGCAACCGTCCTGGCGGCTCTACCCTTTCAGGTGAATGCGCAGATTCCGCCCGATATTCCATCCGGCACGGCGACGATGGCCGTCGCATCTAGCGCAGGCAACGCGACTGCTCATGTTGCGATCAGCCTGGTGGCGCCCGAGATTTTCACGATCTCGCCCACACAAGCCGCGATCACCAATCAGGACAACACGCTTAACACGCCATCGAATCCAGCGGCTCGGGGAAGTTCTATCGTTATATATAGCACTGGATTTGGAGCAACCGGGTCGTCAAACGGTTTGAATCCGGCGAAAACCGCAGTGACCGTCGTGGTGGCGGGCTCGCAAATCGCTGCGGCCTTCGCTGGCCTGACGCCGGGGGCGATCGGCCTTTATCAAGCGAATGCGGCCTTGCCGGCGCCGATCGCACCGGGTTCCGCCTTACCCCTTTATTTAAAACAAGGAACAGCAATTAGCAACACGGTGACCGTCGCGGTTGAGTGACGCTCGATTCGTTCAATCTGTCCCGTTCAAGGCCGTTGATTCTCCATTCGAGCCGAATTTGCATCCATTCCCTGTTCTAGCTTGACCTCAGGATGCGAGCCATGATCGAATAGGAGAACTCCAAGGGGAGAAACAGGGTGTACGTTTTGGGCGCAACTGCCACTTTATGCTTGACTTGATTGGGCGGAGAGTGGTATCAATAATTTGACTGCGTCCAGGGTTCAGAAGCAGTTTAGGCGGATTCATTGACCGTGAGTCCCGCGAGCACTAGGAAAAAAGAAGTCGAAATACGAGAAGTCTTCAAGTAACGATGAGCTTTTGTGACAGAGTAGTCGAGCGGAGATCAGCCAGATTGAAGTTGCGCGGCTGGGAGGCTCGGTTCCCGAGGTTCTTTAAAGCTGAGGGAATTGTAAATTGAGGCTCAGGTTGATAAAAAGAACTTCCATCAATTCAATTCCAGAAATTCACAAGGAGAAGGAAATGGCAGATTTTCGCAAATGGTTATTCGCGCTTGCCGTGGTGGCTCTGCTAGCAGGGTTTACGATCCCGGCCAGCGCTCAGATTCCAACAACGCCGGTTTGCAGTTCTCAGGTGGCGACCAACTACCTGGCTCGCGCGGAAGGCTACACGGAACAGGTTGGTGACCTGATCGTCACTTGTCAGGGCGGTATTCCGACAGCCGCCGGCCAGCCGGTCCCGCAGGCTGACATCACCGTGACGATGTCGCAGAACGTGACCAGCAGAGTGTTGGCTTCGAGCTCGGTCGGCACTTTTCTGGATGCGCTGTTGATCATCGACGAGCCGAATTCGCCCAACAATCCGGCCGACAATCAGCTTCTCAACTGCGGCGCGGCTGGGGCACCCGAGTATGCTGGCGCCGGCGGTTCCGGCCCTGGAGTATGCGAAATCATCTCCAACGGCGTCCCGACTGCGACGTACAACGGCACGTTGCAGTCGAATACCACTACAAACTGCACGGTTAGCTCCACGAATACCACGTCGTTGCTCGGCACGGCCGCCGCGTACGGCTGCACCGGGCATCCCAACGTATTCCAGGGGCGCCTCGGCCAGACAGCGAACGTCGTTGTGTTTCATGGCGTGCCGCTGGATCCTCCGGGATCAGGTGCTCGCGTATTGCGTTTCACGAATATACGCGTGAACGCGAACGGCGCTGGCGTCGCCCAGGCGAACCAGACGTCGCTCATCACCGAGAGCATCGCTTCGGCCGGCACGAGTTCGCTGCAGATCGCCGTTCAGGCGCAGGCTGTCGCGACTGTGCAGAAGGGCCTCACCAGCAGCACGGTATTCGCCAACACGGCATTCGCGCAGTGCATCAATCAGGCGAAGGGCTTGCTGACCGATACCACGCTCCCGATCTTCGGAGCTTCGGCGACTTGCGGCTCATCCACTTGCAACGTTCCCGCAACCGGCACGGCATCGAATAACTCGTTTACCTCTGGCTACGCAACTCCGACCATCCGCTTCTCGGAAGGATTTGCGAGTGCCTGGAAGGTGAAGAACGTCGCGTACACGCTCAACAACGGTCAGTACACGGGCGGTGCCGGCGGCGCGAATCCCTACATCTATCCGTCGACGAGTCCGACTAACCCAACCGGGGGTGTTCTGTCCGACACGAACCAGAACGTTCCGGGCGTCAGCTATTTCACGGAGAGCAGCTTCGAGAACCAATCTGGCGATAACCCGGCGACCGATCCGCCTCCGGGCTTTGGGAGTGGAATTACGGTCACTGGCGATTCGTATCCGTTCTCCGATGCAAACACGAACATAGGGCCCGCTGGTGTTGCTAGCCAGGGAACTCGTTTGGCTGTTTCGCTTGCGAACATTCCGAACGGCCTGTCGCTCTATATCTCACCGGTCATCTTCCTGTTCCGTCAGGGAGTCAGCTACACGGCCGGTCCCAACCAGAACACTCCCACTGGCTCAGCCACTGGCGTGATGGTTCTGACCAACACGGCGAGCGATGGTTCGGGTTCGTTCAACCCGCCGTCGGGTCCAATCACGGCTGCCAATCAGCCGCTGCAGCTCGTCAGCGTAACCAACGGCAGCGCTTTGGTTGTGTACGAAATCCTGTTCACGGATCCGTTCTCGCTAGAGTACGCCGATGTTCCGTTCATCGTGTCGTACGCCACCAACCTGTCGGCCAATGCGCCGATCGGTTTGCCGCAACCGAACGTGGTTGCAACTTATGCGACCGGCTTCGCGCCGTTCTATAGCACCTCCGCTGCAACGCTCGCTTCGGGTACTCTACCGGTTCCGCGCTTCGTCTTCACGGGTACCGCAACGAACCTGTTCGGAGTTGTGAAATGCAGCTGCAACCTTCTGTTCCCGTACGTAACCCAGGCTCCTGGATACGATACTGGTATAGCGGTTGCGAATACGACGGCTGATCCATACGGAACTACGAATCAGTTCGGCGCGGTTCAGTTCTGGTACTATGGCTCTCTCGCCAACGGCGGGGCGGCTCCAGGCACGCAGTGTACAAATACCACGAGCCCTGGAACGTGTCCCGGTACAACAACCGTTCCGGCGGGCTCGGTCCTCACCTACACGCTGTATAACGGCAGCGCTCAGTGGGGCCTCGATAATCGTGGTGCCGGCTTCACCGGGTACATGATCGTCCAGACGCAGTTCCAATACTGCCACGCGTTCGCCTTCATCGGCGCTCTCGGTGGTGGGCCGACCTCAACCACGACCAATGGTCTGTCGGAAGGCTACCTGGCCTTAGTCCTCGACGCCGCAACGTTCACCCGCGGCTCGATCCAGGGCGAAAGCTTGGGTAACTAGCTTCGCATTAGAAGTAAACCGGAAAGGGAGGAGCTTCGGCTCCTCCCTTTTTTGTTTTTTCTTATCAGCTTGTCCCCGCAACATTTTCCAGTTGACCTGTTTTTTTGTTATGCTTAAGTGCCTTGGGGTATGGTACACTCGATATTGTTCCGCCCGCGTCCAACTCGTCTCCGAGGTGTCCCTTCATGCTTAATCGAAATCTAACTCTTGCGGCGGGTGTGTGCATCGCCGCAAGTGTGGCGGCGTTTGGCCAGCCCGGCGCAGGTTACGTATTCCAACTCCCCGGCCAAAATACCTCCTCCGGCCAGATCGTCGGCTACCCCTACGCGGCGAATCCGCTTAATCCGAGCGTCAACACATTGGGCCCGAACGGGACCTACAGCATAGTTCCTAAACCGGATGGGTCGGGATACTATGTGCTAGGCCAGACACTTCAAATCGCCAATCCGACATTCACGAATTTCACGAGCGTGAACGGGATCGCCCAGACGCCCACGTCGGTCGCGGCGTCGCCGGATGGAAACTACGCGGTGGTCGGCGCGGGTGACGTCTACATTCTCTCCGCGTCGTCTTACGCGATTCTGCTCGACACCACCACCGGAGGGACGGTAGTCGGAATTGCGATCGATCAGGCCTCTCAGAATGCTTATGTGCTCAGCAGCGCTCCGTATGGTTCCCTCGTCACTCAAATCAGCCTAACTACCAAAACGAAGGTCGGCTCGCCGCTGCAGCTTACGGGAGGCGCTACTTCGATCGCCATGTCTCCGATGGGACTTCTTTATGTGGGCGCGACGAATCGTGTGTTCGAAATCAATCCGTCGACGCTCGAAGTGACCGCGAACGGCACAATGACTCCGAACGCCACCCCGGGGCCCCTTCACTTCACCCCGGATGGCACCACGATGTACTTTGCGAACCAGACGTCGAATGTCACCGGCGGCTCAATTGTTCAAATTACTCTCGCAAATTATCAGGTAGTGAGCTGGCCGCCCGAAACCGGAACTGCGCCGGTGCCGATCAGCGACGTTCTCGTAGCCGGGAACGCGCGGGTTTTCGCGATTTCACCCTCGACAACTACTTTGTTTGACGTATCCACCGATCCACTCGGCATGACGGTCAGCTCGTTAAATAGCGTGATCAACAACCAGGCTACGGCGGTCCTCGCGGCGGCCGTTTCGAATGAATTGCCTTCTTCCCTTTATATCTATCTCGTCGTTGCGACTGGCGGCCAAAACAGCTTGTATCGAATCACGCTCGCGACCAACCAGGTGAGTACTCAGGTGAACGCGCAACTATCCGGAGGCATCCTGGAATTCGTTGGAGTGCCGCCCCAGACCGGAGCCGGCTCCTTCGTTCAGTACAACGCTAATCAGACGGTGGCGCAGGGCGCTACGTCCCTGCCGCTTGTTGCGTACGTCCTTGATGTCACCGGGCGGCCCATCTTCAATCTCCCGGTCCAGTTCACGACACCCGCCGGTAATGGGATGACCATCAACAATCCCAACCCGACGACCAATGCGAACGGGTATGTTCAGACCACGGTCATTGCCCCGTCTGCGCAAGGCACGTACACCGTGACCTTGACGGCGGGCACCGCCAACACGAGTTTCACAATCACGGTACCAGGCACGGGTGGCACAACCGGAACCGGCCCAAACGGGATCAGCCAGGTGACGATCGTGGGAGGCAACGGACAGTTGGTGCCCCAGGGAACGTCTAACACGGTCGGAATTGAATGCCCCAACGCGGGCGACCCGCTGACTGTCCTGGTAACCGATGTCAACGGCGTCCCTCTGCCCGGCGTCGCGGTGACATTTGCGGTTACGTCGGGGACGGGAACCGTTAAGAACTATTACCCTTGCTACACGAACCCGAGCTACGTATACAATCAGGGTTACACCGATTCATACGGTCAAGCTTACGCCGGTTTTTCCGCGTTCGCTCCGGCCTCAAACAATGCCTTCGAAAACGACACCGTTGTAGCTACGACGCCCTATGGCTCCGTTAGCTTCACGGAAACGGAATACGCCTACGTTGGAACGGGCACCACAACCATCTATTTCCCGCCATCGGTGAGCCTGCTTCAACCAACCGTCGATACGAGCCGCACCGTCACGGTTCCGGAGGGCGGCGTCGCGCAGAATGCGGTTGTGGCGCAGATTTTGTCGAACAACATACCTGTTCTCAACTGTCCCAACTACTCCACTACTGCTACTACCTGTCCGATTCCTGGAGTCTCCATTCGCATTGTCGACCCGGTCAACACCTTGGAGCCGTCCGCCTACGCGAGTTGCGGCAAGGGCTCAGCCCTGTCGGATCAGACAGGCACTGCGTACTGCAGCGTGGTCTCTACCTGTAACGCCGGGCCTGGAACTTATTCCGTCGCCTACTCTGTCGGAGATGCGTACTATCAGGAAGGAAGCGTCACGATCACTTCTGGAACAGGCCAGAACGTGACGATTGTCTCCGGCAATAATCAGACGGGGCCAGCCGGCTCGGCCGTCTCCCTACCCCTCGTCGCAAGCGTGACGGACGGCTGTGGTCACCCCGTTAGCGGAGCCAAAGTGTCGTGGAGCGTGGTCTCCGGTTCCGCCACTCTGTCAAAGGTTGTGAGCACTTCCGGAGCGAGCGGACAAGTGACCGCCAATGTAACCTTCGGCTCGGCACCGGGGACTGTGCAAATCTCCGTGACCTTTGCCTCCTCGAGCATCGTAACGTTCACCCTAACCAGCACCGCCGTGGTAGGTTCGATGACGGTTGTGAGCGGAAACAACCAAACCACGACGGTGAACACAGCGTTCCCGCAGTCGCTGGTGGTTCAAGTAAACGACACGAGCAATAATCCGATTTCCGGCGCCACGGTCAGCTTCGCGGTTACGTCCGGGAACGCGACCGTTAGCTCCACCACGGCCACGACCAATGCTCAGGGCCAGGCGTCGGTCACTGTTACCGCGGCACAAAACCCTGGAGTGATCGTCGTCACTGCCACGTACCTGGGAGTGAGCGCGACCTTCTCGCTGACTGCTCTCCCGCAAGGGCCGGTCGTAATGGCAACCAACTTCCAGAACGCCGCCAGCTTCCAGCCTGGATTGGTGCCCTGCGGCTTGGCGACGGCTACAGGATCCGGCTTGGCTCCAAACATCACCGGGACAATTTACGGATCGAGCTATCTGGCGCCTCTCCCCACCACGCTCGACGGCCTTTCTTTGAGTGTCAACGGAGTTCCGGCGCCGATTTACACTCTCAGCAATGCCAACGGAAAGCAGCAAGTAACCTTCCAGACACCATGTGAGGCGACGCCGGCGAGCAACGCCACGGTTGTGATTCAGCTCAACGGTGCGACCACTACGGTAACTGGCGTCACGGTCCTTGCGGTGCAGCCGGGAATCTTCTATTCCGTCGGCTCGAACGGCACCTTCTACGGCGAGCTCATCGATTCCAACGGGAATTACGTCTCGGCAACGAATCCCGCCATCCGCGGCCAGAATTACTACATGATCGCTACGGGTTTGGGCCAAGTTTCACCGGCGACCGCTACCGATAGTCTTGGCATCAACGGCCAGAGTGTGCCGCTCCAAGTCGTAGTCGGAGTTTCGAACCTCGGCGTTCCAGTATTCCAGCAGAGTTACGCGGTAGACCAAACCGGTCTGTACGTCATTGGATTCACAATTCCTCTGACCAACCCGGCCGGAACAAATCAACCGCTCGTGTTGGGCGTTGTATCCAACGGCCAGACGATCTTCAGCAATACGGTTTATATCAACTCCGTGCAGTAACCTGGCCTAGGCGATGAGGCTGGATCGATTCTCCAGCCTCTAACTCGTGGAGTTCGTCTGTACCAGGGGATTCTGAATGGTCCCGTTCGCAAACGCGGTCGAAACGATGATTGCCCCGGGCGGCGGGCTCGAAGGATCATAAGTATCCGACTCGCCTGGCATGCTGAGCCCGGGCCCCACCGGTATGTTGGCGGATCCGTACGAAGGAACCCAGGAGTATCCCTGATTTTCCCGGATCTGCATCGTCATTTGCGGGTCCCAACCCCACACCATGATCTGAGTGTCGATCGAGTATCCTTCGTTTGCGAGCTGCAGCGCCAAATCGTCCTTGGCCTGACCATCGGGCATATAGCGAAGCGCCTGCACAGCGGCTGGCTGGGCGTCCCAATAGGCGTCCGCCTCTGTGATCTCAGGGGCAGGAGCGGGCGTCGGATCAGTTACCTCTTGAACCGGAGGCGTGCCCGCCACGGGCCCCATCCCCAACATCGTTGGAATATTAGATGAGCTCGATGACGTTGATGACGACGCCGTGGACTTGGATGTAGTGGATGTGCTCGATCCAGTCGTCGTTGTCGTCGTGTTCGAGCCCGTGGTCGGTCCTGCCTGTCGCGGCGTCACGCTGCCAGAAATTTGTCTCGCGTCAGATTCTTGTCCCGAAACTGAACTCGACTGCGTTTTGGATGGGGACTCCTTCTTGGAGTTGACGAGATCGCCATCCAGGGCCGTAGCCAACTGCTGCGAGAAGGAACTTGTTGAACTCTTGGAAGTTGATGCGCTCGCCGTGAAAGTCGTGAGCGGATCCGCCGGCTCCTGCCGGTGCATTGCCGAAACCATGCTCCATAGCCTCCCGCGCTGCTAGGAGCAACTCAATCGCCAATTAAATCCACTACTTCGCATCCAAGAACTGAACGTGCACCCGAAGAACCCGATCGAACGGCGTTGCATAAATCCGAAACACAATGTCCCCCTTCGGCTCCCAAGCGTCCTTGGACCCGGTTTTATCCGACGGATCATAGTCAAATGAGAGCACCGCCGTCCCATGTCCGGCAACCGTCAAGTTATCGAGCTTCGCCTTCAACCCTCGAACCACTGGCCCATCCAGAGCGACCTGAACGGCGCCATCTGCGCCATTGCTAAACGTCAACTGAGCCGACCCCGGCTGATTCACGGCGAACGTCACGATGTTCTTGTCCATGCTCATCGGCTGCTGCTCAAGGACTGCTATGCCGGCCTTGCGCGTCTCCTCCAGGCTGCCGTTTTTCGGCCGCGTGGCCGCGACCCGCTCCTCCATCGTGCCGGTCGCCGGAGGGGGATTCGTGCCGCACATTGGCGTCAGACAATAGTCCGAAGCACTGTAGTGCCAGCACCACTTCCCGTTCTCGATCACCCAATGGGTGTCCTGCGGGACGTCCATCATGATCGACTGCCCGCCGATACTCCTCTCCGTCCTGCCGATCACCTGGACCACAGCCTTCTTGAAGTTGTCGTCAAACGTGATCTTTCCGATTTGGACTGACACGTATTTCAACTTCTGGGCATCATAAAAGTAATCCTTCGTATCCTCGGCGACAAACGGCTCCGCCTTCCGCGGAGTGAAGGAACTTTCCAAAAAATTCTGATAGAACGCCGCTACGCGCGCCCGCAACTCCTCTTCGACGCCCGGCGGTGCCGGTTGCTGCGCTAACGCAAAAATGGGGAACAACAACAGGCAGGCTCGTGAAACCATTTTAAGAGGTGCTCCGTCGGAAAACTTCGGAAGCCGTGGCTGGGAGGCAGGGACTCGAACCCCGATACGCGGCTCCAGAGGCCGCAGTCTTACCATTAGACGACCTCCCAGTGACTGCCTCCATCATACTATGATCGACTGATCTGCCGCCTCTTTCGTCTCGCTTTTTCTTACAATTAACTACGTAGCGCCGCCGCCGGATCGATTCTCACCGCCTTCCGCGCGGGCAGGTAGCCCGCCGCAAGAGCCACCACCACGAGCAGCACCGCGATCCCGGCAAATGTCGCCGAATCCGTCGCGGGAACGCCAAACAACAAGTTCTTCATTACCCTGGTCAGCGCAAGCGCCCCGCCAATTCCCACGATGACTCCTACAATCGCCAACCGAAAAGCCTGCCCAAGAATCAACCGGAAAATGTCAACATGCTGAGCTCCCAAAGCCCTCCGAACGCCGACCTCTTCGGTCCTCTGCGCGACCGAATAGGCGACGATCCCGTAGATCCCGACTGCCGCTAGCAGCAGTGCCATTCCCGCAAACGTCCCGAGTAGGATCATCATCAATCGCCGCTGCCCCAACCCCGCGCCGTACACCGCTTCCATCGTGCGCTCATCGGATACCGGCTGATCCTGATCCACTGCCCGCACCTGCTCGCGGACTGCGTTCGCCCAAAACATAGGATCGCCCTCCGTCCGCGCAATCACGAACCCAATCTGCAGCGGATGCTTCGCCAGAGGAAGGTACATCTCGGCTACCGCGTTGCTCTCGAGCCCTCCTTCGTGAATATCTGCAACCACGCCCACCATTTCCATCAACCCCATGGCCTTATCGTACGCTTCCCGCAAATGCAGGCCAATCGGATTCGCGCCGCTCGGCCATAGCCTGCGCGCCAGCGTCTCATTCACCATCATCACCGGGGGCGAATCGGCCGTATTATCCCACTCCGTAAACTCGCGCCCTCGTTCTAGCGCCACTCCGAGCGTCCGAAAATAGTCCGGCGTTACGCTCTGCACCACTGCATACGAATTGGGGTCTCGCTCATCCAATTCGCCCTTTCCTTCCACTTCCATAATGTTCGTCCGAATCCAAGCCGTCGTCGGAAGCAGCGTCGCCACCGCCGCTGAACGGATCCCCCGCGCCCCCTTGAGCCGCGACAACACGTTCGCGAAAAACGCTTCTCTCTTTTGATCCGTATCGTATCGAGCCCTCGGCAGAACGATCTTCGCCGTCAATAACCCCTCCTCTCGAAATCCCGGATCTACGCTACGCAAACGGTAAAAGCTTTCAATCAGCAGCGCCGCCCCGATCAGCAACACCATCGATAGCGCTACCTGACTCGTCACCAACACGCCGAACGTCCTCCGTCGCGTCGCCCCACCCGCGCGATTCCGCAATCCCTCATTCAAATCCGGCCTCGACGCCTGAATCGCTGGAATCAATCCGAAGAAAACTCCGGTCGCGATCGAAATCGCCAACGTGAACGCTAGCACCACCCCATCCAGGTGGATACTACCCGAACCGGCGACGCGAACCAATTCCACTTTCCCTGCCGCCCTCAAGGCCCACACCGTCAGAAGCACGCCGAATACCCCGCTCAACGCCGAAATCGTGATGCTTTCGGCGAGAAATTGGCCTATAAGCCGGGCGCGCCCTGCCCCCAGCGCCGCCCTTACTGCGAATTCCTTCGACCGCGCCGTCGCCCGTGCGAGTAACAGCCCCGCGACGTTCGCGCACGCAATCAACAGCACAAATCCGACAGCACCGAATAGCGTCCACAACATCGGCCGCACACCCGTTACCAGGCGATCCTGCAGCTTCACGACGCGAATCGCCGAGCTCAAATCGGCGTTCATCGCGTTAGGGTGCGCGCGATCCCATTGATGCTGCGCAACGGTCATCTCCGCGCCCGCCTGTTCCAGCGTCACGCCGTCCTTCAACCGCCCGAACCCGGTCAGAGTCGGCACGCCCCAGTACCGGGGCGCGAGTAACGACCACTCCGCGGGCCTCGTCACCCACACATCTACATCCTTGTAAGGAAACTCGAAGCCATCCGGAAGCACACCTACAATCGTGTACGCGCGAGACTCGAGCGTGACTCCTCTACCCACAATCCCCGAATCCCCGCTGAACTTGCGGTTCCATAACCGCGCCGAAATCATCGCGACAGCGGGGCCACCCGTCTTGTCTTCCTCCGCCAGGAAGCTTCGCCCCATCGCGGGCGCGATTCCCAACACCTCGAGAAAATTCGCCGATACGCGAGCCGCCTTCAGCTCCTCCGGCTCGCCAACTCCGGAAAGCCCCAAACTCTCGGGCCTGCCATAGGCTCCGAGCGCCGCCAAAGACTTCACCGACGCCTTCAGCTCGTCGATCTGCGCCTGCGAAAACGAAGAATTTTGCAGCCCGCGCTTTGGATTCTCGACAGAAAAATAAACCAACCTGTCCGGATCGCGATACTCGAGCGGCTTCAGCAGCACCGCGCGAATCGCCGAAAAGCAGCCTGTGACTCCGCCGATCCCGAGCGCCAGAATCAGCACCGCCGTTACCGCAAACCCCGGATTCCTCCGCAGTATCCGCAGCGAATATAGAAAATCGTTCATCCCGCCATTGACTCCGCTCGCCCGCGAGAAGTTCCCGCCCGCCCAGCGCCTACTTCGAAAAATAGCTCCTAACAGGCGCCGGAGGCACCGTTCCCTTGATCGCCTCCCAAAGGATCGCGTTCAACTCATCGTCATCCGCCATATCCGCATCGCGAAAATCCAGCCTCGCCGACCTCGCCGCAGTACGCGACCCCGAGGGATTCTTTTCCGTCAGCGAAATTCTCGGCGGCGCTACCTCATACGGAGCCATATTCGGCTCCGCGGCGAACGCCATCGCGAGCGGCCTCGCTCCCGCATCGAAGTGCGTCAAAGGCCGCAATCCCAAAATCACTTCGATCGTCCGCAGCACCGACGTTTGGTTGTACATCGAACTGTCGATAATCCCCCTCCGCGTGTACGGCGATAGCGCGAACATCACCGACCGGTGCGAGTCCACGTGATCCGGTCCATTCTGCGCATCGTCCTCGACCGCAAAAATTGCCGTCTTCGCCCAGAATCTGCTCTTCGAAACGCCCCCGACGAGCATCCCCAGCGCGTAATCGTTATCGGCGAAAGATGACAGCGGCGCGATGTGCCCGGGCGTTGTTCCCGACGTATGATCGTTGCCCAAACGCACGATCATAAACCGCGGCATATTCCCCGACGCCTCAAATCCTTTCAACTCGTCTAAGAAAGCCTTCGCCCGCTCGACATCCGGATAATCCAAATCGAAGCCTCGATACTTCGGATCCGTGATCGCCGCAAGCGACGGATCCCTCACACCCTCAATTTGAATGCCGTCCGGCCCCGCTTGCTTCTTGTTATTCACCTGATGCCCGTAATTTCTCGCACTCAGTCCCGCTTGCAGAACATTCGTCCAGATGTAGCCGGCCGGAGGAGAGTTGGCCGGCTCTCCACCCTCGTAATCGTAGAAATTGCGGCGATGTGCATAGCTCGAAGGCCAGAATTTTTGGGTGTAATCCGGAGCGATCCCCGCCGTCGCCCAATTGTGCCCATCCGCGCTCACATCCGCGTTGACGTAGAAGTTATCGAACAGCACGAACTCTCTTGCCAGCTTGTAATGGTTGGGCGCCGAATTCTCGTCGAACAACGCAAGCGTCGCGTCGCTGTTCCCCTTCCCAATCTTGCCGAAAACTTGATCGTACGTCCGGTTCTCCTTAATGATGTAAATCACATGCTCGATCGGCGACGGCCTGCCCGGCTTCGTGTAAATCACGTTGTCGCCCGCGATCTCCGCAACGTCCAACTGCTCGTCGCGATATGGCGACAACGCCAGCGTCGTCTTCGTGTATTGCGTAAGCGCCTCGTCGGTCAAAGGCGGAATTACAGACATCGTGCCGGTTTGCAGATTCCCCACATACTCGCGCCTCGGATCGCCTCCGCCCTCGATAGCTGCCGCGCCCAGCGGCCCTGGAGCCTTCGGATTCGGAAAGCTCCGCAATCCTCGCCCGTTCAAAACCAGAATCGTCCCGTCCTTTAAAACCCGCGCCGCCGTCGGATACCACCCAGTCGGAATAAATCCCATCGGCCGGCTGCGTTCCTCCGCGATATCGGTCACCGCGACCGCATTCGCGTCGGAACACACCGTAAACAACGTCTTCTGATCCGCTGAAATCGCAAGCGCCGTGGGAGTCATTCCCAAAGGATGTCTCGGCGTCAGCGCCACATTCAACGTCTCGCTCAACTTTAGATCTTTGTCCTCTTCCACGTTCACCACAAACACGCTATTGGTGTTCGCGGCCGTGACGAACAATCGCAGCGACTTTTCCTCCTTTTCCTTCCTCGCAGGCTTTTTCTCGTCATCCGCATCTGCTGCCTCAGCCTCGGGTTTCAGGTCGCTCAAAAGCATATCCGTCGGATGCGGGCCCACCCTCACGCGCGTAACTTCGGTGCCCGAAGGAAAGTTGTACTCATACACGGTCGCGTCCGCCCAGCTCGAGACCAGGAACGTTTTTCCATCCGGATGAAACAGGATTCTGTAAGGCCGCCGACCCGTCTTGAACCGCTGGCTCACCTTCCCCGTCCGAACATCGAACGCAACCACGGAATCGTGATACAAATCCGCCGCGAGAAGCGACTGCCCATCCGGCGACAACGCGACATCGCCGATAAAATCTCTCACGTTATGCGGTACGTCCGGCGCGACCTCCAATTCGCGCGACGGCACGAGCGCCCCCTCCGATGAAAACGAAAACTCGGATACCCGGTTCCGCGATCCTCCGCCCACGTAAACAAACTTCCCGTCCGCCGAGAACGTCAACCCAAGCCACCCGTCCGCAACTTTTATCCGCGACAGTTCCTTCTTCGATGCGGCATCGATCACACTAATCGACGGCGGCTTGTACCCGCCATTCAGCACCAGCACAAATTTCCCATCCGGAGAAATCGCCGACGACATCGGCAGCGTATCCAAAGGCACCTGCTCTCCAACCGGCTGGATTTTCCATCCGTTCGGCAACAGCACCGTGCCATCAGCCTGCGGCCCGACGGTTTCCATCCCCGACGGCTGCGATCCCAAAACTGCCGCAAAAATCAAAACAAGCAAGAAAGCCAAGAATCGTTTCATTGGGAAAACCTCTGCGCGATCGGAAACCGGCGCCCGATCCCGAAAGCCTTTGTCGTCACCTTCAAGCCGGGTGCCGCCTGCTGACGCTTGTACTCATTGCGATCGACCTTATTTACAATCTCCTGCACTAATGCAATCGGGAGCGAATGCGTCTCCGCAATCTGCTTCGGCGTCCGATACTGCTCCACGTAATCTTCCAAAATTCTATCGAGCACCTCATAAGGCGGCAGCGAATCCGTGTCCTTTTGATCCGGCTTCAACTCCGCCGACGGCGCCTTTGTAAACACGCTCTCCGGAATCGCTCCGTGATGCCGGAGATTGGCGATCCGCGACAGCGCATAAACCATCGTTTTCGGAACATCGCTGATCACGGCCAGCCCCCCGCACATATCGCCGTACAAAGTGCAATAGCCGACCGCCAACTCGCTTTTGTTCCCCGTCGTTAGTACCAATGCGCCTGTTTTATTCGACAAAGCCATCAGTGTGACCCCGCGCAGGCGCGATTGCAGGTTCTCTTCCGTCACATCCGGCCCTTTGCCTTGAAATGCCGGCTCCAGCACGCTCAATAAGTGATCGTACGTGGACGAAATAGACACGGTTTCAAACTTGATTCCGAGCTTGTTCGCCATCTCCCGCGCATCGCGGATGCTATGTTCCGAAGAAAAAGGACCCGGCATCGCGACGCCCGTAACATTCTCTTTCCCTACCGCCTCAACCGCGATCACCGCCGTCAGCGCCGAGTCGATCCCGCCGCTCAAACCGATTAGAACGCAAGAAAAACCGCACTTTCGGATATAATCTCGCGTCCCCAATACCAACGCCTGATACACAGCTTCGCACTCGTCCGTGAAATTTTCATGAAGATCGCCCGCCATCACTAGGTCCTCTTCAAAAGACCTCGCCGACGCCACAATTTCCCCCGCTCCATCCATCGCGAAGCTCGACCCGTCGAAAACGAGCTGGTCGTTTCCGCCCACCTGATTCACGTAAACCACAGGTTTCGAATACCGCTTCGCCGCCGCGCGGTAAATGGACCGCCGTATCTCGCGCTTTCCCATATTAAAGGGAGACGCGTTGATGCAGATCATGATTTCAGCACCCGCTCCAAACAGCTCTTCTACTGGATCGCGCTGATAAAGGCGGTGTTTCCAATAGCGTTTATCGTTCCAGGCGTCCTCGCAAATCGTCAACGCGACCGGTTGCCCCCGCAGAGTGAGCAGATATTCGCGTTCCCCCGGGCGGAAATAACGAGCTTCATCGAACACATCGTAGTTCGGCAGCAGCATCTTGCTCTGACGAAAGACAATCTGCCCGCGTTCGAGCACCGCGGCGCTGTTCAGCGCGCCCTTACCTGTATCGGCCCTCGATCGCGCGACATAGCCGCAGATCACGCTGAGATCGAGGCTCGCGGTCTCATTCGCCAGGCGCTCCAACTCGCGCTCGCTCGCGTCGAGAAAACTGGGCTTCTCCACCAGATCCCGCGGAGGATAGCCGGTGAGCGCGAGCTCCGGAAACACGACCGCCTCGGCGCCGCGATCTGCCGCTTCGCGTGCGGCACGCGTCATCCGATTCACGTTACCAGAAAGATCCCCAACCGTGGGATTGATCTGCGCGAGGGCAATGCGCATGGGAATCTTATATTGTAGCGGTATGCCACTTGACCCCGACATCGCCATGCTGATTGTCGAAATCGATGCGAACTGGAGTCATGCCGAATCGATTACAGCGGGCCTTTCGCCTGATCAATTTGTGTGGCGTCCCGGCCCCGGCTGCTGGTCGATCGGCGAGTGCTTCGCGCACCTCAACATCACTAACAATTTCTCGCTTCCGGCTCTCGAGGCCGGCATCGCCAAAGGCCGAGCCAAAGGAAAAACCGGACAGGGCCCGTTCGAATACGGCTTCTTCACGAAAAAGTTCATCGCGAGTCAGGAGCCTCCCGCGAAGAAGAAATTCAAAGCTCCCAAAGTGTTCCTCCCGCCCGCCGAACTGGACCGCGACGCGGTCCTCGCCGAATATCGCCGCCTCTCAAATGAACTGAAGCGCCTCGCCAGGGACGCCGACGGCCTTCATCTTGCCCGCGTAAAAGTCGAGATGCCCGCGCTCCCCCCGGCGCTGCGTGCGTTCGTAAGAATACCGCTCGGCGGCCAGCTCCATCTAACGACGACTCACGATCGCCGGCATTTGTCGCAAGCAGAACGGGTCCGCAACGATCCGGCGTTTCCCAAGTAAACCTATGCAAAAAATCACCACATTTTTATGGTTCGATAACCAGGCCGAAGAAGCAGCGGAATTTTATACGTCCGTCTTCAAGGACTCAAAGATTAACAGAGTTACGCATTCCCAGGGCAAAGTGCTGACCGTCGTGTTCCAGCTCTTCGGACAGGAGTTTATCGCCCTTAATGGAGGTCCGCTCTTCAAATTCACCGAAGCGATCTCCCTTTTTGTGGATTGCGAAACCCAGCGGGAAGTTGACTATTATTGGGCGAAGCTTTCCGACGGCGGCCACGAGCAGTGCGGCTGGCTCAAAGACAGATACGGACTGTCGTGGCAAATCATTCCCAGGCGCTTGATGGAGCTGTTGCGCGATAAAGACCCCGAACGGGCGAAGCGCGTCATGCAAGCCATGCTGCAAATGAAGAAAATCGATATCGCGGGATTGGAACAAGCGGCATCAAGCTAAGAAAATCTGTCGATTCCACAACGCAGAATTGGAGCCGCGACTTGCGGGAGCGGTTAACTTCGGTGTTTTCGCTCAAACTCGTGATGGAGAGGACAGCTTACCGCTGCACTCTCACAATATTCGAAAATGCCGACTCCCCCGCATCGTTAATCGCGCGCACCCGGTAACAAACCAACCCTGGTGGAGCGGACGTGTCGCTGAACGATGAGCCCTCGACTGTCGCAATCCTCTCCCAC
>Ga0187783_10001135_pt1 | contig 19702 bp, 19 predicted proteins | sample 1015_SJ02_MP02_2_FD_132471 | JGI IMG/M metagenome (GOLD analysis project Ga0187783, IMG submission 132471) | Tropical peat soil microbial communities from peatlands in Department of Meta, Colombia - 1015_SJ02_MP02_20_MG | ecosystem: Environmental > Terrestrial > Soil > Wetlands > Peat | place...
CGAGAATAGTCTAGATAGAGCATCGAGGCCACGGCGTCTACCCGCAACCCGTCCACGTGGTATTTCTCGATCCAGAACAGAGCGTTCGACATGAGAAAGTTCTGCACTTCGTTGCGACCGTAGTTGAAGACCAGCGTTCCCCAGTCGGGATGCGCCCCGCGCCGCGGGTCCTCGTGCTCGTACAAATGCGTGCCGTCAAAAAGCGACAGGCCGTGTCCATCGCGCGGGAAGTGGGCGGCCGTCCAGTCCAGAATCACAGCGATCCCTTCCTGATGACACCGGTCCACGAAGTACATGAAATCGGTCGGTGTTCCGTAGCGGCTTGTGACGGCGTAATAACCAACCGTCTGGTAGCCCCACGAACCATCGAGTGGGTGCTCCATGATGGGCATCAATTCGATGTGCGTATAGCCCAATTCCTTGACGTAAGGAATCAATTGATCGGCCAATTCTCGATAGGTGAGCCAGCGGCCATCCGGGGTTCGCCGCCAGGAGCCCACATGGACCTCGTAAATCGACATCGGCGCGTGCAGCCAGTCTCGCCTCTCTCGCGCGGCGATCCAGGCGGAGTCGTTCCATTGGTAGCCATCGATGTTGCAGACCACCGATGCCGTCTTTGGGCGCATCTCCGCCGCGAACCCGTACGGATCGGACTTTAAGCCGAGCTGGTCCCCCACCCGCGAGAGTATTTCGAATTTGTACAGCGCGCCTCGGTCCAGCCCTGGCAGGAAAATCTCCCAGATGCCCGTTAGCCCGCGACTGCGCATCGGGTGCGTGCGCCCATCCCACAGATTAAAGTCGCCTACCACACTCACGCGTTTCGCGTTCGGCGCCCAGACGCCGAAATGCACGCCGCGCACGCCGGCGACCTCGCGGACGTGGGCGCCCAGCTTTTCGTAATTCTCGTAATGCGTACCTTCTCCGATTAGATACAGGTCGTAGTCGTTGAGCGCAGCAGGGAACGCGTAGGGATCATAGGTTTCAAGGCGGGTCCCATCGCCAAAATAAAATCGTAGCTGATACGCCGCCGGTTCGATGGCGTGTTGCGCCTCTAAACCCAAGGCGCCGCCTGCAACTACGGCCTCGAACACGCCGTCCGGATGGATGCGCGCGGCGCCGTGCGCCTGCCCGCTCGCGCGGGAGAGAATATCCAGCCCGGTCGCGCCGGGACGAAAAGCCCGGATGGCGACGAGTGGCTGGCCTTCGATCCAATGCGGTCCCAGGATGTGAAATGGGTCGGAGTGCGTTCCGCTGGCGATCTCTTCGATTTCTTCTCGGAAGCTCGTGCCCCCCTTGGTCTCGGATGAAATTTGATCTGCTCTATGCATGAGATGGCCTCACAGGCCGCCCGTCCTCCATAATCCATCTTACCCAAGTGGAATCTCGTTGCAAAATCAGGGCAGCGAGCTCGGTCGTTGCGATTCTGGTTGCCCCTCCCTTGCTTTCAGAGCTACCATCCCTCGCGCTCCGATGTCTGGCGAATGAGCCTTTGTGTGAGGACGCAAATTCTGATTGGCCGACTCTTCGTTTTGGCCTGCTCCCTGGGATCGTTGCTGGCAGGCTCTGTTCCGGACGCCCGTGCGCAGGATCATTGGGTGGCCACATGGGCCGCTTCGCCCCAATCTCCTCGTCTGGTGTTTGCGCGATTTCCGACCCCTCCGCCACCCTCCGGGGCTCAGCCAAGCCAGGCGAATCCGCCCCCGCCCCCAGCGTTTCCCGCTCCGCCAACCATCAACAATCAGACCGTACGCATGATCGTGCGAAGCAGCATCGGGGGACGCCGCGTGCGCGTCGAGCTCTCGAACGCGTTCGGAAGCAGCGCGCTTCTGGTAGGCGCCGCGCATGTGGCGCTGCACGACAAGGAATCGGCGATTGTCGGAGGCTCGGACCGGCCTCTGACCTTCAGCGGGAAGCCTTCGTTCACGATCCCACCGGCTGCTAAAGTCATCAGCGACCCGGTAGAGCTGGAAGTGCCCAGACTCGGCGATCTGGTCATCAGCCTTTATATTCCCGGTCAAGCAGACACACCGACTGTGCATCTCACCGCTCTGCACACCACCTACCTTTCACAGCCGGGTGACTGGACAGGCGCGATCTCGCTTGCCGATTCAAAAACCGTGCAATTGTGGTACTGGATCTCAACCGTGGACGTAGATGCGCCACTCAAGGCTGGCCTCATCGTCGCCTTGGGCGATTCCATCACCGACGGCGCGACTTCCACTGCTGATATGAACCGCAGTTGGCCCAGCCAGATGGCCGAGCGTCTCGCCCGAAACAACCGAACCACGGGGATTGCGATCGTGAACCAAGGCATTTCCGGCAACCGGTTGCTCAACGACGGCGCGGGTGTCTCCGCTTTGGCTCGATTGGATCGCGACGTGCTCAGCTTGCCGGGTGTGAGATGGCTCATCGTCCTCGAGGGGATCAACGACATCGGACTGGGTGGCCGTCCCGGCGCTCAGCCACCCGACGCCGTCACTGCGGAGGACTTGATTGCGGCGTACCAGCAAATCATTGCGCGGGCTCACATGCACGGGATCCGAGTGATCGGCGGCACTTTGACCCCGTATCTCGGCGCGGCCTACGCCACCGATGAAGGAGAATCGATCCGTGAGGCCGTCAATCAATGGATTCGTACGAGCCATGCGTACGACGCCGTCATCGACTTTGACGCGGCCATCGAAGACCCAGCGAATCCCAAGCACATCCGTCCCACCTATAACACTCGCGACCACCTGCATCCGAACGATGAGGGTTATAAGGCGATGGCCGCTGCCGTGGATCTCTCCCTTTTCGCAGCGGAGGCCAAGCCCTGACGGCCACAGCGCAGGTTTTCTCTGGACTTTCTTCAACGATTCGACAAGGACCGCTTGACACGTGCCTGGTTGTCCCTAAGATGATTGCCTGTTGGCAAAAAGCGGGGAGCGAATCGGCGGCTGTCCTAGAGTGCCCGCGTATCCCATCGCCCCGAGCATCGTATCTGTGTCTCGGAGCGCGAGGGTGTTCGATCCGACGCGAGCCGGCGAGGACAACAGCAAGCTGAGGATGGAAGACTGGGCGCATTCGGCGATCGAAACGGCGAAGCGTCGTGGCGCTTCTTACGCCGATGTCCGCGTCATGGACATTCGCCACCGCGATATCTCGGTGAAAAATGGCCAAGTCGGGACGCTGGCCGAATCCGAGTCGATCGGCATCGGCATCCGCGTGATCGCAAACGGCGCCTGGGGTTTTGCCTCAACCGACCGGTTGACGCGCGCAGGCGTCGAGACTTGTGGACGGGAAGCGGTGGCGATCGCCAAAGCCTCGGCGTTGGCCAGGCGTGAGAACGTCGATCTTGCGCCAGAACAGGCTCACGTCGACACCTGGCAGAATCCATTCCTCAAGGATCCGTTCCGCATTCCGGTTGAGCGTCAGATCGATCTACTGCTCTCGGCCGATAAGGAGATGCGCCGCGTCAAAGGAATCACGCTCGCCGAAGGATCGATGTCTTTCCGCTCGACTGAACAGCTTTTCGCCTCAAGCACTGGTTCGTTGATCCATCAGATCAAGGTGCAATCCGGCGCAGGCATTGTGGCCATGAGCTTTGCCGGTGGTGAAATCCAGAAGCGCTCCTACCCGAACAGTTTCGGGGGCCAGCACATGCTGAAGGGTTACGAACTGATTGAATCTCTCGACTTAGTAGGGAACGCGCCGCGGGTCGCGGAGGAGTGCGTCCGGCTGCACTCTGCCGCGCAATGCCCGGAGGGGCAGAAAACCATCATCCTCGGTGCCTCGCAGCTGGGTCTGCAGATTCACGAATCGATCGGCCATCCCATCGAGCTCGATCGCGTGCTGGGGATGGAAGCCAACTTTGCGGGGACGAGCTTTCTCACCACAGACAAGTTGAGAAAGCTCAAGTATGGCTCCGATATCGTCAACGTCGTGGCCGACGCGCGCCTCGATCACGGTGCCGGCCTCGGCACATTTGGCTACGACGATGAGGGCGTCCCGGCCCAGTCGACTCCTATTATCAGCAACGGTCTTTTCACCGGCTATCTATCGAGCCGCGAGACAGCCCGGGCGATTGGTGAAAAACGGTCGGGGGGAACCGTACGCTGCGAAAGCTGGAACCGCCTGCCCATGATTCGCATGACCAACATCAGCATCAACCCCGGCAACTGGAACTACGATGACCTGATCGCCGACACCGACGACGCGATTCTGATGGAGACGAACCGCTCTTGGTCGATCGACGACAAGCGCTATCACTTCCAGTTTTCGACTGAGGTTGGTTGGGAAATCAAAGGTGGCAAGATCGGCCGCATGATCAAAAATCCAAGCTACAGTGGCATCACCACCGAGTTCTGGAACAGTTGTGACGCCATCTGCTCGCGCGAGCACTGGACGCTTTGGGGCACGCCTAACTGTGGGAAAGGGCAGCCGCAACAGACCATGGGCACGGGCCACGGGGCTTCGCCGGCGCGCTTCCGCAATGTCCGGGTCGGCGTCGCCTTCTCAAAATGAAAAACGATGGAACCATCCATGTCGCACCCTTCCGAGCCCGGCGTTAAATGAAAGAATTGAAAGCCATTCGATCCGTCAACGAAATCCAGCGCATCGCCGAGCACGTGCTCACGCTCAGTGATGCGGACGAGACAGAAGTCGAAATCGATGCCACCCGCGACGCGTTGACGCGCTTCGCCAACAACACCATTCACCAAAACGTGGCCGAGCAGATCCGCCGCGTCTCGGTCCGCGCCGTTCTGGACGGTCGCACCGCCCGCGCGACCACCAACAAGACCGATGACGAATCGCTCGGGCGAGTGGTGGCTTCCGCCGTGAGCTTGGCTCGTAACGAACCTACGAATCCGGATCTGCTGCCCCTGCTGCGATCGCAGAGATATAAGAAGGTCCCACGGTTCTTCTCGGCGACGGCCCATACGACGCCGGAGGATCGCGCCCACGCCGTCGCCCGCGTCTGTAAAATGGCCGACAAGAGAAAGCAGACCGCTGCGGGGACTTTTTCGAGCGGCGAGTCCGAATCGGCGCTGGCCAATTCCAAGGGATTGTGGGCAACCCACCGGCAAACTCGCGCGGAGTTCTCGATCACCATGATGGAGGAGAATTCGTCCGGCTGGGCCAAGGCGAATTCGCCGGACATCCGCACGATCGACCCCGAGGCGCTGGCTCGGAGTGCAAGCCAAAGAGCGGCGGATTCGCGCGAGCCTCGGGAAATCGAACCGGGCCACTACACGGCCATCCTTCCACCCGCTGCCGTGCTCGACTTGGTGGGATTCCTTTTCTACGATTTTGCGGGAACGGCGGTGCGGGACAAGCGCTCCTGCTTCACCGGCCGGATCGGAAAAAAAGTCCTCGGCGAGAACATCACACTGTGGGACGATGCCTATCACCCTCTGCAGAGTGGTCCTGCTTACGACGGCGAAGGCCTGCCCAGGCAGAAAGTCCTTCTGGTCGATCGCGGGATTGTGAAGAACTTGGTGTATTCGCGTGCGACTGCCAAGAAAATGAAAGCGAAGCCTACCGGGCACGGCTTTTCGCTGCCGAACGAGTACGGTGAGGCGCCGATGAACTTGGTTTTCAAGGGCGGTGATGAGTCCATCGACGACATGATTCAAACGACCGAGCGGGGCGTCCTGGTCACCCGCCTTTGGTACATCCGCGAAGTCGATCCCTACGAGAAAATTCTCACGGGCATGACGCGAGACGGCACGTTTTGGATCGAAGACGGCCGCCTCTCTGCCGGCATCCGCAATTTCCGCTTCAACCAGAGCATCCTCGAGATGTTGTCCAGTGCGGAGATGCTGGGGCCAGCGGTGCGCGCTGCCGGCGAGGAATCGTTCGAAATGGTGGTGCCCGCTATGAAAATCGCCAATTTCCACTTCAGCGAAGTTACGAAATTCTGAACGAGGGCCTTATTCGAGGAATTGAAGGCTCGCAATCGCACGCGAAATGACGTTTTCCTGAAGTTGGACAAGATCGTTGTCCGCCCGGGTCATGCCGAAAATCGTGTAGAGCCTCGGGCCGCGGGCGACCAGAACCACCACGCCGGACCAATCGTGTTGGTCCACGCTGCCGCGGAAGCGGTGTTCCATCGCTGTCTCCCCGGAGACGGTGATGTGGTCTTCGCCGAGTGCCCGGAAGTTCTCCATCACGCCCCGCAGACGGTGTTCGGTTGCATCCATGTCCGCTGCGAGCGATTTTCCGGCAGGCTCCTGACCGATCAGCAGGTAGGTCGTGTCATCGGGCGTTCCCATCGCGGTGATCGCGCCCGGCAAAACGGCAGGGGCGGATGCGATCACGTCCCAGTCCGGCGGCTTAAACATCCGGAAGCGGTAGGTTTCGTTGGTGTATGTGTTGCCGCTCACTTGCTCGCGGATCGGCTCCGGGGCGGGCGGCTTCGGTGGCCGGATGTCTTCGGCGGGAGCTGGCGAAGGGCTCGTAGCAGGTGGCGCAGAATTCTTCGCCACCGCCGGCGCTGTGGCCACGGGCGCAACGGTCGACGCGGATTTGCCTGCCGGAGAAGTCGCCGGAGCCGGAGTTGGTGAAGGGGATGATGGCTCGGCTTTCGGCTTTTCGGCCTTCGCATCGGCGGTGGTGGGCAGCTTGTCGGCTGGAACCTTCGGTGCCTCCGCCATCGTGATGGAGACAACCTGATCCTTTTCAACGACCGCGAAGCCGTAGCTGGTCTTCACGCGGAAAGAGTTGTCTTCGAAGCCGACAATCGTGCCCGAGATCTTTGCGCCGTCTTTGAGCTTCAGATCGTCGGCACGGGCGGAGAGGGCGGCAACTGAGCACAGCAGAGTAGGCCCCAAGAAGTGGGTGGCCAGCTTCATGAGAGAAGTATCCCGCCGTAGTGGGCCTCCAGCAAGGTTTTAGGCCGCTTGGGTTGCTTGTTCAGTCAGCGTCGGGCTTTGCTGCTCGGCTGCGAGGCCCGGCTTCGCTTTGCCGCTGGCCGAGCACGCCCCGGGATCTGTTGTAGGGCGACCAGCTCTGGTTGTAAGCTCCGAAATTCCTCTTCCAGCGTGCGAAGTTGGCCATCAGCGTCCGCAAGATGGCCGCCGCGGCCGATCGTCTGGAGGCGGCGTGCGGCGCTGACGGCGCGCTCTGCGCCAAACAGTCCAAATGAGCCTTTCAGGGCATGAGCAGCCGAAGCCAGCCCTTCGGCGTCGCGGCGCGCAAGCGCGCGGCGCAGGGCGGAGAGCCGTTTCGGTGCATCCGTCAGGAAGTTTCTGACGAGCAACCGCAGGAGTTTTTTGTTTCCACCCGTGGCGCGCTCGAGGTGAGCGGCCAAGTCCGTACGACGCCCTGCTTCGAGACGGGACGGCTCGGAAAGGGAACCGGCTTCGGCTGGCCGTCGGGACAGCACCGCAAGGATCGCCAGAACTTCTGGCATGCGGATTGGCTTAGACATAAAAGCGTCCATCCCGGCGTCCAGACAGCGGCGCTCGTCTGATTCCGCCGTATTCCCGGACATGCCGATAATGATGGGTCGCTTTCCGTTGGCGTATTTGCGCCGGCGAATCCTGCGCGTCGTGTCCAGGCCGTTGGCCAAAGGCATTTCTTCGTCCATGAACACAACTTCGTACGGATTCTGTTCGAGAGCCTCGAGAGCCTCGCGGCCATTCGAGACCCCAGCAACCGTGTGTCCGCCGTGGCGAAGAAGCTCGATCAAAAGCTCACGGCTTTCCGCAGTGTCTTCCGCTACCAGGATGTGCATCGCTGTAACGGCCCGGTCGCAAAACGCAACCATTTACGCGCCAGGCGCTCCCCACAGGATCATCTTGCCATGCCACGGCCGCAAGAAATTTTGTGTGTGGATGCGTTCGAGCGGTTACCAGAGCTAGCGGTCAAGGAAGGCACGCAGCCGCGCGTGGCCGGCACGGCTCACCGGAAGTTGACCGCCCGTAGTCAGAACAGCGACATAGCTATCTTTCCCGTAGGGTTCGATCTTGCTGACACGCTCCAGATTTACGATATAGGAGCGGTGAATGCGCAGAAATCGCGATGGATCGAGCGAGGCTTCCAGGCTCGAGATGGTCTGCTGCTTCAGATGCTTTTTGCCCTGCGAAGCGAGCGCGACGTAATCGTCCTGGGCCTCGGCATAGTCGAGTTTTGCCACGGGAATGATAAAGACGCTCGCGCCGTCACGCACAGGGATGCGATCGAGATACTGTCGAGGGGGGCGCGCGGCGGCCGCCAGTTCCATCGCCGGGAGCGGCGGAGGGGGTAATTTGCCGGAGAGCCGCTCCTTGGCACGCTCGAGCGCGGCCTCGAAGCGGGGGGCGCTGATGGGCTTCAACAAGTAATCGACGGCGTGCACTTCAAACGCGCGGATCGCAAAGGTATCGTACGCGGTGACGAAGATGACGGCTGGCCCAGGGCCAATGAGCTCCAGCACCTCGAAGCCGTCGAGCTTCGGCATCTGGATATCGAGGAACACGAGATCCGGCTTCCGTTCGGTCACCGATTTCACCGCTTCAAATCCGTTGGCGCATTCGGCCACAATTTCAATCTCCACATGCGCAGAGAGGAATTCCCGTAGAACCTGGCGAGCCAGATCCTCGTCGTCCACGACGATGGTGCGAATCCTGCGACCTTCGGGAACGGTCACCGAGTTTTCTCCAAGGGTGCGTGGCCGGCGAGTGAGCGGGCGTCATCGCTTTCAACCGGTATGCGGATGGCGACACGAAAGCGATCACCCACAGCCGTCGCTAGAAAGCTGGCATGTCCTGGGTAGCGCGCCTCCAGGCGCTGGCGGACGTTCACAAGACCCACGCCGTTTCTGCGGCGCCGCGGCGCCTCCGGATCAAATTGGTTCTCGATGGCAATTTCCAAAACTCCATCGCGCCTCTCGACGGCCAGGCGAATCCACCCCCCCTCGACAAGATTGGCAACGCCGTGCACGACCGCGTTCTCGACGAGCGGCTGCAGCAGAAGCGGAGGAACCTCGGCGTTCAGTGCAGCCGGATCGATCGCCTCCTCCATGTGCAGACGGTCGCCATAACGAATCTTCTCGACGGCCAAGAACGCATGAATGAGCGACATCTCTTCGGCCAGAGGAATGGAGGGCTTTTCACCCAGCCCCAGCGTGCGACGCAAAAAATCGCCAAGAACGATGCACATCTCGCGGGCTTTTGGCGGGTCGGAAGCGGTTAACGCGCTGATCGAGTTGAGGCTGTTAAACAGGAAATGAGGGTTTACCTGCGCCTTGAGCGCTCGCAATTCCGCCTCGCGCGCGAGAAGGCCGGCCTGCATCACGCGCGCCTCGGCTTGACGCGAAGCCTCGACGGCCAGCAGCACATAGTGGAAACCAACGGCGAGGAGATAAAGCAGAACACCGGTGCCGAACAGCAGTGGCAAATCTTCCGACAGCCGCGAGTCGATTCCGCGAAATTCCCTGGAACTGGAAAGCATCCGGACGAGCGATCTCGCTAACAGCAGCCAGAGAGCGCTGGCAACGATGGCTCCCACCACGTGCGTAAACAGAAAGCGTGGCACGCTCGAGCGCTCCAGCGGCGTGGCCAAACATGGATACCAAGCCGCGAGACACACGAACGCATAGAGTAAGCAGAGAGGGAAGGCAACAGCTCCCGCTTGCCACCAGGTCAGTCGGCCGGGTACAGCGAGCAGGTACGTGAGCATGCCCGCGAGAGGAATCCAGCCGAGCAGATAAAAAACCAGTCGCCGGAGTTGGGTCAGGATCGGGTGCATCTAGAACTCAGTTCTTCAGAGTCAGGCCTCCAAAGATGGATACCCCCTTGACCAGGAGTCTTTTGGGAGCCGACGGTCCAGCAGGCCGAGAGGCGTCCTGGTTCTGCGGCAGGGGATGGCTGGTTCGATCGCCGGTCCCGCCAAAGATCCCGACGCTGTCGACGATCACCTCCCAGCTGGTTGGGACGCGAATTTCGCCTCCACCGAAGATCGCGACGACTTCAATCACGATCTGATCGCCCTGAAAATCGGCTTGCGTCAAGTCGATTTCAAAGCCACCAAAAATCGCAACGATTTCTCCCCCTCGAAAATTCCTGGAAATGATGCGGCGTCGACCACCCCAGAACACGTTAACGTCGTTGAGCCGCGGCTCCGACGAGTCGTACCAATTCGGGTCGGGCTGCCAATGTGAGTGGGGCCGCTGCCACTTGTTGTTGATCCGTTCGCTGAATCTGTCCATGCGCTGCTGGAACCTGCGCCAGGAATCATCGCGCTGCCATGCGTTGGGATCCCAGCCCGGAGCCCAGTTCGGTTGTGGTCCCGGGGACGCTGGCGCGCTCGGCGCAGACTCTGCTTGCGGTGTATCGGGCGAAGCGGAGGGTGACGGCGAACCTGCAGCCGGAGGTTCACTGTCCGGGCCGGGCGGAGGTGGAGGTGGAGGTGGAGGATAATATACCCTGCTCTCATAGCGGCGCAGGACCAACAGCACGCCAATGCAAATCAGGAAGACGGGCCAGATCGTACCGAAGCGGACTCGGCTCAACCCCAGCTCCTCCAACTGAAAGGAAAGTCCCAGCAGGGTGAGAAATCCTCCCCAAAAGCGTCCTACCATATCGCGGCTCGTTACCAGCCTGTTCGCCCCGAAGTAGATGAGAATGAGTGGCCAGAAGAGAAAGACTTTCCTAGCGTCGGCGAATCCAAGCTGATCGAGCAGCAAGATACACCCCAGCAGCAGAATGATCATGCCGACGACGAAGTGGCGATTCGGATGCAAAGGATCACTCACCGCGCTTTGCTCCGGCCCGAGAAATCTGGCCCGCGACGGGACCCAACGGCTGCAACGCCAACAGAATGGCCAACCCAAATCCCACCAGCAGCAAGGGCCAGAAGCGCAAAAACTGCTCCAAACCGAGCGCGTTCAGCCGAAGCACAAGCGCATTCCAAATGTTCACCGCGATCATGTGGATAAGCCAATCGCTGCTCACGTTCCATTGGGTACCCATGAACTCGCCCAATTGAAACACAAGTCCAACAAAAATCAGAAAGCCGGCCGCTATGAAGGCAGCCGTCCTCGAAACAATGGGCGCGCAAACCAGCTGGGGACGTGCATCGGTCATGGCCATCTCCTCCTGCCTGAACTCAGTGCCGAACGTGGAGAGGTTATCGGGAATGCACGGCGCCGTCGTAGGTTATTCGGCGAGTGGCGGTTGGCGACCGGCGAACCGCGGCGGGTGAGGTCCAGCCCGACGGGTGGAAAATGTCTGCTGATTCGGCTTGGTAGAGCGTGTGCTCTTACAGAACCATTCCCAGCCACAGAGCGCTGGCGATAAGGCAGATGATCAGCAGAACTACGCGTCCACGCTTCCGACGCGAAGCCAGCACGATGACTCCCATCATCGCGACGAGAAATCCAAGTTCCGCCCAGAAATGCCAGGATACGACCGCGCCAGTCCATGCGGCGGCCGCGTCCCGAAGCCAAACAGAAGCGAAGGAGGCCGTTGCAGCAAGCGAAACCGCCATTACCCCACCCAGCGCAATGCCCTTGGCCCAGTCCGGAACGGTCCATCCTTTGGTGGAAGCGCGCCAATCGAGCCACGTCTGCCCCACCACCAGGCCCACGACGATGAGCACGAACAGTGCCACGCTGCCTCCCAAGCCCCGCGCCATCGCGGCTGGCGCTCGAATCGATTTGTCCCGGAGCGAGGCGATGCCCGGAACAGAATCGATCGCTTGTGTCTGGCAATCGCCCTACCAAAACCAGGCCTCTGGCGCAGGCACACAAGCGGTCTCTATGTGGCGTGTTCGCAAGGAGATGGTGGCGTTGAGAGTTGATCGCCGACGGGACGGCCCGCCGGTTCGGAGTGAAATCGGCCACCGATTGTGGATGCAAGAGGAAGCGGTTTGCACACCGACACAGCGGATCGGCCCCGTCCTACGAAGGTCTAGTACCAGGTTCTAGCCATTGTGATCCTCACAACCCCGCACGAAGAGACCCAGCGGCCATGCTCGCGCGAATGCTACGATAGCGGTTCGCATGCGAGCTCCCTGGATCATCGCGCACCGAGGTGCCTCCGGTCACGCACCGGAGAACACCTTTGCCGCCTTCGAGCGTGCCGTGGAGCTGGGGGTCGCGTTCATCGAAACAGACCTGCAGTTGACCCGCGATGCCCAGTTCGTTGCCATCCACGATTCCTATTTGGACCGCACCACCAACGGGCACGGGGCGGTACACGAGCACACCTTGGCGGAGCTCCGTCAGCTCGATGCAGGCAAGTGGTTTGACCGCGACTTTATGGATCAGCGAATTCCGACGCTTGACGAAATCCTGGAGTTTGCGCGGGAGCGGGACGTCGTTTTTTATCTGGAAATCAAACCCAGCGTGGCCTGGGGCATGCATCACACGCTGGTTGGCGCGCTTGGGAAGGCGCAAAATGCGGCGCGAACGATTGTGATTTCGTTCGATCCCGCGACGCTGGACTCCGTCCGCCGCCTCGAGCCCGCGATGATGATCGGCTTGCTCGTTGAAACGGGGAACGGGGATCCGATCAAGGCTGCGTTGGACGTGGGGGCGCGGCAGCTGTGCCCGCGGATCGACTTAGTGACTCCGGAAATCGTCGAACAGGCGCACCAGGCTGATCTGCATGTGGTGACGTGGACGGTAAACGACGCGAAGAAGATGCGCGCGGCGATCGACGCGGGCGTTGACGGCATTATGACAGATTTGCCCGATCGCCTGCGGGCCATTGTCGAAGACAGCTTGTCAAACCTTTCCTCGAAGTGAATCAGGTGCCCGATCGAGCTTTAGCGGTCAGATCCCTGAACAAACGCGCGAATTGAGCGAGCGAAAGCTGCTCGGCTCGGGCATCGGCGCTAAGGCCAGATCTGGCAAGACCGTCCTCGATCAGATCGTCTGAAAAAGTGCCGCGGAGGTTGTTCCGCAGAGTTTTTCTCTTCTGCAGAAAACAGTTTTGCACGAATTTCAGAAAGAGCTGCTCGTCCGTGATGGCCAGAGACGCGCGTGCGCCGGGCAGCATCATATTGACCAGAGCGGACGCGACCCGTGGAGGAGGACGGAAGGCTCCAGGCGGGATTCGCAGCGCGATTTCCGGGTGCGTATAGAACTGGCAGGCCGCGGAGAGATAGCCATACTCGCGACGGCCGGGCGGCACGGCGATCCTCTGAGCGACTTCCCACTGCACCACAACGTGAATCGACACAATCTGTTCGGCGAAGCTGAACAGGCGATGAAGAATAGGTGACGTGATGTAGTAAGGCAGATTGCCGTACACGCGGAATCGCCCGGAAACGAGCTTGCTGAAATCGATCTTTAGCACGTCGCCGGTCACTATCTCGACTCCGGGCCATTTTGCCGGCTCCCGGCGCAAGCGACTGCACAGATCCGCCGTCAAACGCCCATCGGTCTCCACGGCGATCACGCGCCGTTGGGGCGCGGCCAGAAACTGAGTCATCTCGCCGTGGCCGGCACCGATTTCGACCCAAACTTCGGTCCCATTCTGGGGAAGCAATTCGAGAATTCGTTTTCGCCAGCCAGGCCCTACCAAAAAGTGCTGTCCCATATGCTGGCGCGCCATGGCGGCCAGAGTGTAGCAAGATTGCGAACGGTGTGTCCGCGCCGAACCGAATTCGGGGGATTTTCTTGACGGCCCGTCCACCGTCGGATACGTTTTATCGACGGCTCGCGCGCGGATGAAAATCCTGTTTGTAGCCTCGGAAGGAGTTCCCTACTCAAAGACCGGCGGCCTCGCGGATGTGATCGATGGACTGCCGCGGGCCTTGCAACAACTCGGGCACGAGGTCATGGTCCTGCTACCGCGATATCGTGGGAACAAGACCAAGTCCACACTTGTTTCCAGCCTGACGATCTCACTCGACCATGAGCTGCGCTTCCCGGCGATTCGAGAGGGGACGCCGGATGGAGGCGTGCGCCATCTTTTTGTGGACGATCCAGACTTCTTCGACCGGCCGCAGTTTTACGGGGATGCGAACGGCGATTATCCCGACAATGCCGAACGATTCGCCGAATTCTCGCGAGCGGCGATTGAATGCGCAAAACGGATTTGGCTGCCGGATGTGCTTCATTGCCACGACTGGCAAACGGCGCTCGTGCCTGTGTTGCTCCGAACTCAATACGGGAAAGACCCCGCGGTGCGATCGCTGCCCGTGGTCTTCACGATTCACAATCTTGCCTATCAGGGTGTATTTCCGCCCACGGTGTTGCGTCGGATTGGCCTTCCGGACAGTCTTCTCACGATCGACGCCTTGGAGTTCTACGGTAACGTGAACTTTCTGAAGGGTGGATTGATTTTTTCGGACTATTTGGCCACCGTCAGCCGGCGCTACGCTAAGGAGATTCAGACGGCCGAATACGGCGCCGGACTAGAGGGTGTGATCCGTAATCGGGCCGACCGACTGGTAGGAATTGTAAATGGCGTGGACTATGGAGCTTGGAGCCCGGAAAGCGACCCGCTGATTGCACAAAACTATTCTGTCCACAATCTCACGGGAAAAGCGACGTGCAAAAAGGACTTGCTGGCGTCGCTTCGGCTGCCTGCGGAAAATCTGAATCGGCCGCTCATCGGGATCGTGTCGCGCTTCGTCGATCAAAAGGGCTTCGACCTCCTGGCGGAAATCGCGGACGAGCTGATGAAAGAGGAGCTCGCCATCGCGGCTCTGGGCAGCGGCGCATCCGAATACGAAGCGCTGTTTCAGAAGTTGGCCGAAAAATATCCCGCACGAGTTGGCGTCAAAATCGGGTACGATAACAAACTGGCGCACAAAATCGAAGCGGGAGCGGATATGTTTCTGATGCCCTCGCGCTTCGAGCCTTGCGGGCTCAATCAGATTTACAGCCTGCGGTACGGTACCGTGCCGATCGTTCGAGCCACCGGGGGGCTCGACGATACCGTGCAGCGCTTTGTTCCGCGGATGCAGCAAGGGACGGGGTTCAAATTTGAGAGCTATGACGGAACGGCCCTGCTGGAGTGCATTCGGGGAGCACTTCGTATCTTCCGCGACGAAAAGGCCTGGAGGGCGTTGCAGCTGAACGGAATGAACAGGGACTATTCGTGGAAGGCTTCGGCATCGGCTTACGTGACCCTGTATGAAGCGGCCAAGCGGTCCCGAATCCCCTGGGTCGTTGGATCATCTAAATAAATGCGCGGCGAACGGCCTAGAGGCCGGCGGCCGCACAAGAGGGAGCTATGTCAGATACTATTCAGGCTGTAAGCGACGCGAGCTTTCAGTCAGACGTAATCGAGGCCAGCAAGACGCAGCCCGTGATGGTGGATTTCTGGGCTGACTGGTGCCGTCCGTGCCATATGTTGACACCGACGGTCGAGGAAATCGCGCGCGAGCATGCCGGCAAGGTCAAGGTGGTAAAGCTGAACGTCGATGAGAATATGAGCGTTCCCGGAAAATTCAGCATCCGGGGAATCCCGACGCTCCTGGTGTTCAAGGGCGGGCAGGTGGCCGACCAAATCGTGGGCGCTGTGCCCAAAGAGCAGATCGTGAAGGTTCTCGAGCGCCACATTTCCTAGGCGCGATTCCTCCCAGTGTCGATGATGCTTTCGAGCGGCGCGACCCGAGCTGCCGGCGCCTCGGCAGTCGCCATCCCCTGCGTGTATATCCCGCAGACGAACGAGGCTCGGCGCACGGGATGACACAGGAGCGTAAACAGGGCTTGCGCCGCTGCCGTTGGGCGAACAGCCCACTGCTGATCGAATACCACGACCGGGAGTGGGGCGTGCCGCTACACGACGACCGCAGGCTATTCGAGCTGCTAATCCTCGAGGGAGCGCAGGCCGGGCTGAGCTGGGAGACAATTCTAAACAAGCGCGAAAACTACCGCCGCGCATTCGACAATTTCGATCCCCTCAAGATCTCCCGGTACGACACGCGAAGAGTTCGCGCGCTTCTGGCGGACTCGGGAATTGTCCGCAATCGGCTGAAAATCGCTGCGACGATTAGCAATGCGCAGGCTTTTCTCGCGGTAAAAAAGGAATTCGGCAGCTTCGATCGTTATGTCTGGCAGTTCGTGGGCGGCGAGCCGAGGGGAAATCGCCAGCGCGAGCCACGCAGCGTCCCGGTGCGCACGGTGGAGTCCGACGCGATGAGCAAGGATTTCAACAAGCGTGGGTTCCGGTTTGTGGGCACGACGATTTGCTACGCTTTCATGCAGGCGGCCGGCCTGGTGAACGATCACGCCCTGGATTGTTTTCGCCGCCACGAGCTGCTGTCGGGATCATAAACTGCAGTCGTCTCCACGCCCTCTGGAGCGGCCCTTCTCGACGCGCTCACATCATGCTGGTTCGGTTTACCTATTGACAACCGCGCGGTGAGCGGCCATCTTAGTTGGCTTTACCCACAAGGAGAACCATTGGCTTACTACGGGCGCGTCCCGAGGCGGAGAACAGCGTGAAAGTGCGCGTCTGTTTTCACGACAAGTGCTTTGATGGAGCGTGTTCAGCGGCCGTTTTCACCCGCTTTTATCGCGAACGTCTCCATCCCAATGTCGAGTTCGCCTACACGGGCATGACCCACAAGGCGTCACAGCCTTTTGAAGATGGCATTTTTGACGGCGACGAAAACGTGATTGTGGACTTCAAATATTCCAGCTCGCCCCAACTGACATGGTGGTTCGACCACCATCAGAGCGCGTTCCTGAAGCCGGAAGACGCAGAACATTTCCGTCACGACCACTCGGGAAAGAAGTTCTATGATCCGTCCTACAAGTCTTGCACGAAGTTTCTCGCCACGGTTGCATCTGAGAAGTTTGGCTTCGATCCTCAGCCCCTGGCCGAGCTGATTCAGTGGGGGGATATCATCGACGGCGCTCAGTTTGCTTCGCCAGAAGTTGCAGTTGGACTGGGCGAGCCAGCCACGAAACTGGCGCTTGTGATCGAAGCGGCACCGGAACCAAACCTCGTTCCGATGGTTATTCCATATCTGACAGAACTTGTGCTGGCGGAGATCATCGAGCTACCGTTCATCAAGAGGCATTTGAATCCGCTGCTTGAACGGCATCGTCAGTCGATGGACGTGCTGCGCGAGCGCGCAGATTGCCGGGACGGTGTCGTTTATTTCGACGTGAGCGATCTTGACCTGGAAGGCTACAACAAATTCATTCCGTATTACCTCTATCCCGACGCGCTTTATTCGGTGGGCGTGAGTGCTTCGCCCACCCGTGCAAAGGTTTCCGTGGGGACTAGCCCCTGGAAAGAAGCGTCGGCTGAGGTTAATCTCGCTAATTTGTGTGAGAAATATGGCGGTGGTGGGCATGCGCGCGTTGCTGCCATTTCACTTGGGCCAGGCGACCTAGTGCGGGCTCGCCAAGTGGCCAAAGAAATCGTCAGCACATTGCGCCACTCCGTTGTGTCGCACTGATCGCGGTCCTTTGCCCGCGGCCTAACGAAATGAGGAGCGGAGGGTCAGCAAGAGACGATTTCACTGGCCGGTGTGTTCGTGTTAAATTCTGAAAGGCAATTCTTTTGGATACTTCTCAACGAACTTCGCATGGAATAAGGGAAGCCATCCGTACGAAGTTTGTAACACCTCTGTCATTCATGGGCCGCTAGCTCAATGGTAGAGCAGCTGACTCTTAATCAGCGGGTTCCAGGTTCGAGTCCTGGGCGGCTCACCACTTATTCCCGTCCTTTGATGGAGATACAACACGCTCGTTGATCGCATCTGATAGAGTTGGTTGGTCACTTTGACCGAATCTTTGACCACCCAGCCGCGAAAAGGCCCGCTCGATAGCGTCGGCCTGTGGGTGGCAGTACCGCTGCGTTATCGTGATGCTGGAATGGCCGGCAATCCGGGCGAGGGTGAAGGCGTCGCACCCTGCAGCCGCAAGATTGGTCAGCGCAGTGTGCCGCAGACAGTACGGCTCAAACGCCCTGACTTCAGGGCACCTGCTGGGGTCCTGCTCATGGCCCTTTGCCAAGACGGCGAGGGCCCGCGCGTGTTGGCCCTTTGCTGTGCCACCCTCGAAATGACCGCAACGCGACCCGGACGGGAACACCCAGCCGCTGTCCGGCTCTCCCTGCTGCTCCCATCGGCCACGCAGCGTCTCATAGACAGCAGGAACCATTGGAAGCAATCTGCGAGCTGCCCTACTCTTGCCTTCCGCAACCTGAATCATCCCGCCGTGCCCGTTAAGCAAGACTCGCTCCCATCTCAGGGCGAAGGCTTCGCCGGGTCGCATTCCTGTGCCTAGCATGACGGTCGCGGCATCTCGCCAGGGCTGCTCACAAGCACCGAGGTAGGCCGCAACCTCACGGTCGCTCAGTACACGCTCTCGTTGTCGCTCGCCTTTTGCCAGCGTAATTTTGGGTCTGCGTTCCAGCTTGCCCCACTCGGCAGCGAGATAGATTGCCCGGCGCAACGTCCGTAAGCCGCAATTGATCGTGGAAGGGGACAGATGAGAAAAACGGGCCGCGTACTGCTGCGCATGTTGATCTGTGATTTCATCGAGCCGCATTCCGCCCATGTCCGAATTCGCCAGCTTCGCGGCACCAACTCCGTAGTACCGGAGTGTTGCGGGCTTTGCGCCATGTTTAGACTTAGCGAAGGGCAAGAACTCTTTGCGCAAGAACTCAGCCAACGTCGGCGGGGCCTTCCGTTCCCTGATTCCAACCTCGCCCTTAGCAAGCGCCGTGCGGTGCGCGGCCTCGATTTGCCGGGCGATCTTGTCATTTCGTTGCTTGGTCGACGCGCGGACCAACCTACTATTCCAAGCGAACTTGTACCAATAAATGCTGCTTTCGACCAGTTCGCCCGTCTTGGGATCGCGATACTTGGGCTTATAGATCATCGCTTTGCCCTCCGCTTTCTACGTTGCAGTTCTGCCTTCCGTTCCCGATAGCGTTTCATCGCCGCGTTGATCCGACACCGGGACGAGCAGTAGGGCTGCCACGCTCGCCGCTTTTGGAAAAACTTTTGGCATTTCTGGCAACGAGACCAATTGCCGGGTCGTCCCAGATGTTCAACTAGCAGCGCATAAGCAGCCTGCCGCGCGTTTTCGCATAGAATGCCAGGACGCAATTTGTTCCCCGCGCTCTCGTCACGCCAAATTACAAACCGAGTCTCCTTGAGGGCGTCGGTAATACGCCGAGCAAGAACATCCTCGGGCTGTCCAACTGATCCTGAAATAAACTTCCTCGCTCTTTCCTCGTCACCGCGTTCAAGTGCATCGGCAAGGGCGAAATCTGTGATCAATGTCCCCTGTGGATCGAACTTTTTGAGTAACCATTCGTCCTTCAAATCCTCAGCATCCACGCGCGCGACCGCGACGGGTCGACGACCGGGGTCATAGACGGTTCCATCTGACTCCCAACCTCGCTCGCACGGGACCAAGATCGAGATATCGAAGTGCGGAGTTATTGCTTCGTTAGGGTTAGCCCTTTTCATACTTGCAATAACCATCCTAGCGCTTAGACTTATCCTAGGTCAAGCCCAATTTGGGCCTGGCGCGGAGGATCAGATATGCCGAAGGATCAGGAAATCACACCAATAGAGGCTGCCCGCAAGCTAGGCGTAGGGTTGGACTACCTGTATAGCCTGCTTTGGACAGGCAAGCTGGCGGGACGGAAGACTGGGAATCGCTGGCGGGTATCGCTTGCCTCGGTCGAAGCACGTCTCAAGGAACGCGAGGCCCGCAATGGCTGACTTGCTGACGATCTCGGAGGCGGCCAATCTGCTAAGGCTCAGGCCAAGCACGGTAAGGGCATGGGTGCTCAGGCGAAAGCTGCCC